>Ga0210388_10000194_pt1 | contig 59529 bp, 53 predicted proteins | sample IncBWC19OmetaG_FD_155485 | JGI IMG/M metagenome (GOLD analysis project Ga0210388, IMG submission 155485) | Forest soil microbial communities from Barre Woods Harvard Forest LTER site, Petersham, Massachusetts, United States - Inc-BW-C-19-O ... | reverse complement strand
TTATCGTCCCCCCGACTGCGACGCAGCGGCTGGCCGTTCTGACGTTTCCGGCGTGATCGGCTCTCCTTCGCGTAGCTTCTGGATGTTGTCGGTGATGACAACGGATCCGCTGCTAAGACCGCTCTCAACAATCCAGCTGTTGCCATATTGCGGACCGAGCGTCACGTTGTTTACGTGAACTGTGTTGTTTTGGGCGACGGTATACACCTGTTCCTGGCCCTGGAAATCATTGACTGCCGCTTGCGGAACGAGGATCGCGTTGTGGCGAACCTCGGTCGCTGCTCTCACTCTGCCGAACTGCCCTGGACGAAGAATGTTTCCCGGATTCGGGAACGCCGCGGCGATCCGAATCGCACCGGTTTGTGAATTCAGCTGTCGATCGACAAAAACCACGTGCCCTTTCGGTGCATAGTCTTCCCCATTTGAGAGGGTCAGAGTCAGCGGAATCTTCGACGCGCCGCGAAGAAGGTCGCTGCCACCGGAGCTCGCCTGTTTTGTCAACGCCAGATACTCACTATCCGAAATGGAGAAATAGACTTTGATTGGATTGAGCTGCGAGACCGACGTTAAAACAGATTGAGTGCTAACAAGATTTCCGACCTGCGTGGTAGCCTGGCCCGCCACGCCGGTGATCAAAGAGCGAACCTTGGTAAACCCAAGATTCAGGTTCGCCGTCGCGACCGCGGCCTCGGCGGTCTTCACGGCAGCTTCAGCTTGCGCCTTCTGTTGGACTTCGTTGTCGAGCTGGCTTTGCGCAATCGCGCGCGCTTCCGCAAGTGGGGTGTCGCGGTTCACGTTGATTTGTGCCAGAGCGAGTTGCGCCTGCGCCTGGCCCAATTGCCCCTGCGCCTGCTCGAGTGCCGCCTCGAACGGGCGCGGGTCGATCTCGAACAAGACCTGTCCCTCTTGAACCTGTGAACCTTCGAGATAATCCTGGCGGATGAGATATCCGTTTGCCTGTGGTTGAATCTGCGCGTTCACGTATCCGTCAAGAGTGCCAACCCATTCACCCGTGATGGGCACATCACTCAGCGCAGCTCTTACGACCGTGACCTTCATCGTTTGACTGGCGCCCGCGGACGCAGCATTTACGTGGTTTCCGCATCCCGAGAGCATTGCGCTGCCGAAAGCGATTGCACCCGTAATGGCCACGAAAAATGCGCTGTAGGGTACAGCAGTCCCGGCTCTCCGTCCGTGTCGTAAATTCATACTGAATTCTCCGTTCGAGATTTGAAATGTGAATTGGGACTTATAACGCGCCGGCCGCGCTCAGGTGATTACACGTACTTGATTGGCTTTGATGAACCAGGATGGAGCAGGGATTCACAAACTCAAATTGGTTACGTGCGCCACGGAAGTCTCTTTGGGGAAATCAGGCCCATTCTAAGGTCCATTCAAGTCTTCTTCTGATGACGAAGAAACATGATTTGCCGATAGCCTGGATTGCCCGCGGACTGTCATTGCTGGGCGATCAAAACGCGACGGGTCCCACCGCTCCGATCCAGCGGCTCACTTTGGTTGGGTCACTCTTGTCCATGTAGAAGAAATGAGCCATGGAGGGTTTCACAGTGCTCTTGCTGGGATCGTCTGGTCTCATGGTCACGGTTCCTCGAAAGACCTTCAGCTGCCCACCATCCCAGTACTCCACCACGTCGTGATGCGCCGTAAAGCCCGTGTCAATGAATGCTTTCAGGTTCTTCCGGATTGCCTCGCGTCCATGCCAATCGGCAACGCCAAGATTGCAAACGGCGTCTTCCATAAAGCAGTCGAAGCCTTTGCCATAGGTCTTGTCATCGATCTCTTTCCAAAAAGCCAATAACCATTCCGGCGGTGCTGTCTTCGTGAAGGCGACGGTAGTCTCTTCCATAGTTAAGGTAGTCCCTTGAATAGTCATGATGCTCTCCTTGGTTTGAAGTGGGTTGCTGAGCGACGCCGCATTGGCGCCGTGAGAAGAACGAGCGCGAAGCAATGCGCACTATCCGGAAGCATTCCACCCGTCAAAAACGCGAATAGTGCGTGGCAGAAAAGAGAAGCCGGAGCTCTCCATCCATATCCCACAGCCATTCCGAATATTCCGTTTCGAAATTCGAAATGTGAACCGAACGTTACGGCGCGGTCGTTCGCACCACTTGACATCCGCTGCGTTGCCAACCCCTGCGTTGCCGACTTTGATGAATTAGGTTAGGGGATGGATGCACAAACTGAAATTGACTTCACTCCGCAACCGAACCGCGTTGAAGCCGGTCCACCGGAAATCTCAGTGTATTCGAACCTGCTGGCCGAGGACTGAGGACGTATGGCTCTAAGAGAAACTCCGCAAGGCGTTTTCTCATCACGAATTGGGCAGCCTTCAAGGGATTAGTCACGATAACAGCGAGCGAGTCGCGAATGTTTCCAAATCTCGCCGCGTTCTCCGAGGGCATTACGTTGCCGTGGGTGGCGGAAATGCTCAGTATTCGCATTAACTCGACACGCCCGATGTTGGAGGAAGGAATTGTCTAAGTTATTTGAAACAGGACGTCAGGATTTTGTGGTCCCCACAAAATCCCACACACGCACACCAGGGCGAGAGCGGCCAATTTCTCTAAGTTATTAATGGAATTTGGCTCCTCAGGTAGGACTCGTTCCCCGAAGTCCTTTCGTAAGCTATTGAAAACACGCAAGTAGTTGAAAATACATATAGGAAGATTTCGCCTATTTCGCAGGTTTCGCTTGTTTCGCATTTTCTTAGGACAGTTTTAGGGACAGTGGGTATTAAAGAAATATGAGCATAGTCAGCCCTGACAAGATTCTCAGCAAGTGTTTGTTGCCCCTCGATGTCGATTTCCATCAAGGTTGCAAGCCCGACCTCCACAAGGTGGGAGGAGACATCTACGAAGTGCTCACGAACACGGGTCGGCGCGGATATAAGCGACGGATGCGCACGCGGACCATCGAGATTAAGCCAGAACGAAACTACGCGCCCGGCGAGGTAGCAGCAATCCTAAACGAGAGCTACGACGCCGCATTGCGACACATGAAGACGATGAAGGGCGTGGTCGATTTGGGGACTCCGACGCGGCGATACAAGCGGGGCAAGAAGAAGCTGCGCGTCAGCGGCAAGAATTTGTCGGCGTTTATTAGAAGCAAGACAAAAGACTAGGGGGCACCTCACGAAAGAACCAGGTCTGGATGGGCGGCACCGCGACAGGCGAACACCCCAGGCTGGCGAAATCCAGCAGAGGCGAAGCGATGCACTCAACCGAAATTCGCATCCACCGATTCCCGAATTCCGGTCCGACGCCACTCTGGGAAGGGTGCGGAAGGAAACCGGCAATGTGAGTGAAGCGGCTGTACGCCGAGCGACTCGAAGATCCCGGCCGAGGTAGGGATGAGCGGGTTCTCGGAAGGGGTTTCGAGTGCGGTTATCATTCTGACCTAGTTCGCAACGCCAACGCGGGATGCACCCCTCACGGTCCGGCCGTAGCGCAGTATGGCATTCACCGCCCAATCAGTTTCATTAGCTCCGAAATTTTCACATCCAGAGCATCGGCGACCCTCGCCAGTGCGTTAAGCCCAATCTCGCGTTTCCCAACCTCTAACTCGCAGATGTGAGTCTTGCTCAATTCCGCATGAGCAGCCAGGTCGACCTGTCTCCATCCCCGCCGGCGGCGTAGGTCTCTTATCTTTTTCCCAAGTCGGATGGAAATCTCTGTTGCCATCCATCCAGAATCGAGTTATTCTCATTTGCAAAGTTCGTGTATGCCTGAATTTCCCCACACCAAGCAGTAACCGGAAGGATGCATCATGTCTGAAGCGGATGAAAAGAAGAAAAAGCCGATAACACTACGTCACGTGGTGATTGCCTTTATGGTTCTCGTCGGCCTGGCGTTTGTAGGGATTCTCTTTTATCCAGCGAAACGACAAGAAGTCTCCGCGCTCCAGCCCGCTCAACCGCCTCCTACTGCTTCAGAGCAAACCACGAATCAGACCCCCGTGCCAGCAGCTTCGCCTTCCCCTGAGGGCGCACCTGCATCCGCCAGCGACACGCCTCAACCCGAAACCAAATCTGTAAGTTGCTACAACAATCCGGGTTTTCAAGCGATAGCACCGCAAACGGCGCAGAAGCGCAGGGATTATGCCAACCAAGTTACGCAGGCTTTGAAAGAAGATTCAAATGGCGATGGTTTTTATGCCTATACAGGAGGGGATGACGACCAGTACCTGTTCGTAACTTCAACGCCAGACAGTGAGCCTACCCTTAGGGCAGAAGCTGCCAACATGCAGACTCAGGATTCTGTCCTTGCAACGATTTGTATAGATGGGTTCCTTGAAGTACAGTTCATCGTGCAGGACGAGAATATGCAGCATCGAACACTAGTGGGCAGAATTCGACCTGACCCGGATAAAGCATTCGCATACATCATGCACGGAGACTACGCAAAACCGCTTTCGCAGTAGCGTCTTTAACGCCGTTTCCCCTTCATCCCAGAGCATGAGGCGACACCAAATTCGTGTCTCTCGTGAATGAAGACGACCAGATTGTCACAGAGAATCTTGCACTTGGTCTCATTCATCATCGCCCGCTCTGTCAGGTGGGCTCAAAGTGAGTCGAACAAAAGATACACAAGTGATGAGAGAATATGGTAGCGATCCCGAGTGTTTTCTAATAAGCCACATCGTCAATACGACTTCCGGCTAAAGTCAAAGAGGAAAAATTCTCAGTCACAATCTTTTAACCTGAGTGGCCGAGAAACTGATAGAGCAACTGCAAAAACATTCCGGCCATTGGGATGGCACGTACTCGTAGAGGAATTTATCGGTAATTCCGTCCCGACGTGAAGCTGGTTCGATAAATAAGACAAGCTAGGCCCCGCATCATTTGGATCCGACTCGGTGCGCCGACCAGCGCGCGGGAGTTGATACCTCGCGCTCCAAAACAAAACGCAAGGGCTGCCTTTCGACAGCCCCTGCATCGAGCATGATTGCCCTTCGTTGCATCCTAAATAGAATTCAACGAGTGCCGTCCTTCGTTGGGAAGCCGGCCTAGGTCCCTGAGGTCAAGGGCTGCCTACGGCAATCATCCTCAAACACGATATTCTCTTCTACTGAGCAGTCACGGCGATCGTGACACTCTGCGTGATCGTCCCCGAGATTGCTGTGATCGTGAGGTTTGATGTGGTGGGTGCAGCCGTCATGCTCGCCGCCGACTGCATCGGCGAAGAGCATCCGGCGACTCCTGCCAGGGTCACCAAGAGCAGGAGAGCGAAGAACGATCCGCGAACGATGATCGATCTGCGCCTCAAGCCGGCGAACGTCAGGAGTCCAAGCGGACCAATCAATGACAGGCTGATGCCGGCGCGTGAATGGAACAAACTGGCAGCATCATGCGTTAATTTGCGGTCATAACCGCCGCCGCCGGGCGGTGTTACCGGAGCTGTCGGGGCTGACTCCGCAATGGATACACCGACCGTGGTTGCCGTTGTGCCCTGTAGCGAGACGGTTGGTGAATTGAAGGTGCAGGTGACGGTAGTAGACGTGCAGGACAGAGTTACAACGCCGTTGAAACCATTTGTCGGGGCGAGCGAAACGCTGATGCTGCCGGGTTGAGCTGCACTGACGGTGAGGGTTGTGGCTGTCGAGGAGAACGTGAAGCTCGGCGCTCCTGCTGCTGGTTGTGCGATTCCGATGGAGCCGAAGAGACCGTCCGCCTCATTGTTGATCCCAGCGGCAAAGTACAAAGTGTTGGTGTCGCCTACCGTACCACCTTGCCCGAAGAATATCTCCCAGAGGCCGGGGTTTGCGATCGGAGTGCCTGCGGCTGAGCTCAATGAGCCTGCATACGCAAACGTAGTCGGATTAAAGGCATTGATCACTCCGTCTCCGAAGTTGCCTACTAGCAGGTCGCCACCGAGGCTACCAAAGCCCGCTGGAGCAAGCGCCATGCCCCAGGGAGCATTCAACACGTTCTGTACGACAGCTTCAGCAATGAAATTTCCGTTGTTGTCGAACTCATCGACATAACCGAGACCTGGGCCGACCATCGGGCCGCCGTTGCTTGGGTTGACTTCGGCATATGTCACATACACATTGCCACCGATACTGTGAATGCCAAACGGCGCGTAGCCGGCCGGAAGGTTCGGGTCGACAAAGCTACCCGCGAGCCGGGCCGGGGTGAAACCGCTGTTTAGAACATCTACGGTGCCGAGCGAAAAGTCGGCCGCAAGCAGAAATGTTCCGGTCGAGTTGATGTCTAGCGCGATGTCAGTGTAAGAAGCTTTATTCGCTGAGTTGTTGAAGACCGTGACCGCTTGCGTCCCGCTGTTGACATCCCAGCCGGCAATGGTTCCGTCGAGGGTGCCGAAGAAAAACAAGGCGGATGAACCGTCAGGAAGAGTGAAGCCCGTGCCTGCGCTGTTGAATACTGTGCCGCTCGGGCTGCCTTTTGCCGACGATCCAGAAGCAGCAGGGATCGTGACGTTCGGTATCACTGCGGCGCCAGCGGCAGTATCAACCTTCACCAGGCCAGTGTTAGCCGCGTCGATCCAGATGGCCGGACCGACGGAAACGCCCCAGGGGTTGAGCAGCGTGGGATCGGTAACGGACGCTGTTCCTGGCAGGTCCGAAATAATGTTTGTCTGCACATAGGTCGTGGTTTGAGCCATTGCCGTCGCTGTCAACATGACGCAGCAGATAGCCTGAATTGCAAGACGTGTAACTGATTTGTGTCTCGAGGTAAGTGTGGTGTGCACATTAGAAATGGGAAAATGTGCAGTTCTCTGAAAAGCTATGTTTCCTAACATTAGTAGGGGCTCCAGAAGCGGCCTGATTTAGGGGAGCTGTGTAACAGCATTCCTAGCCGTGATCTGAAGATCATGCTAGGAAATATTCAAGTAAGACTTGTCACATATAGGTCATTGCACTGTAAGTATCCAGTCGCGGGATACAGCGTAGAATGACTGAGGTCACGGGACACTTGGGGCGAATGCATCACTCAATCTCGCCGAAATATGCTTGTGTGAAAATCTGACCGTTCAAGAACAAACTGTTAATGAAGTATCGATTGAAAATCTAGAAAATCACATGAGGGGAGCTTGTCCAAGGCAGGTGTCGGCATTCTCCGCAATTTCCTCCTCGCGCGTCGCTGGTGTGCGTCATTTCGAATTTCTGAATAAGGAAGGGTTGGCTACGATGAGTGCCAGCAACTCACACTAAATCTGGAATTACTGAGATAGCTATTGATCTCCAGTCTGTGCCTGTCTTACCGCTGTGACCAGTTCGGCAAGGCGAGCTGGATCCGCGTCGCTGACCGCAATCACGTCGAGAACACTGGTGCTGAAGCCCATCACATGAAATCCCGAATTTTCTGCCGGCAACTCACTCGCCTCCGCACTCCGGGACCTTTGCCGGAGAAAGACAGAAACGCGATGCTTGCCGATGCTGTAAACAAGTTGGGCCGCGGGCTGGTTGCCAAGGTAAGTCAGGTTCGCGCCCTCGAGGGTGACGTCATTCGGCAGGCTCTGAGGCAAATTGAAGCTGAACGGGATTTTGCCCTGGAACCATGGCTTGACCGTGTGCCGGTCAGTAGAAATGACCTGCAACGGCTGGCTATCGGCGAGAGTCGCAACGTGCTGATCGAAGACCTCCGTGACCTGAGCAGCGCGTTCAGCCGATGCAGTCTCGGCTTTTTGCGCGGCTCGTTGAATGAACACCTGGCTCAAAGACACAAAAAGTAGGACAGCCGCTGCGGCCCAGCCCAGTGATCCAAATCTACCGACTGAACGTGATAGAGAAGCCGCCGTGCGGTTACCCCGTTGCTGCAACTGCGAATTCGTTTGGGTTGCGAGAAATGCGAGCCGCTCGCGTAATTGTGGCGGCGGTGTGTAGCGATGCCCTGCTCTTGACGTGGCGGACTTGAGCAGGCTCTGATACAGCGCATTTGAAGTGCAGGCCGGGCACTCGGCAAGATGATTGTTTGCGTTGGCAAGTTGGTCCGCCGTGAGCTCGCCGTCTGCGAGCGCATTAACGATCTCGTGAGCAAGATGATCGGTCATGCGCGAGCCCCCATTGACGTTCCGTGTTGAGTTGCAAGTGCTTCGCGAAGGGCCACGCGTGCCCGTGCAATCCGGGACATCACCGTACCAATTGGAATTTCAAGAGTCATGGCGATCTCTCTGTATTTCATCTCCTCAACGTCGCAGAGGAGAATGACTTCGAGCAATGGCGGTGGCAGTGTTGCCATGGCGGCACTTAGTGCGCTGCGGTCTTCCAGTTGAAGCAGGTTTATCTCCGGAGTCCGCCGATCAATCGCGGCTTCAGGATACTGCGCTGGTCCGGATTCGCCGCCTTCATTCAATTCGTCCTCAAGAGCAACCGTGCGCTTGGCCGCCAGGCCCGCCTTGGAGGTGAAATATGTATTCCGGAGAATGCGGAAGATCCAGGCCTTGAAGTTGGTGTCCGGCTCAAAGGTGTCAAACCCGCGAAGAGCTTTGAGAAATGTCTCCTGCACCAAATCCTCCGCATCCGTGGCGCTGCGGGAGAGCCAGAAAGCCAGGTTATAGAGCGAAGGAAGCAGCGGCCACGCCAGCTCCTCAAACTCAGAGTTCTGACGGCCGGTTTTGCGAGCTGATTGCTTCCATTGCGACCCCATTGTCCCATGCTAGTTCATCATCTCTCCAAAGATGAGAACTGGCAGGTGGCAAAATTATTCCCATTTTTCTTGGAATAAATGGCGTAAATCTCAGTTTACTTCCATGGAGGATCTTCCATGAAGGATAGAAATCACGTGGATCATGCTCAGCCGCATGATCAGCAAGCCGACGCCGCTGAATCGGCACAACCCAAGTTTGAGTCAGACCCGATTGCGAAAGATGGAATTGACCGGCGAAACTTTCTGACCTGCATGGCGTGGGCAGGTACCGGCCTGCTGTGGACGATGGCGGGCGGTGTGCCGACGTCTAAACTGTTTGCCGCCGGTGCCGGAGCGGGAGGCGGGATGATGGGACACGGGCATGGCGGCTCAGGCTTTAGCTTCGTCCAAATCAGCGATAGTCACATCGGATTCAACAAGGCTGCCAACCAGGATGTGACCGGTACGCTTCAGCTGGCGCTCGACAAGATCAATGGATTGCCCGGCACGCCGGATCTTCTCCTGCACACTGGAGACATCTCACACTCGTCCAAGCCTGCCGAGTTCGACACGGCGCAGCAGCTCATCAAGGGCGCCAAGGCCGGTGAAACCTTCTATGTTCCCGGTGAGCACGACATTGCAACCGACGACGGCCAAATGTATATGGAACGGTTTGGCAAGGGCACGCAGGGCAGGGGCTGGTACAGCTTCAATCACAAAGGCGTCCATTTTATCGGGCTCAACAATTGTCAGCAGGTCGACGCCATGGGCAAACTCGGCGACGATCAACTGAGCTGGCTGAAGTCCGATCTTGCGTCTCTTTCGGCTTCCACGCCGATCGTGGTCTTTGCTCACATTCCGCTGTGGATGGTGTATCCGGATTGGGGATGGGGTACACCGGATGCAGCGGAAGCGCTCACGTATCTCAAGCGCTTCGGATCGGTAACCGTGTTGAACGGGCATATTCACCAGGTTGTGCAGAAGGTGGAGGGCAATGTGGCATTCCATACCGCGATGTCGACCGCATTTCCCCAGCCTGCACCGGGTTCGGCTCCGCACGCCGGTCCCATGGTTGTACCCGCCGGCAAGTTGAAGGGCGTTCTCGGCATCACTGAAGTCCGTTACATCGCTAGGCATAGCCATCTCGCCCTCGTCGATTCATCGCTGGAGACGACGTGAGTCGAGCTGCGAGGTTATCGATTTGTTGCGGATTCGCCGGCTTGATTACAGTCGGGGCCTCACTCGCGCTGGCTCGCGTTCACCCTTTTGGAGACGCGGGCCTGTATGCGGCGAAGAACGCAGATGCTCCCATCCTGAACAACTCGCAGGTCCCGCCCAATGTTCGGGAGATTCTGGATGAAAAATGCGCGGACTGTCACTCCATGCAGACACGGTCTCCCTTTTACGGCCGGTTGGCGCCAGCATCGTGGCTAATGGAGCGGGACATAAACCGTGGCCGGGAAGCGATGAACCTTTCCCATTGGGATAGTTTCTCCGCCGATCAGCAGCTGACCTTCGCGGCAAAGATTGCGCATGAGACCAAATCGCATGAAATGCCGTTACCGCAATATCTGCTGATTCATTGGAATGCGCGGGTCAATGATGCAGAGATCCGGGAATTTGCCGATTGGGCTCATGGGACTGAGAGTTCTTCGTCCGGCCAGGCGGACGCTTCAGGTGGCGGGGGTGACCCAGCACGAGGAGAGGCGCTTTTCGACAAGCGCTGCACTGGATGCCACTCTCTGACCCAAAACCATCAGGGTCCAAGACTGCGAGGAGTGTATGGGCGCACATCCGGCTCGGTCGCGGACTATGCCTACTCACCGGCGTTAAAGAAGTCAAACGTGGTTTGGGATCAATCGACACTCGACAAATGGCTTACTGATCCCGACGCCTTTATCCCCGGCAACGAAATGGATTTCCTGGTTTCAAAACCTCAAGAACGCCTTGACCTGATCGCATTTCTCAGACAGGCAAGCGGCAAATAAGGCGACCAAGGCAAACCTCCAGGTCCACTTCGCGAAGAGGATCGCGCTCTTCCCGCGAAGCCGCTTCAGCGACGACAAATCGATCGGCGACTTACTCTATCGAGTAAGTCAAACCTCGGGCGACAAGAAGACATTTGTTTGACAGTCTCCAGACAATGACATCCTCTCGCACGCCTATTGTGTAGCTCGGGGTTACCTTTTCTCGAGGAATCCCTTCTCACTCAAAATCAGGAATGGTTGAACATACATGAAGAATCCCATGAGCAACACGAGGCGCTCAGTCGACCGCCGCTCCTTTATGAAAAGCGGTCTTCTGGCAGGAGGCGCAGCAGCAGTGGGCGCCGGTTTGTTAGCGAACGCAACCTCTGTCCGCGCACAAGAACGAGTAACGCGTGGCCCTCTCAGTCCGGGCGATGCTGCCATCCTCAGGTTCCTGGCGGCGGCAGAACTGATCGAAGCCGACCTTTGGACGCAGTATGCCGAGCTAGGTGGTATTGGCGACAATCCGCCCGTTGAGGTCGACCCGGGCGAATCGTTGAATCCGTATCAGGCTGCTCTCTCTAACCTCGATGGAGATGGTCCACAGTACATAACCAGCAACACACTTGATGAAGTCAGCCACGCTAACTTTCTCAACGCTTATCTCGAGTCCCGCGACGCCGACCCGGTCAACTTCGACGAGTTCCGCACTTTGAAAGGGAGCACGGCGATGGGATCGACAGGCATTGGGCGCCTTACTAACCTGATGCATCTCAATGTCGACACCAGCTGGTATGTTCGCTATCGAAGTACAACCAATCCAGATTTAGGTGCTACATTTCCTCAGGCGATCACTCTGAAGGGGGTTACGGCGATTCCGATCAACGACGCCGATCTCAACAACCCAAATCCCAATCATCTTCAGGCGATTGCGAATACGGCGGCATTTCACTTTGGGTATATTGAACAGGGCGGCTCAAGCCTCTACGCAGCCATGAGTCAGAAGGTGACGGATCCCGAAGTACTCGAGATCACGCTTGGCATCGGCGGCGACGAGATTGCTCACTTTCTGGAATGGGTCGATTTTGCGGGTAATGGAGTGCAACCCACAGTAGCGCCGTTTACGGATCCCGAATCCGGCCTGACATTTCCCAACTTTTTCAGCCCGCTTAATCCGCTGAAACAGCCCAGCCTGATATTCCCCGTTCCGTGCGAATTCATCAGCCCCAGCCTTCCACATGTTGCGATCGTTCGTCCGCTCACAGACAAATTTGCCGGTGCGGTGGCAACAATCGCAAGCTTCACGGCGGACGGGCTTTTCACCGGCCAGAGCCCGCGGTTCCTCAGCGAGCTCCAGGCTATGGCCATCGAGGCCGACGCCGCCACTCGCATTCTTCTGTAGCCATTGAATCCCGGTTCGTATTGTATTAGAAATCGGGGGCCAGCTGATCCAGTCAGGCCCCCAATCACAACAGAGAAGTCCCATCAATCCATAGGCTCATACAGAAAGGCAGTCGAGAGCATGAGCTTCACTGAAGATAGTTTGCTGGTGCGCGAGGCACAAGCCGGCAACCACGTCGCCTTTGAAAAATTGGTTCAATCCCACGATCAAGCGGTCCTAAGGCTCGTGTTTCGAATCACCCGATCGCAGAATGACATTGAGGACATCTATCAAGACGCACTTCTTAAGGTTTATAGGAATATCGGCAGGTTCCGGTTCGAGAGCACCTTCTCGACCTGGATCTATCGCATCGTTACGAATGTCTGCCTCGATCATCTGCGAAAGAATCGAAATAACAAAAGAAAAAGCACGGTAACCGTAGGCGCAGAGGGCGAGGAATACAACTTGCTGGATCGAATCTCGGACGACAGACCAGCGCACGACCCGGAACGACAGCTATTTCGCCTAGAATTAAGAGCAAATATCTTAAGCGCTTTAGAAACGCTGACGCCACGCGAACGCATGGCGTTTGAATTAAGGCATTTTGAGGAACTGAAGATCAGCGCGGTGAGCGAGATTTTGAATACTTCGGAGTCGTCGACGAAGACAACTTTGTTCCGCGCCAGGCAAAAGTTACGTTCTGAGTTGGCTAAAATCCCAATGAGAACGAAGTTACAGTGCGGCCACACCATTTTATCTGAGGTGTGAGTTAGATATCAGCCTTAAACATCTCGAAGAGTTCATCTCCTGCAAAGAAAGAAATTTCCTGGTTTCGAAGCCTCAGGAACGCCTGGAACTGATCGCATTTCTCAGACTGACAAACGGCAGATAGAGCGACAGCAGAAGCGCTCAGCAGCTGACGCAAGTCCCTCTCGCGTGCGGCGGAATCCGGATCAACATCATCAAGAAGCGCCTTCAGCTAACAAGCAAAGTAACAAGACAGCCAGAAAAGAGAGTCAGAGCCCGATTGTGTCAGGCACGTTACTCGACTTCGGAGTTGGCGGTGTCGTGATTCAAATGTTATTGAATTGTAATTTGTGTTAGCAGCCGTAACTTTATCCAAAAAGCAAGACTCAAATGAGCGCGTCGCGCGTTGGATCGATTCGTTTGATAAACCAATGGATGAATAGGTCTATTCGTGCGGCGCAAACCATTTCTCCAAAAGGAGCTGTAATGCATAGAGTAACTCGTGGTCTGTTGATGTTGGCAATCGGGGCCGGAGCTGTATCGCCGACTCTTTTCGCCGCCCCTTCGGAACATACACCGGGAGCCGTCTTCGTGATGACCAACGCCGCCGACAAGAATCAAGTCGTCGCTTTCGACCGTGCGACAGATGGAACCTTATCTCATGAGCAATCATACGATACTGGAGGCCGCGGGAGTGGTGGAGTTAACGATCCGCTGGAATCACAGGGATCTCTGACTCTGAGCCAAGACCATGTTTTCTTATTTGCGGTGAACGCGGGCAGCGGAAACGTCTCAGTCTTCGGCGTGAAGGGTTCAGATCTCACGCTCTTGGACAAAACTCCGTCGGGCGGTAGCGAACCGGTCGCCGTCGCTGAGCATAACAACCTTGTTTATGTTCTCAACTCCGGCGGCGCTGGAAGCGCTGTCGGTTTTTCCCTGGACTCCCGCGGGCATTTGACCCAAATTGATAATTCGACTGCTTTCCTAACAGCCAATGTCACAGGTGGGGCTTCTATCGTATTCAGTCCAAATGGTCAATTTCTGCTCGTGACGGAGCGTTTATCCAACAACATTGACGTCTTCACTGTCCGCAACAACGGAACGCTTGCACCAGTTGTCGTAAACCCGAGCCCCGCACCTGGAGCATTCTCTGTGACTTTCGCGCCTGACGGAAAAGCGATCGTTTCTGAAACTGGCCCGGCAAACGCCACCAACGGCTCAGCTGTCTCTTCTTACTCAGTGCTCCCAAATGGAATGCTTTCAGCCGTCAGCCAAAGCGTCCCCACCCTCGGCTCGGCGAACTGCTGGAATGCCGTAACGCCGGACGGCTCGAAGGTCTATGTATCAAATGCCGGGTCTTCAACCATCTCCGGGTTTGCAATCAGCCAAAACGGCGCATTAACACCGCTACCGGGGACCGTCGTCGGAACCAACCCCGATGGCGCCACGAATCTAGACATTGCAATAAGCGACGACGGCCGCTACCTTTACAGCCTTAACTCCGGCTCCGGAAACATTGGAGTCTTTGCAATAGAGCAAGATGGTACCCTGACAAGTCTCGGCCAGACCGGCGAGCTTCCTGTCTTTGCCGGCTTTAATGGCATAGCCGCATTCTAAACATCGAATAGTTTATTGCGGGTTCCATACCTCGGAGTGCGACTCTCTAGCGCCGGCGCCTTAGCTCCCTTTTGGCCGAGGCCGCCGGCCTTACTTTCCGCGGGATAGCAAAAACTACTCTCAATCAAAGTGATCCCCGTCGCTGTAATGCAGATGACTCAGCTGACTTAGAGACAAAAGAAAAACTCAGGCCTGACAATCTCGTGACATCCAAGATGGACCAGGCGTTTATCGTGAGCAACTGGTGTTCTTCACAAAAGGCAAAAACCAGGATCTCCACGCATTCAACACTTGTAAAACGCGGACAAGGAATTCGCGGAGCGATACTTTCACGGAAAGGAAGTAAGAGGAGGATTGAATGGATAAGTTTGCAATTTTGGCGTTGCTCGAAGCCCGGCCGGGAAAAGAGCAAGAGGTCGAGGATTTCTTGAAGTCGGCTCAACCCCTTGCGGTCCAGGAAGCCGCCACCACGACTTGGTATGCAGTGAAGCTAGGGCCTGCAAGATTCGGCATTTTCGATACGTTTCAAACCACAGAAGGCCGGACGGCTCACGTGTCGGGTGAGATTGCCAAGGCATTGTTTGCGAGAGCTCAGGAGTTGTTCGCTACTCCTCCACAGGTGGAAATGCTGGAAATCCTGGCGGCAAAGGCTCCGCAGGCTTAACTACCTCCAGGCATTGCGAAAGACCGTTTGGCAAGCGCATGGCTCTCTGGAACGCTCACCTCGAACGAGCGCACGGCGTCCCTGGATATTGAGCCTTAACAGCGCCTGGAGCCTGAGTCACTCGGAGTGCTTATTGCCTTTTAGCCGTTGGCGGCTTTCAGCGTGATCGAGTGCTAGTTACCAAGCAGCGTTCCGCGCAAAGCCGCCCTCCCACGTGCGACGCGAGACATCACCGTGCCAATGGGTATCTCGAGAACAGTCGCGATCTCTTTGTATTTCATCTCTTCAACGTCACAGAGCAGGATGACCTCAAGCAGCGGCGGTGCCAGCTTCTCCATGGCTGACTGCAATGCCGCCTGGTCTCTCATCCCGATTAGGTTCATCTCAGGAGTCTGCCGATCGATCGCGCCCTCCGGATATCTCGCCAGTCCTGATTCGTTGTTTTCGTTCAGTTCATCCTCAAGCGCAACCGTGCGCTTCGCCGCCAGCCCGTTACGAGAGGTCAAATAGGTGTTTCGGAGAATGCGGAATATCCAAGCCTTGAAGCTGGTTCCCATCTCGAACGACTCGAATCCACGAAGAGCTTTGAGAAATGTCTCCTGCACCAAATCCTCCGCATCTGTAGGGTTGCGGGAGAGCCAGAAGGCTGCGTTATAGAGCGAGGCGAGTAGCGGTAATACCAGGTCCTCAAACGAGGAAAATTCACGACCAGTTTCGCGAGCTTGGTAATTCGGGGCAACGGCTTTCTTGGGCTGGGACTCAATGGCGGAAATGAGGCCGACAGGCACCATTTCGAGTTCGACACCCAAGCACTTAAAACACCTGACAAGCTCGACTCCCGACAAACCGTGCGCCATGGGCTACCTTTCTCGCTCCCGCGTTGCTGGAATTCGCAAGTGACCACAAACCCTGTTTTCCGGGAGCTCCTTCTCCAAGTGTTTTCGCACTGCAGGCGGGACTGCTTTCAGATCGCGGACGGTTCAGGATAAATCCGAATGCGCGATGCACTGCCAAAGTTGGTCGCCCCCTACGATCGAGTGCGACTATTGCCTGGCTTGTACAAACGTTGCTAAATCATTCAAGTCTTTGCCTACCGCCTCGGGAACAGTCCCGAGCTCTTCAGCCGCGGCTCCTGCACGATTCACCCAAAACGTTGGATAGCCGAACCACTTTGCCCCCGTCGCATCCCAGCCTGCAAACGCAGCAAAAGCAATCTCTTCTTTCGTCAGCCCGAAGGCATTCATCGCCATTCTGTAGGTTTGAGGATCAGGCTTAAACGCCCTCACGCGATCAGTGCTTAAGTGATCGGCAAAAATACCCTGAAGCCCGGAGTTCTTCACCGCGTGGTCAAGCATCGGGGCCGTAAAGTTCGAGAGGAAGGCCAGCTGTAGACCGCTGGCCTTTAAGTCCCTCAGAGCCGCGGGTGCATCCGGCCACGCCTTCAGTTCAAGGTAACTCTGCATCAGCCGGTCGCTATTCGCGCCAGTCAGCTCCAATTTCAGACTCTTGCATGAGAACAAGAGCGCTTCCTCCGTTACTTGCCAGAAGTCTGCATAATGCTGTCCCACGGTTCGTAACCATGTGTACTCGAACTGCCGTGTCCGCCATAGGGCGCTCATCTCTTCTCCGCGCCCAGGAAAGACCCGCTCGGCTAGAGTGGCAACAGGCCGGACATCAAAAACTGCCAGGCCATCGAACGCGATCGCCCTGATCTTGGCACCGGACACCGTTGCTACCACCGGCTTTCTGGAAAGCGCTGTCGCCACTGCTCCTGCCCCGACTAAATTCACAAAATCTCTTCGGTTCAATATCGTTCTGACTCTCGTGATCAGATCTCCTAGGGCTGGTATCTTCTTATTAAGAGATACGAGCATCAGAAAAGGTCTGAAATTCGAGCGTTGCGATCAGAGAATTGCCGTTTGAATGCAAGCTCAGAGCGACGGAATTCGAATCCTCTCTCGCCTGAATAAATGTCGCGACTTCGGATTTGTGCGGAAGTACTGGAGGTGTCCGTTGGGGATGCAAAGGACCCGTCAGCGGCTTCCGAAAAGCCTGCGCGCTTGCGATTGGGTTCTCGAGGCTGACACGCGTCAGGACTTGATTCGCTGTGTCTTGCATTCGGCTTCCGGGCCGATGGAGCTTACGCGCCGCCTTAGAGGCAACTTGGCAAAGAAGATAGCGATTGGGAACGTGTGTCATCGCGACAAACACTAGATCAGACCGCATAAGATCCTCCGGACAAACGAGATGCAATTTCCGATTTACTAACCTGAAGCGGGAATTCCGAAACTAACGCCCTACGGAATGCGAACATCTCACGCCATGCTTCCCTCAGTGCGCACAGAATGGACTGGACTCGCAAGTATGCGCGGAGCCGCGCCAAAAGGAATGGCAAAGGGAATCGTTATCTTGAATAAAGCTCCGGTCCCACCGCTCCTATCGAGATGGATCTCTCCCCCGTGATCCTCGACAATCTTTTTTACTATCGCAAGACCTAGCCCGCTGCCTTCGGCCTTTCCGTAGCTCACGAACGGTTGAAAAACGTAGTCCATGATCTTCGGATGGATTCCAGGGCCGTTATCCCAGACCCCAATCTGCAAATCTGTCTGATTCCCCATCGTGGTTATAACAACCAGTCCTGTATCAAGAGAAACTGCCTCGCAAGCGTTCAGAATGAGGTTGGCGACCACTTGTTCGAAACGGTTGGAATCGAACCAGCCCACGGCCGCACCCCGATGATGGTGCTTGATCGTAATCCGCCGGAACTCTGCTTTTACTCTGATCATTCGGATCGCGCGCTCGACTGTGTGCACAATGTTTCGGGTGGCGGGCCGAAAACTATCGCGATCCTGGGAGGACTCAGACAATGAAGTGACCAGTTCATTCATTCGCTCGATGGACCAACGGATTTCCTGATAAAACTCGTTCCTTTCTGCCTCGCTGATATCCGACTGTGTGAGAAATTCTGCATTCGCCAGAATGGCGGTCAAAGGAAGGCGCAGATCGTGGCAAATGAGAGCGACCTTCCTGCTTGTGGCCGAATCCCCCTCCGGAATCGGAATTCTTCTTTGAATTCTCCGCAATGACCCAGCGGGCGATAATCGCTCCGTACACACGGCTTGCTCCAGCATCGAAAACCTCCTGCCGCCTGCGATGGGCCGAAGTTCAGAGAGGGTGGATTCCTTCTGGCGTCGGCATGCGCTCCCTTGTGTCCTTAGAACTCGGAATGAGATGTCTGATTTCTTAGTTGTTCAGCCAGGAACGGCGTAATGTGGATAAAACCGATGCCGCGATCACGCAGTTCTCTGAGCAAAGCGATCCCTGCGTTGTCGGCGAATGAGATGTCCGCCAATTCCAGGGACAACCGAACGTCATCGGAGAAAGAATGCAAACTGCACGCTGTACGCAGTTCGTCCACCCAAGGACCCATTATTTGGCCTTCTGCCCGAAGAGTTACTGCGTCCTCTGATGACTCGACAACCGTGATCCTTAGCATCGCTATTCACTCAATCTCCTGTGAACTTAGTAAAGCAATTGAGATGCCACACCAAGAGAATTGGCGCCGGCGCCAGTGATAGTCCGCGTCCCATCGCGACCGCCGGAGGCAGTAACTATTTAGAATCAGTCGGCTGTGAAGACTTGAGGTCGTCGCCCCGCACGACGGTTCCGAAGGATGCAGGGCAGCTGTTTCCTTGGGGCTCCTAGTCGGAGATGCGATGGCCACCGTATTTGGTAGTTGCGCACGAATTGACGCGGGAGGAACTACGACCGGCGGTGGCGAGCTCCCTTGATACCAAGCTTATCCATCCGGTGTCGGAGCGTGTTTGGATGAATATCAAGGATCTTCGCCGCGCCCCTTGGACCATCTACCACCCCGCCGGCCTGTTCGAGGGCGGCGAGAATGTGGTCTCGGTCTGCCTCATCGAGAGTGCGAAGTGGCTTTGAAGACCTGTCGACTGCTTGTTGATCCTCGGGAGCCTCCATTTCTTTCGCAGCGCCGGCAACTGGCATCAGATCGCTATCCAGTCGGATGGTCGGGTCAGCCGAGACAATGATTGCGCGCTCGATCACGTTGTGCAGCTCGCGAATATTTCCGGGCCATGGATAATTCATCAGATTTTCCATCGATTCCGGCGAGATTCCGTCGATCTTCTTTCTCAGCCGCTTAGAGAACTGCGACAGACAGAAAGCCACGAGTTGCGGAATGTCGGAGCGGCGTTCTCGCAACGGAGGAAGCTCTATGGGAAACACATTGAGGCGGTAGAAAAGATCGGAGCGGAAGCGGCCTGCCTGAACGGCTTCGAGGAGATTACGGTTGGTGGCTGCAATCACGCGCACGTCCACACGCAAAGTGTGGCTGCTCCCCACCGGCTCAAATTCGTGTTCTTGCAGGACGCGTAGGAGCTTTGCCTGCGTCTCGAGACTGAGCTCTCCGATTTCATCCAGGAAGATTGTGCCGCCGTTTGCAAGCTCGAATCGACCGATGCGCCGCTCCAGTGCCCCGGTGAAAGCTCCTTTCATGTGCCCAAACAATTCACTCTCTACCAGACCGGCCGAGATGGCGCTGCAATTCACGCTCACCAATGCACGGCTGTTGCGGTTGCTGCGGCTATGGATGGCGCGGGCCACTAGCTCTTTCCCTGTCCCCGTTTCTCCGTAAATGAGCACCGTCGAATCCATGGGTGCGACCTGCTCCACGGCGCGAAGCGCCTTTAACAATGCTGGACTATTACCCACGATTTCCTCGAAGTTGTGCTCTGCGCGTAGCTCCTCCCGGAGATAAACGTTCTCCTTCTCCAACCTTGCTTTCAGGGTTGCAATCTCCTGATAAGACTGCATATTCTGAACCGCCAACGCAACCTGGTTCGCCACTTCCTGCAAGAAAACGGCATCCTCATCCGAATACCGATCCCTTTGCCGGCTCACTACGCTGAGCAGTCCAAAACACTTCCCTTGAAGGACAAGAGGCACAACGCACAATGACCGGATGCCCTCTGCGGCAAGGCGGCGCTCATTGAGATATTGCTGCTCCTTCTCAAGATCATGGCGCACCAGAGGCCGTAAATGTTCGAAGACCCAGCTGCCGCACGTCTCGTCGCGGCTAAACTCCAGCCCCGTCTTGAAGTAGTCCGAGTGCAGCTCTCCCTCCACGGCGAGGAAACGGAATGAATCTCTCTCTGGCTGATAAAGTGTAATCGCGCATCGGTCGAATGGGAAGACAGGCTGCAACGCTTCGGAAATGGAATGCAGGAGAGCCTGCTGGGTCAAGTTTGTGATGATGGCATTGTTGATCTGAAGCAAAGTACGGTTCTTTTCTTCACTTTTACGCAGCGCGGCTTCCGCTTGTACTCGGTCCTCGATGTCATGAAGCGTCCCATACCACTTGACGAGGCTTCCCTTATCGTCGCGCAACGGCACTTGGCGAACCAGGTACCAGCGATATTTTCCGTCCGCCCGCCGGCGGCGCACTTCTACCTCGAAAGGTTCTCCACACGCTAACGCCTCCCGCCACTTTTTCTCTGCCCTCTCGGCATCTTCGGGATGGACGAAGTCCTTCCATCCCCAGCCCAGCAATTGCTCCCTGGAGAAGCCCGTGTACTCTAGCAAACTTTGACTTAAAAAATCCACGGAACCATCAGGTAGAGCGCTCACGACGAATGTCGGAATGGTTTCAATAATGGTGCGAAGTTCGTCTTCGCTTTTGCGGAGCGCCTCTTCCGCTTGTTTTCGTTCCGTGATGTCCTCGGAAAGCGCCATGATAAATTGCGGCATGCTTTCGGAACCCGGAACCAAGGAAACATTGTTGCTGACCCATAATATGGTGCCATTTTTGCGTCGATATTGTTTCTCGACTTGAAACTGTTGTCGCTTTCCCTCTAATAGTTCGCTCACCAACTCCCAATTAGCGTCGCGATAATCCTCTTCGGTGATCTCCATAAAAGTGAGCTTGCGGAGTTCCTCTTCGCTATAGTCCAACATTTTCGCGTAAGCTCGATTCACCGCAAGAAAGCGGCCGTTGAGATCTGTAAGGGCCACCCCGATGGCCGAATTCTCGTACACTGACCGCCACCGCTCCTCGCTCTTCCGCAACGCCGCTTCCGCTTGTTTCCGTTCCGTGATATCGATAAAGGTAATCACGGCGCCCAATGTTTTACCGTCGCGAACGACATTATGGGACCAAAACTCCACGGGAAAGCTCGTGCCGTCCTTTCTCCAATAAACCTCATCATCCCTGTGGACGTCCTCGTTTTTTTGGAAGCCGATATAGATCGGACATTCCTCAATCGGATATGGGGTGCCGTCTTTTCGGGTATGGTGTTCCAGCGTATGCATGTTTTTCCCGAGTAATTCGGCGGGGTCGTCATATCCAAGAATTCGCGCCGCTGCAAGATTTGAGAAAAGACAAGTGCCTCCTGAGTCGCAGCCACAGATCGCTTCCGAAGCGGAATCGAGCACCAGACGGAGTCCGGCTTCGCTATTGAGCAGAATGTCTTCCGCTTGAATGCGCATCGAATTGTTCCCAGGAGACGACATAGCGATATGTAGTTTCTCCTCCGGCAATAAAGATTGAACGCCGCCGCCCGCCATGATCGACGCGCCGAACTATTTTGCCCCGAGCATCATGCGTATCACTATATAAAATGATCCCTTGTCTTTTCCTAAGGGTGGGCGTGGAATTCACGGTATCCATTGGAACAAATGAAATGTCAACCTGCCGCAAGAACCGAGCCTGAACAAACTTGAACTGGACCAGTGTCAGATAGGTCATTGATAAGCCTTGGCTAAGGTCAATGCAGTCAATAATTTATGTCAATAGAAAATCCTGGTTGATTTTGTTCGATTCACAGGAAAATCTTTGAAACCCGTTTTGAAGCATGGCGAAGGGGACGGGCTGCCCTGAAGTGCGCGGATTCGTTTCACTTGCAGTGGGACCGAGATGTCAGGCCAATTCAGGTAGCACCGTCACGGGTGCGCGTCTTCTCGCCGCCTCCCGGCCCCGGCGCAACCGCCATCTCGCGTCCAGCATGAGGACGAACCTCGTTATGAGAATGCCTACGCACGGCCCCAGCCGCGTCTCGCGGACAGGCGGATCCATCCCTTCTCTTCTAGAGAGAAGTCATAAATCCCGCTTGCTGGCCACGCTGGCTATGGAGACGTACTTTGTCCGCCATCCTAACCAGTGTTGCAAATGAATCCGCTGCCATTTTTCGCATAATATTCCCGCGATGTAGTTGAACAGTGTACTCGGTTATCCCCAAGTCGTAAGCCACTTGCTTGTTCAATAGGCCGCTCGCCAACATTGGTAACACTTCGCGCTCTCTCGGTGTTAATGATTCGTATCTAGCGACTAAGCCGGCATGTTCGGTTGCCTCTAGGCGACTTGCAAGATTCTGCTGCAAAGCCCGTTTCACTGACCTAAGCAACGATGTACCGTCAATTGGCTTCGTATGAAAATCGTTGGCGCCCTCCTTCATCGCGGTCACTGCCAGTGGTATATCGCCCCTCCCAGTGAGGAAGATGATCGGTATTGGGCATTGATCGGTCTTAAGATGTGCTTGGAGTTCAACGCCAGACATGCCTGGCATTTGAATGTCCGCAATTAGGCATCCGACCTTTTGTCTGGCTTTGTAAAGCAGAAATTGCTCCGCGGAACTGAAGCACAGAGCACACATGCCCTCAGCTTCGATCAGGTCTTGCAATGCGCTCTGAACTGACTCATCGTCGTCCACAATTGCCAGAAGGCCTGAGGTCGGCTCGATATTCATGTGCGAAAAATAACGCAATCAATAACGACGTCGCAATCAGGCTGTAGTCGAAACAATTACTACTTGGGTGGTAGTCAATTAAGACTAGAGGAGGGGGGAGTCGATCGCCAATATTGTTATGCTGAAGGTCTGAGATTGCTGATTGAGTGTAATCACAAGTTGGGGTGCTAGTTAACTGGTGCTCGAACTGTTAGAACTATTTGCAGGCCCGGGGGAACAGGGAGTGATTTCATCGGCAGTCCCGTTGGCGGCATGCAATCCCCAGAACCCTACTAGTTGAGAAGATGTTCGCGTGCTGTCTCAAACAGCTTGTGGTTGTCTCGATAATCTACTCGAATGCCAATCAAGACGGGCCCGGCAACCTCAAATGCCTTCTTCAAGGTTGCTCCGATTTGATCGGGCGTCTCGATCATAAATCCGGCTGCTCCAAAGGCCTCAGCATACTTGACGATATTGACCGGTCCGAATTCGACCGCCGATGTCCGTTTATACTTCGACTCTTCCTGGACAGCTACCATGTCATAGGTTCCGTCGATCCAAACCATATGGACGAGGTTGAGTTTCAGTCTGACTGCGGTTTCGAGTTCCATTGCTGAAAACAAAAAGCCACCGTCACCTGAGATAGATAATGTTTTCTCGTTTGGTCTCACCAGACACGATGCGATGCCCCAAGGAAGAGCAACGCCAAGCGTTTGTTGGCCATTGCTGATCAATATTTGCCGCGCTCGGAAGCTATAAAGGAAATGCGCGATCCAGAGGTGGAATGAGCCCATGTCGAGACACAAAGTAACGTCATCTGCAAGCCATTTCTGAAGTTCCGTGACGATTCTAAGAGGATGGATCGGATTCTCCCTGTATCGACTTGCGTTTTCAATTCTCGAAGCCCTCTTCGAGGCAAGCATCGATAGGAAGCGCTCGACGTCCGGTGCGATGACAAGTGTATTGACGAGGTCGGTGAGGGCGGCGACACTAGCCGCAACGTCCCCCAGAACTTCAACTACAGGAGAATAACAATTATCGACATCTGCCCGGGTGGAATCGATATGTATGATCCGCGTTGATCGAGCTTGATTCCAGATAGAAGGGTCATACTCAACGGGACCGTAGCCTACCGTGATGACGACGTCCGCCGTTGCCAATAATTCATCTCCTGGCGTGTTGTTTAGTTGACCGATCCGCCCTGCAAAGCTCTTGAAGAGATCTGGCGAAATCGTTCCTGCTGCCTGAAAAGTCCCAACGGCCGGCATTCCTGTCTTGCGAAGAAACACGCGAACTGCATCGGCGTTCTCCGGTTTACTGGCAAGTAGTCCAAGCAACAGCATAGGCCGCAGCGAATTGTTGATGATCTTTGCAGCATCTGCTAGCGACTCGCGGCTACCGGGTCCAGATTTAGGACTTGCGGGAACATCAAGAACTTCGCATTTTGCCTCCCCTTCCATAATGTCCTTCGGCAAGTTCACATAAGCTGCGCCCGCACGATCTGACTCCGCGGCCCGAAAAGCATTTGCCATCACCTCGCCAATTGATTCTGGCGAGGCCACTTCGGCGCAAAACTTCGTCACGGGCTTCAGAACAGAGACCGCCTGAAGGGTTTGATGAATCTGCTTCAGGCTCTGAGAAGTGGCAACGGATCCGCCTAGAGCAAGCATTGGATCGCCCTCGCTATTCGCAGTTGCAAGCCCCGTGGTGAGATTGCTGACTCCGGGCCCTGATGTGGCAATTGCCACTCCGGCCTTGCCGGTTAGTCTTCCGATACCTCCGGCGATGAAAGCTGCATTTTGTTCGTGTCGGCACACGACAGTCTCGATCGAAGAAGACTTTAGCGCGTCGAAAACCTTGTCGATCTTTGCACCAGGAATGCCAAATACGTGCTTTACTCCATGCCGTTCCAGCGATTCCACAACAATCTGTGCACCTGTCTTAAGACTATCTGAACTCATAGCGACCTCTCGACGTTTAAATTGACTGTCAGTTGTGATTCAGTTCAGCTCCCATCAGATCGTCAATGGGATCACGATTAAGGTCGGCCGTGAGAAACTCTGCGGTCTCAGGTAATGAAACATGCATCTCGTGCATCGCACATCCGCTGATCGTCACATCGACCGCTCTGCACTCCAGCACGTGACCCCCTCTTTTCAAATCCTTGGACAAGAAATGAAAGTGGTATCCGGGGACGCTAAACAACCCGGCAAACGCGGGCGACCATAGGCCAACTAGGGTGCCTACTTGATCTTCAAAGGTAAATTCCTCTTGTTGTAGGGAAGCGGCCTTGAGACCAATTCCGTGAGGGGCTGCTTTCATCGTTCGCGTCTTCACGGTGGCAAACTCGCCATCAACACGAAAGGCATAGAACAGGTTGTCTGACGAACGAAGTGCATCGCATACCGAAACGAGCTTGATGAAACCATCAAATTGCTGCGATGCTTTTGCGAATTCAGCGTCGAAGTGAGTCACGACCGCATAAGGGATGAGGCAGTCTCCCTCGACTATTGAAACGTGACCATCAGACGGGATCCTATAGCAAACGCCTTCCAGTACAACCATTTCTCCGTCGAGGTCGACAAATGTGCCGACGCCAAAATCGCCGTGGCGAAGTAGCCGGGATACTCGGACTGCGCCCTGATACAGGCCTTCGACGAGCGCCGCCGACGTTGACACCTGGAATAACGTGTGAAGTGGCTTGCCGACACAATGTGACAAAGCGGTCGATACGATGTGATCGCAGCTCGCATCTTCTGTTCGCATGCGCTCAACGAGAGCTTCGTAGAGCGAGTCAGGTATGTTGCATTCAATTCTCTTCACGCTGATCTCCGCAGGATCGAGAGTTTGTCTTCGGCTTCCAGTCATTCTTCTCAAAGAAGAACTATTGTCCGGACTAAGGCCTCCATGAGCCGGCATTCCCAAATCATCATCGGTCGCAATTAACTGCGTGCGATTACCTCTTGGGAAAGAGAAACTGTACCTGCAATCTTGCGGACCATTTTGTCGTATAGTCTGGGCTCTCCACATTTCGAAACATTTGTCCATAGATATTCACAGGGAGTTTGTCGAGGTGAATTATTTTTCCGACTCCGCCACCTACCGGCACCGTCCACCGCTCGTTGCGCCTTTTCTCCCAATTCGCTGTGATATATGGTGACGAGGTTAGATACCATTTGTGTCGTAGGTTGTAGTTGACGAATGGCTGCATTAGCATTTGGTTTACGTCGGGCCGCGCCACTGGGCCGGCCACAGAAAATACGTTGTATACCAACGTCCCGTAGAGCCAGTGCCCTTGGTTTCTGAGTGCTACGACGGTGGGACCGACACTGAGTTTTTTCGTCCCAAGGATTTCGTCTGACGCCGTAGGAACGGAGACGATGGGCCCGGCACCCCAAATGACAGAACCGACTTTTGCTGGGGATAGGAATAGCGAGAGGCTAATATCGCCGACTCCCGATGCTCCGGCTACGCCCGGGGCGGGATCAGGTGTCTGGATGACGGGAATGATGGTCCGCGTGATCAGATTCCAGTCTTTCGACAAGTTGAAGGGAACAACTGGCTTCATTTGAAGAACGTAGCTGTCTTCTTTGTTTGGTCCCGTTTGGGGATTAAAGTCATTCTCCAACGGCACCGAGATTATTCGCGCAATTGGATTCTGAGCCTGTTTTGCTATATCAGTGTTCTGCGACCAAGCCAACACAGCACCTTGAAAAAGACCGCTGAAGGTCATCAATAGGATGGTCAAGGACGCGTAGGGTCTGTGCCGCCGTTCAATTGGTTGTGATGAAACGTTGCATTTCTCTGCATCGGCCAGGGAGGCACTTCTTTTGTTGTTGAAGCTGAGTTTAGGTCCATCATGAATTGTCACAGGCTTCTCCTTATATCCATCGCCTTCGACGAAGGGCAGTCGTGAGCTATCTGTCGGTCCAATGAAGAAGGCGGCGCAAATACGAGAACCGCCTCCCCCGCGTCACTTCGTCAGATCCTTCAGAGTCTTGAGATCATCTACGATGTAGGCCATCGACCCGCGAACCCCCTTGCCGCAGCGAACTGGCGCGAGATCGGAGACCTCTTCTCCCTCCACAACTGGCAGCGTGAGAAGTCCATCCCCGATCCAGGCCTGCTCGATCTTGATGTCGTGTGGCACGTTTTCGACGAGCTCGTGAATGGCTGGTTTGTCTTGCTTGTTGGCCGCCAGGCGGGGCGTATGCAGGAGATTGACGATGGGCCTTTGCTTGAGCAGGGTCAGGTTTGTTATCGGTTCCCTTAAAGTAACCAGACCTTGAGCCAGTCGATGACCACCCGCCGTCAACGAGCCTGCAAACTTCGATCCAGACGTCAGAGCTGGACCCGCTTTGCCCGTCGCGGCATAGTAGCGAGTCTGAAAAACCTGACCAAGCCGCTTCGGATAGCCTTGGGTCCATCCACGCGCGAGCGCTGCGTCGTTGTCGACGAAGATGTATGGACAGTACGCGATGGGTTCGCCATCAAAAAGAGCATCGACCAGAATGAAGAATTCCCGGTATTGATAGCGAGCCGGGTCTAGATATTCCTCGCTCGCGCCAGTGAACTGCCAATCATAGAAGAGCGCATTTCCATGTCCGTGAGCCGCGGAGTCCTGCTCAAGTCCTTGAGGTAGCACAGCGGCCACGGCGTCCGGATCGGACCAGAACTCGATGTTGAGAAAATCGGCTGAATAGTACCAGGGTGGAGGAGGGTTGAGTGTTGATTTTCCTTTCGGTGTCAGCGGATAGTTGAAACCTTTGAGCATCGATATTCTCCTTTTCACTCGTTAGATCTGATTTGGAAGCGAGCAACGCCCTCCGTGCGGCACACTACGAATCACATAGTGATTGCCACATCTTGCGGATCAGAGTTTTTCTGCAATCAGGATGCACACACCTGACCAATGATCGTGATCCATGCCAGGCGGAGGAGTCGCACTCAATGGCATCACACCGATCTTTCTTGCGACGAATGGATAACGCGCCTCGAGGTAGTTTCGAACGAGTTGCGCACGCGCATAAGACGACGAGATGGAATCTGCGGGGACTGGCAAATCTGAATACCCCTCGATCACAACTGGGTATTTGAAGACTGCGTCGCCCATTGATGCAACTACGGCGTCAATTGACCTCTTCCCGTCTAGGCTTAACTCTTCTCCGCCGTTCGGGCCATGCTGAAAAAGGTCGGTTGCTTGCAGCCATGCGCGAGGACTTCGAGCGTTTCCAAAGAGTTTGCTCTGTCTATACTCCCGCGGAGACAAGCTAGAAAGCGTGTAGTAACCGCGCTGAGTGAAGAAGCCCTTGAAGAACACATTGTGCTTGAGGGCCTCTGTGTCTTCAGCCATGTTTCCCGTCGCGGCATTGACGTTACTTAAGGCTTCACTGATATTCTGTCCTGCCGTAACACCATTTGCGTCAGGACCCAAAGCCTCATCAAGACTTTGGTGGACTTCTTTAATGGCTCCGTCGGCTCGGGATGAGGCAGAGCGGATCTGCATCATGGTTTCATCTAGCTTCTGGAGTAATTGGCGCCGCTGGACATCAGCAACAATGCTGTTCACCTGGGCCGACGCCTGATTGATGTTTGAGGTCGTCGACTGTACGTTCGACATGCTTTCTCGAATCTCGGCCGCCATCGTCTGATCTTGGAGAAGCATTCCAGCCGTACCACGACCCGCCTTCAGGCCCACGAGCAGATCATTCGCATTACCGACGGCGCCATTAACACCATCTAAAGCGACATTCAGCTTGCCTCCTACTTGCTTGAGCATCGCGTCCGCATCGTTCATGATTCCAAGGCCCTGGCCCAGTAATTCGGACAGTGTTATGGGGTCTTTGCTTTGCAATGCAAAATTGGGGGGGGCGATCAATGCACTCTGCGATCCGGGATGAATTGTTAAGAAGGTATTTCCTACCACGCCCTCCGTGTCGACCGTTACCACCGAGTCTGTACGGATCAGGCCGCTGAACTGACCATCAACCTTCATCTGGACCCGAAAATGACCGTTCGGCGAGTCGGGTACTTCGATCTTGGTAACCTGGCCAGCATCCATGCCTGCGACTTGCACCTTGGATCCCTTGGTGACACCATCGAGATCCGAGAAGTTGGTGTACAGCAGCACATGATGCGAGAATGCCTCGTGACGGCTTCCAATCAGAAACATTCCGAGAGAAAACAGTGTCACGCCAACAATGATGAAGATTCCTACAGCGAGAAATCGTCTGGGCATTTGAATCACTCCGTGATAAGACCTCGAGCGACGCTATTCTCGCTCTGGCTTACTTCTTCGACTGTTCCAAAGGCGACGAGATTGCCTGTATCAAGCACGGCAACTCGGTCCGCCACCCGGCGGACGCCATGAATATCGTGCGTAACAATAACCAAAGCGGTATTATGCTCAGCCTTGCGAAGCATCAGCAGTTCGTCGATCTCTGAGGCTGTGATGCGATCCAGGCCACTACTTGGCTCATCGGCCAGGACAATCTTCGGTTCTAGCACGAGCGCTCTCGCTAAGCCGGCCCTCTTCTTCATGCCGCCAGAGAGTGCGGACGGATACTTTTCCCCATGCGCGGCTAAACCAACATCGCGAAGCAGCCGGCGGACTATGTCGTCTATTTCGTCTCGATGCTTCTTCGTCAGACGGCTGAGCGGTAATGCGAGGTTTTCGTATAGCGTGAGCGAATCAAACAGGGCGGCATCTTGAAAGAGATAGCCGAGCTTTTTTCGAACGAGGGACAGGCGATGAGTATCCATCCCAACGACGTTGTCCCGGTCAACGTAAATCTCTCCTGCGTCCGGGCACATGAGAGCCATAGTCAGTTTCAGAGTGACACTCTTACCGGTTCCACTCCGACCCAGAATGCATAGCGCTTGGCCTTGCTCGACATGAAAAGACAAATCATTCAGAACACGCTGCGCTCCGAATGACTTTGCCACTCGCTTGAATTCGACCGCGATTTCATGGCTTCCGTTCATAGGGCAGTATCCGGAAAAAGGAAGTAGATGCACTTAATCAGTACGACGTCTGCAATGATGATCAGCAGCGAAGATACAACGACACTTTTGGTAGCGGCTTCACCGACGCCTTGCGCTCCTTTGTTGGTTGTATAGCCGAAGTACGAAGAAATCGCTCCAATGATGAACCCGAACACGGTCGTTTTGAGAGTTGGGGCAACAAAGTTCGACCATTGGAGATAATCAAAGGCTCTGTTGAGGTATAGCGTTGGTGCGATATGAGAGGACAGTGATTCGGAAAGAAAGCCTCCAAATAGCCCTGAAAAGTCCATACAAAGCGTCAAGAACGGAAGAGCGACTACACATGCCAAGACTCTGGGGACGATCAGGAATCTGAATGAATCGATTGATAGGGATTGAATCGCATCGATCTGTTCGGTAGCGCGCATGTTGGCCAAGACCGCCCCAATTCCTGATCCAACGCGCCCCGCAAGCAATAACCCCGCTACGAGCGGACCTATTTCGACGAAAAACGATACTGCCTGCACAGCGGGAATCATTGCAGTCGCCCCAAATGTAACTAGCGTGCTTCTTGTATGAAGGGTCATCACTGCTCCCAATGCGAATCCAGAAACAACAATAAGAGCCATGGATTTGTTACCCACTTCGGCAAGCTGACGTGAGAATTGGGCGACCTCGAATGGAGGTGTAATGGAATCGATGACTACCCTCAGGCTGAACAGTCCCATTTTCCCGACCAATTCCAACCATCTAGTGAGCCAGCGCATGTGCCTCCCTGGTCCAGTTGCCATAGTCTTTGTGATCAAACGATGGAGCGTTTGACAGCGTGATAGTAGCAAGCCTGAGAGATTGTCGAAACTAGATCTTCCTATAGGGTTGGATCACAGACGTGGTTGAGACTCGGAGGGAGCACGTGTAATTGCATGCCGTCACGAAACTAATAACGTACCGTAGGATTCGTCGCTACGTGCTTATCAACAACCGGAGGTTGTTGGACCAAATCGATCACAGAGTTCGTGTTCCCGATCTATCTGTTCCGCCAGCTCGACTGCGCGTAGAGCCTGCGGAGTTCCGTTCGACATTTCAAAGCAAAGTCGTTTAGAGGGTCTGGGTGTTGCTTTAGCGCGAGAGACGCAATCTGCTCGATGCTCATGTTCTTTTCTGCATATCGTTCGACCAAGGTCCTTACAAATGCGTCTGCGGCCTCGAGCACACTGCTCGAGGCGAATAGCCTGATTCGGTTCACCAACGCGTACATTGCCGCGAGTTCTTCGATGCTGCCGAGACTCTGCGAAAGCGCCTTAGCGTAGCACGTTGTTCCCTGACGAATGAACTCGGAGTAAAGCTCTTCGCGCTGTGCTATCTCTCGGTTGGTCAACTCTCGCTGCGTCACACTGCGCTGGAGGACGAAGTTGCTTAGCACCGGGGTCGAGGCGCCTATGATGGAGCCGCTCAGGGCAGCCAGAACTCCCGTCAAGGTACTATCCATGACATCCTACTTTCACGCGCGACCTGCCTGGCGTGTTCGGTTCTCGCGAACACGATATTTCAAGTAGCCTCAAGCGACAACTGGTTAAAGGCTATTCGTCTCCAACCGCTTTCATGAGCTTCCCCATCTCCATCGCGTTAGTGGGCGGGATTTCCTGAAGCGAAAGAGCAAGCTGATCCGTGGGAACACCCGTGAGACTCTGAAATGTCGTCCAAAGTTGCTGCAGTAGATCAGATTTCTCTTGGGCTGTGTGGCCATTCCGTAGCACGCAATTCAATGCGGCTGTGGCTGCCTCAACGCCGCCTGTAAACCCAGATCCCTTCGGATACGAGAGAAATACTACGCGAACAAAATTCTTCGGCACTTTCATTACCGAGCTATGGATTTGCGTGAGTTTCTCGGCGATCTTTGCCTTGTCTTCATTCGAGATAGCTCCATCTTGCGTTATCGCGGTATAGAGCGGCATGAGCATCCCCCTTTTCCAATTGGGCCTCGCGGATGCGAATGAAGGTTTTCAAACATTTTTCGTCCGGTGGCCCATGGCGAAAGGTAATATTTTTCAACTTGTGAGCGCAATTGGGCCAAAGGCTCGCAAAGTACTACTCTTGCGGTAGTCAATTAGAGAGTGGGAAGAGGCCCAATAGACATTGGGATTCTAAGAGTGAGTTACTTAGGAGAAATAACCTTTAGTTTATCGGCCATTCTGACCAATTCGATCAAGGAGCCCGCACGCATCTTCTGCATTAGATTGCCTCGGTGAATTTTAACGGTAGCTTCGCTCGCTCCAATTTCCGAGGCAATTTGTTTATTTAGCAGCCCGGAGACGACAAGAGTCATAACCTCTCGTTCTCGTGCGGTTAAGGTCTGGTAACGCTCTCGAACGTGGAAGATTTCAGCTTGTTGCTTTCGCGCCACACGATCACGCTGGAGGGCTTGCTGGATGGCATCCAGCAGATCCTGATCTCGAAACGGCTTCGTCAAAAACTCTACAGCGCCCGATTTTAAAGCCCTGACCGACATGGGTATATCGCCGTGCGCAGTGATAAAGATGATGGGTATTTGCATGCCATTTCTGGCTAACAGGCTCTGAAAATCGAGTCCGCTCATTTGAGGCAGCCTCACGTCAAGAACCAGGCAGCTGGGACCAGGGGCCTGGCTTCTATTCAAAAAATCCTGGCCATTTGCAAAGGACTCCGCACAAAGACCAACTGACTCCACGAGATCTTGTATCGCCTGACGCATACCATGATCGTCATCGACGATGAAAACGGTAGTGGGAATTGCAGCTTTCACGCGGACGCCTCGATTTTTCCAGGAAGTGTGAAGTGAAAGGTTGCGCCGGCTCCCTTATTGTTGGCGGCCCAAATGCGTCCTCCATAAGACTCCACAATCGAGCGCGTAATGGTTAGCCCCATACCGGTTCCCTGCGATTTGGTCGTATGGAAGGGGGCAAAGATCTGTTCGGTGTTTTCCGTCCGCAATCCGATTCCGGTATCGCTGATGGAAACAGCCAAACAACCATCGAGATTCAACCCTAATCGGATCATCAACTCGCCTCCGGCATCTTTCATCGCTTCGATCCCATTCAGCATGAGGTTCATAAAAACCTGCTGAAGCTGGACTCGGTCTGCCATGATTTTAGGGGTATCAGGCTCGAGCTCGAAGTGAATCCTTATCGAGAGTCGATCAGCTTCGCCCCTTAGCAAGATGGTCATCTCTGTGATTATCTCCTTGACGTCAATGATTTGGCGTTTTGGAGGCGCACCCGTTCTGTAGAAGGATTGCAAGCTGTTGATGACATCCGCTGCACGATTGGCATCCTGCTCAATCCTGTCCGCTGCTGCCCGCGCTCTTTCCAAGTCAGGTGGATCATGTGCTAACCAGCGCAAAAGAGCGTTCGCGCTTGTGATCGAGGCTGCCAAAGGCTGCTTGATTTCGTGTGCCAATGCAGCGGCCAGTTCGCCCATCATGTTCACGCGATTGATGTGAGCGAGATCAGCTTCCAATTGGCGAAGCTTTTCGCGCTCTTTCGCAGCATTCTTTTGGTCCGTTATGTCCATCGTGATACCGAAGTACTCACCCAATTCTTGGGTGCGGTTGTGATGGCCCAAGGAACGTAGAGTTCTGATAGCGCCATCGGAACGAACGATCCGATATTCGAGGTCGTAGTCCATTCTCGCCTGAATCGCGTCATAGAACCGTTTCCTAAGAGCCGGTTCGTCCTCGGGATAAGTGGCCCTGTAAAGGCGATCGAAAGAGATTGGAACTTCGCTGGAGTCGAGGCCATACATCCGAAGAGCTTCGTCTGATAGGTGAAATACTTTCCCTGTCAAGAAATTGCACGCCCAGCTTCCTGCGTGGGTCAAACTCTGGGCCTCGGCAAGGTATGTTTGCTCTCGCCGCAACTCCAGTGTCAGTAGTTCTTGTTCGGTAATGTCCATCGTGGTACCGATGAATCCTTTGAAAACTTCTCTCTCAATGACAGGAACTGCCACACAGCGAACGTAGCGCATTTGCCCGTCGGATCGGATTATTCGCTCTACATGGTCAAAACCGCGGCGCTCCTCTTTCATGAGTCTGATATTTTCGGCGGTCGAAGTGCGGTCCAGCGGATGGACGAGATCCAGGTACTGTTCGGCAGTAGGAGGCCCATTCTTTGGATCCAATCCGTAAATTGCGTACAGCTCATCTGACCAATAGTGACCTGAGTCATTGAGCGCCCAGCTCCCGATGTGAGCGAGGCGTTGCCCTTCGCTGAGATAAAACTGAGTCTGCTTGAGCGCTTCCTCTGCCCGCTTGCGATCAGTGATGTCCTGGCACGTACCAAACATTTGGTAGGGACGCCCTGATTCATCCTTCTTTAAGTCGCCTCCACTATTAACGACGCGCACGTCACCGTTGGGACGAATGAGACGGTGCTCGGTTTCGATGCGCACGCCGTCACGAACCGCCCGTTCTGCGTTCTGAAACACGTATTCTCGATCTTCAGGATGGATCAGCTCACGTATTATCTCTAGATCAATCCAGTCTTCCTGCGGTTTCAGCCCGTAAATGTGACAGGTCTCGTCAGAAAAGATCACTCGATTCGTCTCAAGATCCCATATCCAATAGCCAAGGTGAGCAACTCGCTGGGCTTCTTCAAGTCTGGAGTTGCTCTCTTCTAACTTGCGGGACAGTGACAGGCGTTCTTCGTCAGCAAGCTTGCGCTCGGTGACATCCTGAACGGTACCAAACAATCTGCGAGGGCTTTGTAACGATTCCGTTCTCGAGTCATTAGGCGTCCCTCCCCAAAGTTTTGAGGTAATGGCGTGAACTGTGCGCACCTCACCGCTTGGAAGAACGATTCGAAACTCAGCGACCGGATTCACTCCCGCATCAAGGTCCACGTCCACCCCGCCATAGAGTGCCTCTCGGTCATCGGGGTGTACGATTGCGCGAACTGTTGCTAAGTCCATTGGACGTTCTTGCGGTCTTAAGCCAAAGATGCGATAGGTCTCATCGGACCAGACGACAACACCGGTCTCAATATCCCATTCCCAGTGACCAACATGGGCGATACTTTGTGCCTCTTCGAGCCTGGCGTTGCTTTCTCGTAAGTCGCGAGACAACGCCTGACGCTCTTTTTCAGCCTGTTTGCGTTCCGTGATATCGGTCACGACACCGATGTATTCGCGATTCCCGAAGATATCAAATCCCGCGTGCGCAACCACGTGAACATATTTGATGCCACCGTCGGGCATTACCAGACGATGCTCGTCGTCCAGATCCATTCCTTCTTTTGTGGCAAGGTCCCTGAGTCGCCGTAAACGCTCTCGATCATCGGGGTGTATTCGATCGAATACTAGGTCAAGCGTAAGATTTGTTTCTCGTGTAAAGCCCAGAATGTTATAGGTTTCGTCCGACCAATCCAACTCTCCACTGTTGACCTTCCATCCGAATGTCCCCGAATGACTCAGCCTCTGCGCCTCTGCAAGATACCGCCAACGTCTTTCCAGCTCAGCTTGCGCAGATCTCAAGTCTTCGTTTGCCTTCTGAAGCTTCTCTCGTTGCTCTTCTCCCTGATGTCCGTGAACGGGAAGTGCCTCGACGGGCTGCTTTGGCATCTTATGATCGACCTTTCTCTGGTTCAGCGAGGGGACTCCGAAGGGAGTGAGCCAAGGACAGGATGTCACGATTCTCTAAAATCGGACTTGGAGCGACTGCTCTTCTGGTAACGGCCAGATCCACCATGACTTGGGCCAGGTCGTCGGCTCTGATCACCTGATTGGGAAACAGAGCCCGAAAGACTGGATAGACTCCTCGCATGAGGCGATAGCCGAACGTCGGTTCCTTTCGCGGCTCCACAGGGTAGATATACGCCGGCCTGAGGATATAAAGCCGCGGAAACCCGCAGGCGACGAGTGCATTCTCAGCCTCTCCCTTGTATCGCGCAAAAGCCATTCGGCTTCGACCCGTCGGGTCGGCGCCACTCCCACTCAAGAACGAGAACGCGGCATCGGGACTGCTTGCTCGGAGAACTCGGGCAAACTCCACAACGTAGTCGACCGTCACAGCGCGGAGTTGCGTATCTGGCACCGCCCCGGTATAAGCGCCAAGGCAAAAGATCGCCGCATCCTGGTCCGAAAGTGCCGACGCGAGGGCCGAACAATCTCCGAAATCCTGATGAAGGACTTCATGTAGCTTGGAATGCGAGATGCCCAGTCCTCTGCGTCCGATCGTAGTCACCGATCCGATGACGGGTTGTTCGAGCGCATACCGAACCGCATAGCCTCCGACCATTCCTGTCGCGCCCACGATTACAAGCCGCTTTTGTCCAACTGTCGGTACGTTCATTGTCGGTTCCCAGCCACCGCGAGTCGAGATGGCGACTCCAATCCAATTTCTAAGACAATCGTTATGATAGTGCTCGCTCCTCCAGCCAGTCGACATAGAGCAGGCGCTCCGCGAATAGCCACGCACCGTCGATCTTCACGAACTGGTCTGAGTAACGGAGAGCCGCAATCATGAGTCTTCGCTTTCCGCCGTCGATCGTGAGGTGATGGGGCATGCAATAGGTTTCCCCTGTGCCGTGGTCGCCGGTCAGCGTCAGGATTGTCGTCTGTCCGAGGAAGTGCATGGTTGCTGCGTACTTATTTAGATCCGCGAAGACCGGAGCGAGTGCCTCGCGCGAGTTAAGCACCTGTGAGGGCGTCGGATCTTTGGCGTTCATGTAAACGACGAAGTGCGTGTCTTTGGTGAAAAGAGACATCTGACCTTGCGCATCGCGCCGATCGGCGCAATGGGAGTAGGCCTCGACGAGTTCCCGAATAGCGAGACGATCCGCGGCTTCCTCCGGGGAGACCGTAGTGTGTTTGCTCATGACTCATCTCCTTGTTCAATTTGTTAAGGCACAGCAAGAGATTATTCGAGTATGGATCGAGGTTCAAGAAACGCCTCGATCCCATATCGGCCATATTCACGGCCGATGCCTGAATATTTGAATCCTCCCCAGGGCGCCTGAGGATCATCCGCCATGCCGTTGATCACAACACGCCCCGCCCGTATCTGCGAGGCCACACGACGCGCGCGATCAAGGTCGGTCCCGAGGACGGCGGCGTGGAGACCATATTTGGAGTCGTTGGCGATTCGGATCGCCTCGTCCTCGGTGTCATAAGCGATGACAGAGAGCACTGGGCCGAAAATCTCCTCCTGGGCGATGGTCATGTCGTTCTTTACGTTGACAAAAACCGTGGGTTTCGCGAAGTAACCGGCTTCTAAACCTTCCGGATGACCCTCCCCGCCAACGAGAACCTCAGCGCCTTCCTCGATGCCCTTGCGGATATAAGACTGTATACGTTCGTACTGTTTCTGCGACACCATTGGCCCGACGGCAGTTTTGGGATCAGCGGGATCACCCACGGGGAAAGCATGGATTGCGTCGCGTATGCGCTGCTTTACCTCCTCCAACCGGCTGTTCGGCACGAGAAGGCGCGTCCCTGCAGCGCACGCTTGACCGCTGTTCATAAGGGCCATGATGAGGGCCGACGGGATCGCTTGGTCGAGAGCGGCATCATCGAGCAGGATGGTGGGCGACTTGCCGCCCAGCTCCAGCGTGACACGTTTCATGGTCTTCGCCCCATCGCGCATGATCGTTTCGCCTACAGCTACCGAGCCAGTGAACGATATCTTAGCAATATCGGGATTTCGTACCAGTTCGGCGCCCACGACGTTACCGAGCCCTGTGACCACATTCAAAAGACCCTTTGGTAGGTCGGCATCGTGCAGAGCCTCGACCAGCACTTGAGTCTGGATCGAGCTCAACTCGCTGGGCTTAATGACGACCGTACAGCCGGCGGCGACGGCAGAAGCGAGCTTTAGGCAAATAAACAGCGCGTTCGCGTTCCACGCCGTAATGAGCCCGGCGACGCCGACCGGCTCTAAAGTCACTGTCGTCCTGCCCCAACTGCGTGACAATGGGATCTCCTGAAGCGCCTGTTCAGCCGCAAGAAACGCGTTAATGCCCGTCTGGACGATCAGACCGGCAAACTGGACCACGCCTCCGTATTCTTCAACCATTGCTGTCGTCAGATCATCAAGGCGCGCCGACGCAGCCTCATGCAGACGGCCCAGAATCTTCGCGCGTTCGTCTTTGGTCGACCTGCCAAAACTGGCGAATGCGGTCTTGGCCGCAGCGACGGCACGTCGCGTATCTTCTTCATCCGCAAGCGTGACGCGACCGATTACCTCACCATTGGTCGGCTTGATGATGTCCCTAACTTCGCGGCCGTGGGACTCGACAAATGCCCCATCGATGTAATGTGTTGTGATTGTTCTCATCGCAATTCTCCTTTTAGAACGGTTTTTGTTCGGAGCGAAGTGACAACGGATCTCTTGATCGCGCCTCAGATCTTCCCGAGTCTCCAAAGCGTTGGTGATACTGTTGGCCAAACAATCTTAGGTCTACTCCATATGCCAGATAGCGATAAGGAATTCGCGTCTCGACTCCCGGAAGAATTGCCTCAATAACACCGCGGAGGGTCATTTCAATACTCCGTTGTGCGGGGTGGTGCTCTCGGCGAGAAATCGATGTACGAGGTGAACCGCCATTGCGCCTTCGCCAACCGCTGACGCAACCCGTTTAATGCTGCCGGCCCGCGTGTCCCCCACCGCAAATATTCCGGGGACGCTTGTCTCAAGAAGAAGCGGTGAACGACCCAACGGCCATTGGAAATCGCCGTATTCAACAAGGTCGGGACCGGTAACTATAAAGCCCTTCTTGTCCAGGACAAAGGAATCTTCGAGCCACTCCGTGCGAGGCGCGGCACCTGCCATCACAAACACATGACGAATTCGCTTTGTTACTTTAAGTCCTGATGAGTCGTCCTTCAAGTCGATGCTTTCCAGATGCCCCACCCCTGTCATACTGACAATCTGCGTCAGATAGTGGATATCAATCTTTGGGTGCGCATCGATTCTCGCGATTAGGTACTGTGACATCGATTCTGAAAGCTGATTCGAACGCACGAGGAGATGTACTTTGGTTGATGTCTGAGCGAGGAAAACAGCGGCTTGCCCAGCCGAATTTCCGCCACCTACCACAGCTACTTCTTCCGAATCACAGAGCTGTGCTTCCATATGTGTCGCGTTGTAATAAATTCCTCTGCCAGCGAAAGCATCCGCTTCCTCAACCGGCAGTCGCGCATACTGAGCACCTGTCGCAATCACGACGCTGCGCGCATTGAACTTCAAGCCAGATTCCAATACAATCCTGTAGGGCTGCCGGCTGCAATCGATATGCACGACTGATTGGGCAACCATTAACTGGGCACCAAATTTCTGAGCTTGAGCGATAGATCGATTTGCAAGTTCCTGCCCTGAAAGCCCTGTTGGGAAGCCCAGATAGTTCTCAATCTTCGAGCTCGATCCTGCCTGGCCCCCAGGTGCAGACTTTTCAATGACCAGAGTTTTGAGGCCTTCCGAGGCTGCATACACCGCCGCGGCGAGTCCTCCCGGTCCGGCTCCGATCACTAAGACGTCGCGGACACCTTTGTCGACATTGATGTTGAGATCGAGGCAAGCAGCCAGTTCGGAGATCGACGGGTTCCTCAGGACGTATCGTCTGTTGCAATAGACAACTGGAATTTCGCTATCTCGAACAGCAAGCTGCTCCATCAGTTCGCTGACACAGTTGTCGCTGTCGATATCGACATATGTGAACGGGTGCCCATTTCTGGTAAGGAATTCTCGGATTGCGAGAGTACGGGCGGAACTTTTCGTGCCAAACAGAATGACATTGCCTTCTCCAAGCTGAATCATCAGCAGACGGCGTGCGACAAAGGCCCCCATAAGGATGTCTCCCAACTCTGTGTCCTTCGCCATCAGGGTCAATACTTTGTCTCGGGTAAGTTCAAGCACAACGCCATCATGTGTTACGCGTGCTGTAAGGAGCGAGCGGCTTCCGGAGATTACAGACATCTCTCCTGTGAATTGTCCCGGTTCGCGAACGGCTAGAATTTTTTCATCCTCGCCAGCTTTTATGATCGAAACCGTACCCTCGAGGACGACAAAGAGAGGAACATCGGGATGAGAAGGCGCATAGAGCACCTCGCCTTTGCGCACCGGTCGCAGCTGTGCAACCGGTCTGATCCTGTCTATATGCTCTCGAGTCAGTGTGGGATTGTCTTCCATCCTGTGAATACCTCGATGCCTTTCGATTCGTGCGCTGAACGATTAGCCGACTCGAGAATTTGAGACGCCGTTTCTTCTCAAATACGAACGAAGTGCCTTGCGTCCACGCACTAAGCGGGACTTCGCAGTTCCCAAAGAGATGTCAAGTGCTTTCGCCGATTCCTCCACCGAGCACTCAGTTCCGTAGTAGTGCTTAATGATTGATCGGAGCGATGGTTTTAGCTTTTCGACTTCCTTTCTCACAAGGAGGATGATTTGATTTCTTGATTGCAGGTACTCAGGATCGAAGGAGGGGTCCACAAACTCCACGGCGCCCCACGCTGCTCCGTCCTCAGTTAAAAATCCGGCCTGTCCTTCCTTGCGTATCTTTCTTCTGCGCAACACCATCAATGCCGTGTTAATCCCGATCGTCGTGAGCCATGAGGAAAACTTGCAGGTGCAACGAAAAGCGGGCAAATGTTTAAAGGCCCGCAGCAAGGTGTCCTGAAGTGCGTCTTCTGTATCCTCTTGATCTCTGACAATTGAGAAGATTTTCTTCTTCACCATCGGTGAATATCGCCGACACAGTTCAACGAATGATTGCTGGTCACCTGATTGTGCCGACATAAGCAACAGATCGTCGGAGGCATTCGAGTAACTATCGAGATTGCGCCCGAAGTTGCTGATGCTAACGTCCTCGCCTGATCGCCCACAAGTTGACTTGATCGGCCATGTGGACACAGAAAGATACGTCGCAGAAACACCGGCACATTTGGGCGAAGGAGTCAGACCGGAAACTTCGTTGGCATCGCTTGTCATTTAGCCCTCGCTCTCGCAACGAGTGGGTTCGCTTCAGTACAGGGCGATGCTATCGCTACTGCAAGCGCAAAAACACTACATGTTCCTAGAGGTTCAATCGATTTGTTGCCGGGGCAGTCGCCGCTTTACCCCGGTCGGGGCTCGAGGTCGAAGGAACATTCAGGCCTGCCATCAAGCAAACAGGATGACCTAGAGGATCATGTAGTTTCTTCTGGTCCCCGAAGTCGCTACTATCACCCTGTTCTTAGTCTTCGCGTGGGAACTTTGAAGGCCCGCGCTGAACAAGGAAACACTTTGGGCGAGGCTGCACATGCTTCCAATTGGTAGGTTCCGCGCACCTTCGTTTCTTGTCGGCATCATCTACATCTCCGATTTTGCGTCAATCTGATGTTTCCGAGAGGCAGACTTATGCAACTCCCCATATTGAACACGGTCGAGAATTACAAAACGCGCGGCATTCTCCGGTCTGCCGTGGATGTGATTTCGGTGACAGCAATCGCTCTGCTGATCACAAGCTGCAGTAGCGGAGATTCAAATGCGACGAAGAGCACTTCGGCGACCGTGCCTGTGGACGTGGTGAGAGTTCGGCAAGGCAATGTGCCACTCACTGGGGATTGGGTTGGCACACTCGATGGTTTTGTTAACGCTCAGATACAACCGCAGGTTAGCGGGTACCTGATTCAACAGGACTATCGTGAGGGCTCTTCGGTTTCGAAGGATCAGATTCTGTTTCAAATTGACCCACGCCCGTTTCAGGCGACCGTGAACCAAGCGGAGGCGCAAGTAAAACAGGCGAGGGGCCAGCTTGCACAGGCGAAGGCGCAGCAGGGCCTTACCCAAATCAACTTGAAGCGCGACATCCCGCTTGCGCAGGCAAGGGCAATTGCGCAGAGCCAGCTCGACAACGATACCCAACAGGCAGAACAGGCGGATGCGGGGGTTACTGCAGCCGAAGCAGCCGTCGGCGTTGCCGAAGCCGCGCTCACCACGGCCCAGCTGAACCTTGGTTTTACAGAGGTCCGATCCCTTGTGAGCGGCGTAGCGGGCCAGGCCACGATGCAGGTAGGCAATCTGGTCAGCCCGCAATCGGTGCTTACCTCCGTTTCGCAACTCGATCCCATAAAGGTCTACTTCTCAATCAGCGACGCCGAATATCTCGCGCTGATCGATCATGCCCCGGCGTCAGGAGGGAATTTACTGAGCGGGCATTCTGATCTCCCCTTGACGCTAACCCTCGCAGATGGAACCGTGTGGCCGCACTCGGGGCACATCGTATTTGTTGATCGCCAAATGAACCAGCAGACGGGAGCCATTCGCATCGCAGCCTCGTTCCCGAATCCGGGCGATGTACTGCGCCCGGGCCAGTTTGGCAGGGTAACGGCGGAGACAGAGATTCGCCAAAACGCCGCTCTCGTGCCGCAATTGGCGGTTCAGGATCTGCAAGGGACTAAACAGGTCTACGTAGCGGGACCCGACAATAGAGTCCATATCGTAAATGTCACCCTCGGCCCTCAAGTGGGAAACGATTGGATCATCACAAGTGGCTTAAGTGCGGATCAAAGAGTAATCACGAGCAATGTGCAAAAACTTCGAGACGGCGCGCAAATCAATGTGCACGAGATCTCCGAACAGGCCGCTATCGAGACCTCCAGTCCAACGGGAGCGAGGTAAGACATGTCCAAATTCTTCATCCGCCGTCCGATTGTCGCCATCGTAATTGCGATTCTCACTGTGATAGTCGGCATCGTTTCTATGTTGACACTGCCTACGTCGCAGTATCCCAACATTGTCCCTCCAGAGATTATGGTCCAGGCTACCTATCCTGGAGCTGACGCCAAGACTCTAGCCCAGGCAGTTGCCACGCCAATTGAGCAGCAAATGAACGGCGTCGACAACATGCTTTACATGTCATCGGTAAGTGCAAACAACGGACAGGCCACCTTGTATGTTGATTTCGACGTGAAGACCAACGCCGATACCGATCAGGTGTTGTCGCAGCTTCGCGTCGCCCAGGCTGAGGCGCAGTTGCCAGCCCAGGTGAATGCGGCAGGAATCGTCGTACAGAAGTCACTGAGTTCGCCTCTCATGGTTGTAAGTCTGGTTTCACCCGACAGGAAATACGACGTCAATTTCTTGACGAACTACGCGATCATCAATCTCCAGGACGAACTCACCCGCATTCCCGGAGTGGCACGCATCCAGGTCTTTGGTGGCCAATATGCTCTTCGCGTCTGGGTACATCCGGATCTACTAGCTAAACTCGGCGTCACCGCAACCGACGTAATCAACGCAATCCAGGTACAGAACAATGTCAATCCGGCAGGCAAGATCGGCGGCGAGCCGGCTCCGATGGGCCAGCAATTCACATATACAGTGCGAACGCAGGGCCGTTTAGTCACGCCGGAAGAGTTCGGCAACATCGTGATCCGCTCCAACGCTGACGGTTCTGTTCTGCATTTGCGCGATGTAGCGCGGATCGAATTGGGCACTCAAACCTACGATTTGACGGCGCGCTACAACAATGCCCCTTCTGCTGCCCTGGCCGTTTACCAGTTACCCGGATCCAACGCAGTGACAACTGCCGCAGCCGTGACTAAGCGCTTGCAGGAATTGTCGAAAAGCTTTCCGACAGGCTTTAAATACGATATTCCCCTTGATACGACCAAAGCGGTTATAGCTGGAATTCATGAGATCGTCATCACGCTGGGCTTGGCTTTGCTCCTGGTAATTCTTGTTGTCTTCGTATTTCTTCAGGGTTGGCGGGCAACTTTAATTCCGTTGCTGGCCGTGCCAGTCTCGTTGATTGGAACTTTTATTGCCTTCCCCATTCTCGGCTTTTCCATCAATACTCTATCGCTCTTTGGACTCGTGCTTGCAATCGGCTTGGTCGTCGACGACGCCATTATTGTTGTGGAGGCTGTGGAACACCACATTGATCAGGGCCTCTCCCCCCGCGATGCAACGTTCCGGGCGATGGAAGAAGTGGGAGGGCCCGTAGTAGCAATTGCGCTCATTCTTGCGGCTGTATTTATTCCCACAGCGGCAATACCTGGAATAACCGGACGCATGTATCAGCAATTCGCCGTTACTATTGCGATCTCTGTCCTCATCTCAGCATTCAATGCGTTGACGCTGAGCCCGGCGCTCGCAGCATTGCTGCTCAAACCTAAATCACATGAGCATGACCTGAACTTAATGGGCAGGTTCTTCGGATGGTTTAATCGCTTTTTCGGCCGGACCACAGAAAAATACGTCTCGGCTTCGGGTGTTCTGATTCACAAGTCGGGATTCGCCATGATCGGCCTTGCCGCAGTCGCTGTCCTCGCTGTTTTCATTGGAGGCCGATTGCCGACCGGCTTCCTGCCCCAGGAAGATCAAGGGTATCTATATGCCGCCATACAATTACCCGACGCTGCCTCATTACAACGAACCGATGCAGCAGCTCAGCGGGTGACCGCCGCTATTTTGCGCACACCAGGCATTCAGAGCGTTGTCGGCGTTGACGGTTTCAATCTTCTGACTCTTACGGAGAGCACAAATTCGGCATTCTTCTTTGTCACATTAAAGCCATGGGATCAGCGTAAATCGCGGTCGGAACAAATCGAGGCTATCCAGGCGAGCATGCAACAAGAGCTGTCCGGCAATAATCAGGGCCTGGCCTTCGTGTTCCCACCTCCCGCAATTCCCGGCATAGGCACAGCCGGCGGCGTCACTATGGTTCTCCAAGACCGCTCCGGCAATGATGATCCTAAATTCCTGACCGACAATGTTTACGCATTTCTCGGAGCCGTGTCGAAGCGTCCAGAGATCGCCGCGGCCATTCCGTCGTATTTGCCCGCCGTCCCACAACTCTATGCCAAGGTCGATCGTGATAAAGCCGCGCAGCTGCAAGTGGATCTCGGATCCATTTACACAACCATGCAGACATTTATGGGGGGATATCTTGTAAATTACTTCAACCGCTTCGGGCGACAATGGCAAACGTATGTGGAAGCGGAAGGAGACACGCGGACAAACATACAGAACATCGGCGAATTTTACGTGCGTAGCGCAAATGGGGGCCAAGTGCCGCTTAGTTCGCTCATGCGGGTCGACCAAATCACCGGGCCGGAATTTATTCAACGATTCAATGAATACAATGGCGCGCAAATAAACGTTACTGGAGCTCCGGGCTACAGTTCCGGGCAGGTGCGCGCCGCTTTAGAAGAAGTGTTCCAGGAATCGATGCCGCCGGGAATGGGCTTTGCATATCAAGGTATGAGCTTCCAGGAGCAGCGGGCCGCGGAAGGCGTTCCCGCATGGATGGTATTTGGGCTTTCAATTTTGATTGTCTTTCTAATTCTTGCGGCGCTTTACGAAAGCTGGAGTTTGCCTTTCAGTGTGCTACTCAGCACGCCAGTGGCAATTCTTGGTGCATATTTGGCGCTTTCTTTTCGTTCATTCGAAAATGACATTTTTGCAACGATCGGATTGATCATGCTTATTGGTCTTTCCGCGAAGAATGCCATCCTCATTGTCGAATTTGCGATCGCGAATTATGAAAAAGGCCTCAGCATTTCTGAATCTGCGCTTCAGGCTGCGCGCCTGCGGTTTAGGCCGATCATCATGACAGCTCTCGCTTTCATATTTGGCTGCTTGCCGTTGTGGACAGCTAGTGGTTCGGGCGCGGCCTCGCGGCGTATTTTAGGCACCGTCGTAATCGGGGGGATGGCACTAGCGTCCGTGGCGGGAATCCTCATGGTTCCTGTCACGTTTGCTGTCGTCGAATATCTTTCACATCGGTTCACGCGCGGAGGAACGGATCTTACGATGGATTCGGCGCACGCCCAAGGCAGTGACCCCGAGCTTGCACCGGAAGCGCAAGGAGGTCGCGCATGAACGGCACCTCGTTAAAATCAACATCGACCATCACGCTGGTCTACTTGGGACCACTGCTCATCCTGATGATCGGGTGCACGGTGGGGCCGAAATACGTTCGTCCGCCGGTCACTGCGCCCACGGTTTACCGGGGTGCAGATGAAGCGCCTTTATCCAACGCTGATCGGGAATCGCTCGGTGACCAGAGATGGGTTCAGGTGTTTCATGAACCCGAGTTAGAGGATCTGATCCGCGCGGCGCTCGAAAACAACTACGACGCACGGATTGCGGCTCAGCACGTGCTCGAAGCGCAAACTCAATTGAGGATTACCCGCTCGCAGCAATTCCCGGTTGTGACCACCGGCGGGACCGGCATTGGTGCGGATCTGGGCAGTTCGGTTGGAAATGGACTGCCAAGCGGCGCGCTTGCCGCAGGAAACTTCAATCTTTCTGCGGCTTGGACTCCCGATTTTTGGGGACTTTATCGTCGACAGACCGAGGCACAGAGGGCTCAGTTGCTTGGCCAGGTCTGGGCGCAGCGCGCATTGCGCATTACCTTGGTACAGCAGGTTTCTAGCACGTACTTCCATTTGCGATCGCTCGATCAGCAGCTTTCCATCGCGAAACAAACGTTAAAAGCAAGACGAGACTCGGTGGACCTTACCCGCACGCTCGAATCGGGCGGCTCCGCACCTCTGGCCGACCTGCGTCAGGCCGAGGAACTTGAGTATGCGGCATCGGTCCAGATTCCGCAGTTGGAACAGCAGATACAGCAGGAGGAGAACGCGCTTCAGCTCCTACTCGGGCGAAACCCCGGGCCGGTAACTCATACGGACCCTGACGCACTCGATCCGGTGCCACAGGACCTTCCAGTAGGTCTGCCATCACACTTACTGGAGCGGCGCCCGGACATCCTCCGAGCTGAGCAGCAACTTATTGAGGCTAACGCCAACATTGGAGTGGCTCGCGCGCAATTCTTTCCTCAGCTTTCGATCACCGCATCGGGCGGCGTGGGCGGGAGCGACTTCTCCTCCATTTTTGAGCCGGACAGCCGGCTGATCTACGGCATCGGTGCACTTACGCAGCCCATTTTTGAGGGAGGCAGATTACGCGGACAACTCCAACTTTCTGAAGAGACGAAGGAGGAGATGGTCCTGAACTATGAAAAGACCATCGCTGGGGCGCTTCGCGACGTCTCGAATGCTTTGATTGCAGTAAATAAGCAGCGTACCGCCCGCGAAGAACAAGAGAGGCTCGTCGCCGCCGCACAGGATGCGACACGTCTCGCTCGCATACGATACCAGGGCGGTGCTACCAGTTATCTCGAAGTCCTCACCACGGATTCAACCCTCTTTTCCGCCCAACTGAATCTCGTGAATTCGCGAGAAGGCGAAGCACAGTCACTTGTATTGCTATACGAAGCACTCGGGGGAGGGTGGGAATGATAGTCACGGCTGGCCGGTCTCACTTTCATTTTTTGTGTAGCAAAGTCTTTTGCGAGTTGAACGACAAACCAACGCATCCGATGCAGCTCGAACCTTCGCTTTGCGCGAACCTCGCGACGGGAATCGTCGATGGAAAAAGATTCCAGCAATATGCGCAGTTGAGATAAGCACTCTCCTTTTGGAAACCAGCTCCAGCCCCTACCACCAAGTGCATCAGGGACACAGTCTAACCAAGTCTGAAATGGAAGATTTCTAAATGCAGGCGAAGATTATCACTTTCGCAGTTCGCTTTTGTGCAACGGCAGCGACCGTTTTGTCGCCAAGCTCTACTTTGGCGCAAGGACCGCAAAAGATTCCCAGCACACTCGCTCCCGCTTCCACTTCTGCGAAGCAAATCTTCGATCTGTCTTTGTTTGTTATTTCGATCACCGGAGGGATTTTTCTGGTGGTCGGCGGACTCCTTGCCATTGCGTTGTTCAGATTTCGCGCGCGGAAGTCGGATTCGTCTGTTGAACCTGCTCAAGTCTATGGAAGCCCGCAAATCGAACTGGCGTGGACTGTAATCCCGATACTTATTGTCGTTGTGCTTTTTCTTACGACGGCACGAATTGTCTTTACCATTCAGGATGCACCAAAGCCGAGATCTGCACTCGACGTGACCGTTATCGGCCATCAGTTCTGGTGGGAATTTCGGTATCCAAAATATGGTGTGGTTACGGCGAACGAGCTCCATATTCCGCTAAGCAGCAAGATGGCCCCGCGACCCACTTTTCTCAAATTAACTTCGGCTGACGTGAATCACAGCTTTTGGATTCCCCAACTAGGGGGCAAGACCGATCTGATTGCCAATCACACGAACACAATGTGGCTCGACGCCAATACGCCCGGCGTATATCTGGGCCAGTGCGCTCAATTCTGTGGCGTGCAGCACGCCATGATGCTGCTCCGTGTATACGTCGATACCCCTGATCAATTCGATGCCTGGATCAAAAACCAACAGCAGCCCGGCCGACAAGAGCCCTCGGTCACCGCAGGAAAGAGAATCTTCGAGACTCAAGCATGCATAAACTGCCATACGGTGGCCGGAACGGCTGGTACAGGACATTTTGGGCCAGATTTAACGCACCTGATGAGCAGAGCGACGTTGGCTTCAGGAGCGATCGACAACACGCCGCAAAACCTCCGCCAGTGGCTTAAATCTCCGGACACGTTCAAGCGGGGAGCTCTGATGCCGGCCATGCAGCTTAACGATGAGCAACTCGATCAATTGACTGCTTATCTTGAGACTTTGAAGTAATGACAGGACTTCTGATATGAGCGACTATCCATTCCCGCGCCTAGATGTACTTGAGCCTGTCGCTAGCGATGGATCGGAGGGGACGCTTCTCGAGAAGCTCCACGGGTGGCTCGTGACGGTCGATCATAAGCGACTCGGCATACTCTACATTCTGTATTCAACGTTTTTCTTGCTCGTCGGCGGAGCCGAGGCTCTTTTTATTCGGATTCAACTCGCGTTTCCGCGCAATCACTTTCTCAGTGCCCAAGTCTATAACCGGTTCTTCACCATGCATGGCACCACCATGGTTTTCCTCGTTGGAATGCCATTTCTGTTTGGATTCGCAAACTACATCGTGCCTCTCCAAATCGGTGCCAGAGACATGGCGTTTCCGCGGCTAAACGCCTTCAGCTTCTGGCTTACGGCATTCGGTGGCCTACTGCTGTACTACAGTTTTCTCGGGGGTGGAGGCCTCTACGGAGTTGGCAATGCACCAGATGTAGGCTGGTTCGCTTACGCGCCACTTACAGCGCGATCGTTTTCGCCGGGGCACGCAACGGACTACTGGGCGCTGGCTCTTATTGTTGGCGGCTTTGGGACGTTGGGCACCGCGATCAACATCATTGCAACCATCATTTCCATGCGTTGCAAAGGCATGACCTTCATGCGGATGCCTCTATTCACGTGGCTGTTATTGGTCGTGAGTATGTTGACTCTGGTTACCATCACACCGCTGACTGCAGCACAATTCATGCTCCTGATTGACCGCTATTTAGGGGGACATTTCTTCGACACCCAGGCGGGCGGATCATCCTTAATCTGGATCCACTTTTTCTGGATTTTTGGCCATCCCGAGGTCTACGTCCTCGTGCTTCCCGCATTTGCGATTGCAAATGAAATCATTCCGGTATTTAGCCGAAAGGCCATCTTCGGCTACCCGGCCATGGTCGCTGCTTCGGTTTGCATTATGTTCGTGAGTCTCGGCGTGTGGGCCCATCATATGTTCACCGTCGGTCTTAGTTCGGTGTCGACCGCATTCTTTACCCTGTCTACGATGCTCGTGGGTGTTCCAACTGGAATCAAAATCTTCAATTGGATAGCAACGCTGTGGGGTGGCCGCATACGGTTTGCAACTCCGATGCTGTTCTGCATCGGTTTTCTTTTCCAGTTCCTCCTGGCCGGGCTCACCGGCATCATGCTCTCTGTATCTCCCTGGGATTGGCAACTCCATAACTCCTACTTTGTGATTGCGCACTTCCACTATGTCTTGGTGGGGGCGGTAGTGTTTTGCATCTTTGCTGCGATTTACTTCTGGTATCCGAAAGCGACCGGCAGGCTGATGAATGAATCATTGGGGAAATGGCATTTCTGGCTGTTTGTCATCGGCTTTCATATCACATTCGACACCATGCACTTCTTGGGGTTGTTGGGCATGCCGAGGTCGATCTACACATATCAGCCTGACCGAGGTTGGAATCTGTTGAATCTGGTCGTGTCGATGGGGGGAATGGTCCAAGGGATTGCAGTTCTTATCTTCGTTTTCAACTTCGTGACTTCGCTTTCTTGGGGAGAAACAGCGGGGCCTGATCCTTGGGACGCGTGGACGCTGGAATGGACCATCTCTTCTCCTCCGCCTATCTACAACTTTGACAAGCTGCCCGAGGTACACAGCCGTCGGCCACTTTGGGATCTGAAGCACCCTGAGGATCCTGACTGGGAGCATGAATCATGAGTTCTTCGCCTGTTCACACTCCGTCGCCAAATGTTGAATGGCGCCTGCCGAATAAGGGTCGGGTCGGCATGCTGTCACTTATCGCGGGTGAAAGTGCGATCTTCACCATTTTTGTCGTCGCCTACATCTTCTATTTGGGCAAAAGTGCAACCGGTCCCAGACCGGCAGATGTCCTCGAAGCTCCCATCGCAGGAACGATTTGTCTCTTGTCAAGCAGCCTGACAATTTGGCGAGCGGAGCAAGCGATCGACAAGGATCAGATGGGAAGCTTCACCGCGTGGCTCGGTGCCACCATTGCCCTCGCCATCATGTTCTTGTTCGGAACTGCCACCGAATGGAACAAGCTGATCTACCATGACGGCCTGACGATCAGTACAAATCTGTTTGGTACGACGTTTTACTCCCTCGTCGGGCTTCACGCGACTCATGTGGTTATTGGGCTCGGCTTGCTTGGCTGCGTTTTTCTGTTCTCGCTGTTCGGTCAGGTCAACTCGCGTCAAAGTGAGCGATTTGGCGCGGTTGCTCTCTATTGGCATTTTGTCGACGCTGTTTGGGTAGTTGTGTTTTCAGTCGTGTATCTCATTGGACGGTAGACAGTGACAGACGAGCAAAATCTGCGACGGAACGATATCCAGAGTATCGAGGTTCCTGCTGACACTGCGTGGCCTATCATCCTCGCATTCGGAGTGATGCTTTGCTTCGCCAGTTTGGTGACAAGTATCGGCGTGGGAATTGCAGGCGTTCTTCTTACGATCTGCGGAATCGTCGGCTGGTTCAAGCAGGTCTTCCCGCATGAGCGCCATGAGCTTGTGCCAATTGGCCTGAGTCCACTTGTCCCAGTGAGCCTTCGAAGGTCCGTCGCCCATATCCAGGTGAGTGAAGTCCACCGTGCGTATCTTCCCGTTGAAAGCTACCCGGTATTGTCGGGCCTGCGCGGAGGTATTGCTGGCGGTATCGCCATGATTTTTCCGGCGTTCTTATATGGCTATCTAACGCAACACAGTATTTGGTATGCGGTGAACCTGCTTGGCGGGGCCGGTGTTGCCGGCTGGACAAACCCAACGACAGCGGACATAGCTGCATTTCATTGGAACGGCCTTATCATTGCGACGGTCATACACGCCGCTGTGTGCAGCTTAATTGGGTTGCTATACGGCGCGATGTTGCCAATGTGGCCGAATCGGCCGATTCTACTTGGCGGTATCATAGCGCCTCTTATATGGACCGGTTTATTGCATTCGATCCTGGGGTTCGCTAATCCGGTCTTTGCCGCGCGGATCGCATGGGGCTGGTTCGCACTTTCAGAGATGCTCTTTGGCATTGTTGCCGGCGTCGTTGTAACGAGGACCGGCAAGATAAGAACTCATCAGACATTGCCGTTCATGCTGCGAATGGGACTCGAAGCAAAAGAGCTCGAGTCGCCAAAAGGGGACCAGCAATGAAGGGACTCGCAACGATCGGCCTCTCCCTGAGTTTCTTGGCGCTCTTTATGGCTTGTGCGGGATGCCATCGGCGAATTGGCGAGCCGGATGATCGAAATGAACTCACCAGGCCTGACGAGGTAGTCGCTTTTGATCGGCTTTACAGCCAGAACTGCTCCGCATGTCACGGTGAAAACGGATCGGGGGGGCCGGCCTTCGACCTTTCGAATCCCACGTACCAACAGTTGATTGACGACGCCTCGCTCAAGCGCTGGATCAATTCCGGAATGCCGGGAACCCAAATGCCGGCCTTCGGCGAGTCGGCGGGGGGACTCCTGACCGAGCCACAAATCGAAGCACTTGTCTCAGGAGTGCGTGCGCGCTGGTCATCTCAAAAGACGGCCGAAACAGGTATGCCTTCATACCTCGCCCACACCGAGGGAGACGTGAGCCGCGGTGAAGCTCTCTTCCGTGCGACTTGCATTTTGTGTCATCAGCAGGGGAAGCAAGAGATTACAGATGCCAGTTACCTTGCACTTGTGAGCGACCAAAGTCTCCGAACCGTCGTAATTGCCGGACGGCCAGATCTTGGTCATCCGGACTGGAAGCAGGTCAGGCCCGGACGGCCCGTCACTGAACAGAATGTCAGTGACATTGTTGCGTACTTGCATTCCTTGAGAAGTGAAACACCCGGGCAGCCTTATCCCGAAGAAGGCTTGAAGAGGTAACCATGTCTGAAAAGCAAATGCTTGAAGAAAAGAACAAAAATGAGGCGACACCAGACGCGTTAGCTGTTTCGCGACGATGGTTGTTGCTCGGAATAGGTGCATGCTTTAACGCTGTCGTTGGCGTAGTTGTGGCTGTGCCCGTGATTAGATATCTTCTCTCTCCCGCTAAACCCGACGACGCGTATAGATCTTGGGTCTCGCTTGGACCAATCGACTCATTCCCGATCGGCGAGACGCGTCTGGCGAAATTTCAGAACCCCGTTGGGAGGGCTTGGGATGGGGAAACGGATCACGTCGCCTGCTGGGTGCGGAGGAACGCGGCAAGTGAGTTTCAAGTATTTGCTGTGAACTGCGCCCACCTCGGTTGCCCAGTTCGTTGGTTCCCGCAGTCGCAACTGTTCATGTGCCCTTGCCACGGCGGCGCCTATTACGCAGACGGAAGCCGGGCATCTGGTCCTCCAGAACGTGGACTGTTTACCTACGACACGAAGATCGTAGCGGGCGATCTTCAGATCAACGCGGGTCAGATGCCGACTCTGGCCAACACCGCGAGGCTTGTTCAGATTCAAACCCCTGATGGAGGCCCTCCATGCGCTGGTTGAATCGGATTTACGAGTGGACCGACAGTCGCTTGCAACTTGGCGAGCCCATAAAAGAAATGGCATTGCACCCAGTGCCAAACAAGACTGCCAGCTGGTGGTATGTGTTCGGCAGCGCCGCGTTCGTTTTGCTGATGCTGCAGGTAGCCACCGGAGTGCTCTTGGCGCTTGTTTACGTGCCATCTGCGGGTCAGGCTTGGAGCAGTCTCAATACGTTAGATCATCAACTGACACTGGGTTGGTTCCTCCGCGCGATGCATGGGTGGGGCTCGAACTTCATGGTTGCGGTGGTATTGATCCATATGGCCCAGGTTTTTCTCTTCGGTGCGTACAAGTATCCGCGCGAACTCACTTGGGTTCTCGGTGTTTTTCTCTTGCTGATGACTCTCGGGATGGCGTTTACCGGGCAGGTCCTTCGCTTTGATCAGGACGCTTACTGGGGGCTGGGTATCGGGGCCTCAATCGCCAGTCGTGTGCCATTCATTGGAGACTGGGCAGTGCACATGATGCTCGGCGGCCCCATTATTGCCGGCGCTACATTGTCCCGTTTCTTTGCATTCCATGTGTTTGTGATTCCGGGAATGCTGCTGGCATTCGCCTTCCTTCATGTGTGGATGGTCCTCAAACTTGGAATCAACGAGTGGCCGATGCCTGGGCGCGTTGTTCGCCGCTCGACCTATCTAGCCGAATATCACACCCTCACCAAAACCGATGGCAGACCATTTGTACCGGGCGCCGTGTGGAAAGATGCTTTTTTTTCCGCTGCCATCATAGCTTCCGTCGCGGTTTGTGCATCGGTTTTCGGACCATATGGGCCAGGAGGCCAACCAGATCCCACCATTATTCAAACGGCTCCGAAACCCGACTTCTTTTTCCTATGGCTCTATGCGGTGCTCTCCTACCTTCCGCCGAGCCTCGAAACTCCGTTCTTACTGATCGCGCCGGTGCTGGGAATCGCGGGGCTCGTGGGGCTCCCGTTTTACGCCGGAGAAGGAGAAAAGAGCTGGCATCGGCGTCCGGTCGCTATTTTGATGCTGACTTCGATCGCTGTGACATGGGGCGTGTTGACGGATCTCGGTACATTTACGCCTTGGAGTCCAAAGATGACTGCCTGGAGCGGCGGCCCGCCGATTCCGGCGCGGTACACGCAAGTTGCAAGTCCATTGCAAAGACAGGGCTCGATCATCTTTCAGTCCAAACAATGCCGCAACTGTCATTCAATCGCGGGGGTGGGAGGCCAGCGCGGACCAGCTCTCGACCTCGTCGCATCGCGATTGACGGCAGACCAGCTGATTCGCCAGGTCCTGCAGGGAGGCGGAAACATGCCCGCATACGGTAAGAACCTCTCCCCCGCTGAAGTTACTGCTCTCGTTAGCTTTCTGGAAACGCTACATCCCATCAATGAACCTCCGGCCGCAGACGCCTCCCGAAGCGCGGCGGCTGATCTTGTGCCCCCTCCGCATCCGTAAAGGAGCTCGTTTGCAGACCTCGATTTTGAGCCTCGCCACGAACTGGGATATCCCGTGGGGGATAACATTTGCTCTCATAATCATTAGCGCCATGTATGTGCGCGGATGGACGGCGTTACGACATACCCGACCGAAAACATTACCCACTTGGCGGTTGATCGCGTTTCTCTCGGGAATGATCACCTTGTTTGTCGCGGTCGCATCGCCACTCGACACCTTCAGTGAAACGCTCTTGTTTATGCACATGGCTCAGCATTTCGTGCTGATCTCAGTTGCGCCCCCACTCATTGTCATGGGAAGCCCGATTGTGCCCCTTCTTCGCGGTTTGCCTGTCTGGTTCATTCAAAGAATTGCAGGCCCCGTATTTCGTTCATCGACACTGCGCTGGGTGAAGCATCGTCTTTGCGGGCTCGGTATTGCCTGGCTATCCATGAATCTGACCTACGCATGCTGGCACATACCAACGGCATACGAATTCGCATTGTCTTCTGAAGGCTGGCACGATGTGGAGCACTTGTCATTCGTTGTGACAAGTCTTCAATTCTGGTGGCCAATTGTGCGCCCTTGGCCTTCGCGCCGGCAATCTGAGGCGTGGGTGCTAATCCCCTATCTGCTGACCGCTGACCTAGTGAACACAGCCGTGTCTTCATTCCTATGCTTCTCTGGTCACCTACTCTATCCAAGCTACGCGCTTGTTGAACGGCCTTTCGGGATCGATGCTTTGAGCGATCAGATCGCTGCGGGTGCATTCATGTGGGTTTTCGGCTCAGTAGTGTTCTTGATCCCCGCCATCGCTTTGATCTCGCGGAACCTGATGAATCGTCGACTTGTTCCGCCAACTAGTTCTATTGATCGAACTCACGCTCTGATTCGGTAGGTATTCGAGTTCGCTTGCAATAGGAGCTTTTTGGGGAGCCTCACACACATCCATGGCTTCGCTAATCATCCGAATTGGCTTATATATTGGGGTAGATTTCCCGAGTTTGAATTCCATTGGTCTTGCGTTCTACCAACGCTACAATTCAACCGTCAGTTCGTGGTCGTATGATCAAACGGGAACCGCGCTTGCCACTCAAGTAGGTCCAAGCCCATTGGAGAAAGACGCTGAAACGCAAGCTACTCTCGGCCAAGAACTGAATATGAATGAGCGCCCAAACGAGCCAAGCCAAAAAGCCGCTCACCTGCACTTTGCCACTCTGTAGTACTGCGAAATTCTTGCCGACGACGGCAAGATTTCCCTTGTCAAAATAGCGAAACGGACGCAATGCTGCCTGCCCAGCCTCCTTACGGAAAATGGACTTTGCTGCGTATCTGCCCTGCTGCATCGCAACCTGCGCAACACCCGGTAATGGCTTTCCATCTTGATCGAGGGAGGCCGTGTCTCCAATCACAAAGACTTCCGGATGTTCGGAAACTGTGAGGTCGGGTTGAATCCGAACTCGGCCCGCCCGATCCGTTGCAACTCCCAGCCACTTCCCAGCAGGAGAAGGCGCGACGCCAGCTGTCCAAACTACAGTCTTTGCCCGGATCCTTTCATTTCCGAGCACCACGCCATCCGCATCGATCGCTTGCACAGCTTTGCCGAGATGGACTTCGATATTGAGCGATTTCAACCTGTGCTTTGCGGCTTCGGAAAGTTTTTCCGAAAATGTAGCTAGCGGGCGATCTCCCATATCTGCAAGGACGATCCGCGCAGATTTAGGATCGATTCGCCGGAAATCTCTTCGAAGTGTAGTTTGTACCAGAATAGCGATCGCGCTTGCCATCTCGACACCAGTGGGTCCTGCTCCTACCATGACAAAAGTCATCAGCGCCTGCTGCCGATCCGGATTCTCTTCGATCTCAGCCTTCTCAAAGGCTTCCAGTATGTGGTTCCTCAGAGCTTCAGCGTCTGAGAGGCTCTTAAGACCCGGAGCGAAGGCTGCGAATTCGTCATGACCAAAATAACTGTGACTTGCGCCCGTTGCTAGGATTAGGTAGTCGTAGCTAATCCTCAGGCCGACCTTCTCATCGGCATCGACGATCACCTGCTTTGAAGCGGGATCGACGTTGGTCACTTCGCCCAACATCACCGAAGAATTTGTCTGTCCCTCTAAAAGACCGCGGATCGGCGACGCGATTTGCCCTGGGCCCAGAACTGAAGTAGCAACTTGGTATAGAAGAGGCTGAAAGACATGATGGTTCGAGCGATCGATTACAAGAACGTCGACAGGAGACCGCCTCAATCCCTTGGCGGCCGCGAGGCCACCAAAGCCGCCGCCAACAATCACAACAAGAGGAGGTTTTGGATTCATCTCCAACCGTCATCCCTTTCAATTCGAGAAGCAAATTCGCCTCGTGGTGGACACTTAGGAGCCAGCGGCAAAATTCGGGACGAGGATCAGCTTTTTATTTACAAATTCCTCGAGACCAAGGTTCGATAGTTCCTTGCCGTAACCAGAACGTTTAATTCCTCCGAACGGCAGGTCCGGCCAACTGACGTCAGGATAGTTAATGAACACCATTCCGGTCTCGATACGGCTGGCGACGCGTTTGGCCCTCTCGACACTTGTGGAATATACGGAACCACCGAGACCGAAAGCCGAGTCATTCGCGATCGCGATCGCCTCCTCTTCATCTCTTGCCGGAAAGATCAAGGCGACGGGCCCAAAGAACTCCTGTCTGTAAGCCGGGTTGTCAGGCTTCACGTTGATCAGGATGGTTGGTTCGAGAAAGGCCCCCACTGTGCCGAAGCGACCACCACCCAACAAGACCTGCGCACCGTGATTTGTAGCGTCATTGATCTGGCTAAGGATGAGTTGCAGAGCGGCGTCCGAGGACAGCGGTCCCAGGGTTACCCCTTCGTCAAACGGGTTTCCGAGCTTCAGCGCCTTGGCCGCTTCGATGAAGCGACCGAGGAAATCCTCCAGCATCTGTTCGACGACGATAAATCTCTTCGCTCCAATGCACGTCTGGCCGTTATTTCCAAATCGGCCGAGCATCGCCATCGCGACGGTGTGGTCGAGGTCTGCGTCGTCCAAGACAACAAATGCATCGCTCCCTCCGAGTTCCATTGTCGATTTCTTGAGATTCTTTCCGGCACGAGACGCAATCGCTTCGCCTGCTCGTTCGGAACCAGTCAGGGCGACACCCTTGACGCGGGGGTCATCGATTAGCAATCCCGCCTGGTCATTAGTCAAGAAAAGGTTTGTGTAGACGCCCGCCGGGAAACCAGCATCCTGAAGAACTTGTGCGAAAGCGATCGCGCACTGAGGCACCCCTGGCGCGTGCTTGAGAAGCACGACATTCCCGGACATGAGGTGCGGTCCAACAAACCTGGCTAGCTGATAGTAAGGATAGTTCCACGGCTGAATGCTGAGGAGCACTCCAACGGGGGAGAGCTCCAAATGAGCTTCGCCCCTTTCGGAGTAGAGCGGTTTCGGAGCGAGGAAGCCTTCGGCACTCTTCGCAAAATACTCCAGGATCGCCGCGCTAAGATCGACTTCTCCTCGACTCTCCGCGATGAGCTTGCCCATTTCGAGCGTCACAAGTCGGGCAAGTGCTTCTTTCCTTTCAAGCAAGAGTTTGGCCGCCTCGTGCATCACCGTCGAGCGTTCAGCGATAGGTGTTGCAGACCACGTGCGAAACGCTCTCTCCGCAGCATCAAGCGCGGCTAGCATTTGTTCATCCGTATGTTCGATAAAGGTCTTGAGCACTTCTCCAGTGGCTGGATTGACGCTGCGATATGGCATCGAGGAACTCCTTGTCGCTCGACAGCAGATAAATGACCAGATGCACAAGATTGAGTCTCTTGAGCATCGAAACCTGCCCGGAACAGAGTGATGTTAACAATCAAAGGAGAGCCAAAACACTACATATTGCTGTAGGTAGTGGTAGAAAATCCCAGCCGCTTCCTTCGACGTGGAATTTACGCCACGATTTGGCTGGTGCAGATCCCCCGGGGTTTCCTCGGCATTGGATCTTCACGAATTTGAGCGGAAAGCGCGCTTTCCGGGTTGGTCAGTGGGAAGATGCGACCGGCTGGCAAACGGGCACTCGCCGAGGAAGTCCGCTCGGAAGCCCTTTTTGCTGTGGCGCTCATACAGGGTTTTCCGGTTGCTCGTCACAAGCTTTAGTTTCAAGCGGCTAGCGGCATTGACGGGTCGAGTCTGACGCCCGAGAGCGAAATGGAGCCGCCGATGTAATGCTGGGCAATTCCCTCCAGCGGACTTCCCACCATTACATCAGCTGTTCGCAAGAGTGCCACGTCGCCTGAGACTTCGAGGACTTGCCCATCGGGAGTGTCTTTGGGGGTCAGCACCAACCTTTTGATATGCTCTTGGATTTCCCGGCGGGCGAATTCAGCATCGCCGGCCAACGCGTCGCAGAAATCTCGGCACTCCTGCCGTAGGAATTCTGCAACCTGCTCATCAGTGAAGCTGGTGGGCTTCGACGTCGGTTTTGGAGTGAGGAGACGGTCGATTTCCGCGATGCGGGACTCGACCTTGTTGAGCTCGGCCGAGAGAAATGACGAATAACCGTGTTGTCCGATGGCACCGACTAGGTGGCCTGCCCTTTTTCCCAAGTCAGCCCGCTCAGCCTTCAGCGTGGGCGCCTGTGATGTGGCTTCAGCGCCCACTTTCTCTTCCAGTGCAATCGCTGCCTTGAGCTGCGCAGAAAAATCCTTCACAAGTTGTTGCGCGAGGCGTGGGTCTAGCAGGTTCCCCGAAATTGCAGCGATAAGTTGCGGCTCTAGCCGGTTTCGCCGGATAGTCAACTTATTGCTGCAAGTGTTGCGAAAACGGTGGTTCGTGCATCCATAGCGAACCTTCGATGGATGGCCTCCAATGATGACACTGAATTTTCCTCCGCAGATTCCGCAGGCCATCAATCCGCTGAACAAATATGTGCGGCTGGCTTCCGAACGATTGAGGCCGCCTTTGCGCCGGCCGTAGATTTTGTCCTTCATGCGCTGATTCATCTGCTGAACCTGTTCCCACAATTCTTCGGAGACGATTCGCAGATGTGGAACGTCGACCCGCACCCATTCCGACTGCGGCTTCGTTCGCTTGATTTTCGTGCCGTCGCTCGGGTTGAGCTCTCTGCGAGTTCGATTCCAAAGCCGCACACCGTGGTAAAGCTCGTTGTTCGTGATTGCCTTGATGCTCGACGGAACCCAATAGTCTTGTGTTTTGCCCCTGTAGTTCCGGTGTGGTGACGGCGTACTGTCAGCGTTGAGGGACTTCGCTATGTCCGAGAAGCTCAACCCCGAAGCCCGCATTTCCATGATTCGCACCACCACGGCAGCTTGTTCGGGAACCTTCTCTTGCTCCACGCCGATGACGCGGGCTTCTCC
>Ga0210388_10000193_pt1 | contig 59589 bp, 54 predicted proteins | sample IncBWC19OmetaG_FD_155485 | JGI IMG/M metagenome (GOLD analysis project Ga0210388, IMG submission 155485) | Forest soil microbial communities from Barre Woods Harvard Forest LTER site, Petersham, Massachusetts, United States - Inc-BW-C-19-O ... | reverse complement strand
GGATTCGCTAGTGAGCGCGGCATTTTCAGAGTTGGAAAGCTTCGGCGAACGAGCGGAGCCGCTGAAGGAGTTGGCTCGATATTTGGTAGAGCGGAAGAAGTAGCAAGAGTTCCACCTTGAAAGGGCAATTCGGACGGCCATGTCCTCAAGTCCCCTCAACCTCGACATTCTGGCCATCGCCGCCCACCGCGACGATGTAGAACAGACCTGCGGCGGCACGCTCGCGAAGATGGCGCAGCGCGGGCAGCGCCCCGGCATCCTTGACCTGACGCAGGGTGAAATGGGAACGCGCGGCACCGCCGAAGATCGCGCGCGCGAAGCTGCCGACGCGGCAAACATTCTCGGTGTCACCTGGCGGCGAGCGCTCGATCTTCCCGACGGCCGTGTCGAAAACACTTGGGAGAACCGGCTCAAAGTCGCGAGCGTGATCCGCGAGACTCGCCCGCGCGTCGTCATTCTGCCTTACTGGAAGGGACGGCATCCCGATCACTACACCTGTTCCGTGCTGGGGTACGAAGCATGCTTTCTGGCGGGTCTGGCGAAGCTAGATCCGCGCTCCGCTCCCCATCGTCCGTTCAAAATCATCTACGCCACGCTTTACTACGATGTGCGCCCCACGTTTGTGGTCGACATCAGCCAGCAGTTCGAGCAGAAGTTCGCCTCCGTCCTAGCCTACAAGTCGCAGTTCAGCGATCAGGAAGCCGGCAAGGATCTCTTCCCTGCCCACAACGAAATTCGCGCGCGTATCGACGCGATGGCCCGCTACTACGGCATGCTCGGCGGTGTGACCCATGCCGAACCGTTCCTGCAGAAGGAAGTGGGGCTTGTGGAAGATCTGCTGACGATTCCGGTGAAGTCGATCTAGTGCCTTAGTCACTTCTTCAAAGCAACCGCCAAACCGTCTCGAATCGGCAGGATCGTCGTATAGAATTCCTCGGAACCGTAAAGCAGGCGGTTGAACTCGAGGATAGCCTTGGTGGTCGCATCCTTGGGATTCTTCTCCGCGACTCGTCCACTCCAAAGAACGTTGTCGGTAATAAACAGGCCACCCTTGCGCAGGCGAGTCGACACCAGGCGCAGCACTCGCGGGTAGTCCTCTTTATCGACATCGTTGAAGATGACGTCGTACTGCTGCTTTTGTTCGGATAAGAATTCGAGCGCATCACCCGTATAGAGCGTGATGCGGCTGGAGACACCCGCGCGACTAAAGTAACCGCGAGCGCGCTCCGCATTTTTCGAGTCACCGTCCGTATAGATGACGCGGCCTTTTTCCCCGACCGCCCGCGCCCACCAGATGGTCGAGTATCCAATCGCCGAGCCCAGTTCGAATACCGTGCCGGCATTGATCATCAGCGCGAGTTGTTGCAGCACGCGCGCCACAGCAGGCCCAACGATAGGGATGTTGTGAGCGGCGGCGTAGCCTTCCATCTCTGCCAGCACTTCATCGCGCTTGGGCAGCAGCGAGTACAGATAGTCGTCGACCGGGCCGGCAGTGACAAAGTCATGGTGCCGCCAGCTCGGCTTGTTCTCTTTCTTCGGCTTATCCTTGGCCACTTGTTTCCCTCGGAATCTTTTTTGGCTAATAGTTGAATCGCAAAGCTCAGTTACCCGACAGTCACACCCGGCTTCATCGCGACGACCTCGACGCCAGGCACCAGCTTCTGCAACTCGGCCGGAGTTCCGGTCAACACCGGGAAGGTTCCGAAATGCATCGGGACGACGGTCTTCGGCTGGAGCAGATTGCAGGCGTAAGCAGCCTCGCGCGGTCCCATGGTGAAGTGGTCGCCAATAGGCAGCATAACGATCTCAGGCGCGTAAAGCTCGCGGATAATGGCCATGTCGCCGAATACATTGGTGTCGCCGGCGTGGTAGATTTTGACTCCGTTTTCGAACTCGACCACATAACCGCAGGCTTCACCGCCGTAAATAATCTGGTCGCCGTCCTGGATGCCGCAGGAGTGATCGGCGTGCACCATGGTGACTTTGATATCGCCGACCTTCTGCGTCCCACCCTTGTTCATCATGGCGATCTTCTTGGCGCCTTTTTTCTCCAGCCATCCGCACAATTCAGGAATACCGACGACCTGTGGGTTATGCTGCTTGATCACTTCGACGGCATCTCCAATGTGATCGAGGTGGCCGTGAGTGCAGAGAAGAATATCAACCTTCTTCACATTTCTCTCGGACGCCGGACACATTGGATTATTCATAATCCAGGGATCGATAATTACGGTCTGGCCGCCGGGAGTTACGATACGAAAGGTCGCGTGGCCCAGCCACGTAAGTTGAATGCCTTTGAGATTCATGAATAAAAACTCCGTCTGCTTTTGCTTCGCGATGAGACTCCTCCCAACACGAGCAGCGACTTTAGTTTAATATGAAACGCCATGACCGGACTCAAGGTGCTGATTTCTCACGAAGAGATTGCGAAACGAGTCACCGAGATGGGCGCCGAGATCACGCGTGACTTCATGGGTCAACCGGTGATTCTGGTCGGAGTGTTGAAAGGCTCGGCAATTTTTCTCGCGGACCTGGCGCGGCAGATAAAGCTGGACGCTACCTTCGATTTTATCGGAGTCTCAAGCTACGGAAACCGCCCAAGCCCGACGCAGGAACTCAAAAGCGGGTGGGATTCCACCGGCGAAGTGAAGCTGACAAAGGACGTCGATCAGTCCATGAAAGATAAGAACGTGATTGTGGTCGAAGACATTCTGGATACAGGGTTGACGCTGACTGTCCTAAAGAAGCTGTTGCTGGCGCATCAGCCTCGATCGCTGAAGATTGCCGCGCTTCTCGACAAGCCCTCGCGGCGCAAGCTGCCTCTGCAAGGCGACTATGTCGGCTTCACGATTCCTGACGAGTTCGTCGTCGGCTACGGCCTCGACTATGCGGAACGCTATCGCAACCTGGCCGATGTCTGCATTGTCCCGCGGGAGTAAAGCCTGGTACCCAGTACCCAGACTGCATCAGCATTTTGAATTCGCGGCGTTTTGCTGGGTACTGGGTACTGGACTAGGTACTGAAATCACGACTGCTATCATGGAAAGACGATGGGTTCAGCTCTGAGCAAGCACGAAAAACATTTGCAGGTGGATCCGTTATTGCTCGAGGTCTCCGACGTCATGGCGACGTCGCTCGACCTGGATACGACTCTGCGCCGGGTCGCCGAGGTCGTGCGCAAAGTCATCGATTATGAAATCTTCGCCATCCTTCTTCTTAACGAGAAAACCCAGGAACTGCGCTTTCGCTTTCAAGTGGGCTACCCTCCCGAGTTCGCCGAGCGCGCTCGAATCAAGGTCGGTGTAGGCGTCACAGGACTGGCGGCGCAACTGCGCCAGACGATTTTGATAAATGATGTGACGCAGGATCCCAGATACGTCTCTGCCGTGCCCAACGTGCGCTCGGAATTGGCCGTCCCTCTTACCACCAAGAACCGGGTGATTGGAGTCATCGACCTCGAGGCGCGCGATCCCGGCTATTTCACCGAAGAGCACAGCCGCCTGTTGAGTCTGATTGCGTCTCGCATGGCAGCTGGCATCGAAAACGCGCAACTCTACACTCGTACCACCAAGCAGGCGCGAATTCTTGTGCTGCTGAACGAGATCGCGCGCGAGCTGACCTCGATCTTGAACCTGGACGAACTACTGGGCCGCATCGCCGAGCTCTTGCGGCGACTGATCGATTTTCAAATGTTCAGCATCCTGCTGCTCGATTCCTCGGGTGAGAACCTGCAGCATCGTTTCTCGTTGCGCTTCAACGAGAATGTCCACGTCAAGCACACGATTCCGCTGGGACGTGGATTGGTCGGACAGGCCGCGCAGACGAAGCAGGCGATCGTCGTGCCCGACGTGAGCAAAGATCCCCGCTATATCGAGAGCAATCCGGAAACGCGGTCGGAATTGGTCGTGCCCCTCGTCTACAAAGACAAGGTAATCGGAGTGCTCGACCTGGAGCATACCCGTCGCGGATTTTTTACCGACGACCACCGGCGCACCATGATGACGCTGGCCGCCCAGGTGGCGATTGCCATCGAGAACGCCCGCCTGTATGAGGAGATCGCCCGGCAGGAACGGCGACTGGAGCGGGATTTGGCTCTGGCGCGAGAATTGCAAATGCGCCTGCTCCCGCAAACGCTACCTAAGCTGGCTCACCTGGAACTAGCGGCAAAGTTTAGTCCCGCGCGAGCCATTGGCGGAGATCTTTACGACTTCATCCCTTACTCTCTCTCAAGGCTGGGAATTGCGATCGGCGACGTCAGCGGGAAAGGAGCGCCTGCGGCCATTTACGCGGCATTGGTGAGCGGAATCGTTCGTTCCCATGCTCCGATCGAGCCGGGGCCTGCTGAGATGCTTTCGGCAGTGAATTTGTCTCTCGCCGAGCGGCGCATCGAAGCCCAATTTGTCTCTTTGATCTACGCGGTTTGGGATGACGAGCATCGCACACTTCAGGTGGCCAACTCGGGCTTGCCTCGTCCAGTTTACGTGCACGATGGAAAAAACGAAGTGATCGAAGCGACCGGTTTGCCGCTAGGCCTTTTCGACGAAGCGGAGTATGACGAGTTTCGATTCAAAATGAAGCCTGGAGATATGTTCGTATTCTTCAGTGACGGCATTCTGGACGCGCGCGATCGCAGCGGAGAAATGTTTGGCCGGGGACGGGTGGAAAAGATCATCGCCGAATGCGGTGGCAAATCAGCAGACTGCGTAGTAGACCGTCTCTTTAAGGCTGCGGCCGAACATTCTGCCGGGGTCGAGACCTTCGATGACCAGACCGTAGTCGCAATCAAGGTCAAGGACGGCGCCGCACAAAGTTCTTCCAAGCGAAAATGACTCGGCGCAGCGAAGTCACGAGATCCCTCCACGATTATTTTGAACGGCCACCAGGATTTGTCTTTCACGAGCGCCGGAAACGCTTGTCGCGTGATGCAGCGGACTTTGAATTGTTCTGCGACCGCGTTCCCTTGACCAAACTGGCAGAGCGCTACGGGACGCCGCTCTACGTTTATTCCGCAACCACGATCCGCGAAAGACTAGCGGCTTTTGAGAAGGCGTTTCGCCATGTCGCTCACACCATCTGTTACTCCGTCAAAGCAAATTCCAATCTCAGCATTCTTCGCCTTCTAGCACGCGAGGGATGCGCCTTCGACGTGGTTTCTGGCGGAGAACTGGAGCGAGTGCTGGCCGCCGACCGCCGCGCGGCGAAAAAAGTCGTCTTCTCCGGCGTGGGAAAATCTCGCGACGAGATGACGGCAGCGTTGAAGGCCGGGATTCTTCTCTTCAATGTAGAAAGCGAATCTGAACTCATAGCGTTGGCAGAGTGTGCCGCCCGATTGCGTAAGATAGCGCGCGTCGCTCTTCGCGTGAATCCGGATGTGGCCGCCGATACCCATCCCTACATCTCCACCGGCCTGCATAAGCACAAGTTCGGAGTGCCAATCGCCACCGCGCGTGCCCTTTACGCCAAGGCCGCTGCAGCGCCCTATCTCAAAGTTGCGGGCGTCAGCGTTCATATCGGCTCCCAGATCACTGATGTCGCGCCCTTTGCCGAAACCGGGGAGCGGGTTGCCGACCTGGTTCGCGAATTGCGCGCCGACGGGCACAACATCGATTACGTCGACACCGGGGGTGGGCTGGGGATCGCCTACCAGGGAACGGATTTAGAGTTCACCGATTATGTCGCGGAGTACGCGCGCTCCGTGACCGGGCCCCTGCGTGGTCTGCATGTGCACTTGCTGCTGGAGCCGGGACGGTCGATTGTCGGGCCGGCCGGCGTGCTGCTCACCTCCGTTCTCTATAGAAAAGAAAACGACGGCAAGCGGTTCCTGGTAGTGGATGCGGCCATGAACGACCTGATCCGCCCTGCGCTGTACGGTGCTTACCACGAGATCGTTCCCGTCGTGCAGTTCCAGGAGTCGTCGGCAAAGAAAGAGATCGTCGATGTCGTGGGTCCGGTATGCGAGTCTGGCGACTTCTTCGCGCGTGATCGGGAATTGTCTCGCGTGGAAGAGGGCGACTTGCTCGCGATCCTTGATGCCGGGGCCTACGGCATGGTGCTGGCTTCGAACTACAATACGCGGACGCGGCCGGCGGAAGTGCTGGTCAGCGGAAAGTCAGTCAAGCTGATCCGGCGGCGGGAAAAAGTTCGACAGCTATTTTCCGCGGAGCTGTAAGCAGAGCAGCCGTTCCGGCGAACGGTCCTATCTCTCTCCCCACTTCAGTTTCGTGCGCAGCACATGGAAGAAATCCGCGTCGGTGCGAAACAAGTTGACTTTATGATCGGAACGTCGGCACCGGACCCGGTCTCCATCCCGCAGATCGAGGCCGGGTTGGCCGTCCATGCTGAGGTAAGCAACTTCCTCGTCGCTGCGCAGCAGGATTTCAACCACAGCCGAATCCGGCACCACCAGCGGGCGGTGCGTCAGCGAATGCGGCGCCACAGGAGTAATCACAAAAGCATTAACGTTCGGCATCACCACGGGACCGCCAGCCGAGAGAGAGTACGCAGTCGAACCCGTGGGCGTGGCTACGATCATTCCATCGGCCCGGTAACTAGAGACGAACGCTTTATCCACGAAAAGGTCGTAGTGGTTGAGCCGAGCCAGCGCCGTCTTGTTAACCACGACGTCGTTGAAAGCCTTATAGCTTCCGAGGATCTCTTCGCCCCGAAGCAAATCGCACTGTATCAGGCAACGCCCCTCCACTGCGGCACGTCCCTGCGCGATCGAATCGAGCATGGAGAAGAGAGCTGGGAGCGGAACATCGGTGAGGAAGCCCAGTGAACCCAGGTTCACTCCCAGCAGCGGAGCATCGCTTGCAGCCGTGGCCCGAACCGCGGAGAGCAGAGTGCCGTCTCCGCCGAGCACCACTACCAGATCCAAAGACCGCGACGACATTTGCGCGCGCGGCACCTCCTCGTGCCCGTTGGAATACTTGGAGGTTTCCGGATCGACGATTACATGGTAGTCGTGAGCAAGCAGCCATTTCAGCAGCTCAGGAAAAATGCGCGCCACCTCCGGCCGCGCCGGACGCGAGATGATAGCCGCAACTTTCTTTTTTGAAGATGAGGACGACCTTGCCATGTTCGACGAGCACCTGTACGAGTGAAACAAAGATTGTACAGAATTCGAGCCGAAAACCTTAACCAGCAACGCCGCGGGGTAATGCCGCTGCTAGAAAATAGCCCGGAGAAGGAATTCACGGTTTCCTTCCGCCCCCAAGATAGGTGATTCGATTACATCCGTGCTCAGGCAACCCAGGTCCAGCAAGGTTCTCCGCACCTTTTCGACCGACGCCAACTGAGCCGCTTCATCGCGCACAATGCCTCCCTTACTCACGAATTCCCTTCCCGCCTCGAATTGAGGCTTAACCAGAACGATCACCTGCCTGCCGCGCCGCCCGTCGGCAGACTGCAGGAAGGCGGCGTTTACTATAGAAGGCAGAACCAGGGTCGCGGAGATAAACGCCACGTCGATGGCGATGAGGTCTACCTTCTCGCCGATTACGTCCTCGGTCAGGTAACGGGCGTTAGTTTTTTCCAGCAGTCGCACCCGAGGATCCTGGCGTAGTCCGAAATCCATCTGCCCGTAGCCAGTATCCACGGCGACCACACGGCCTGCGCCATGCTGCAGCAGACAATCAGTAAATCCGCCAGTGGAAGCGCCGACATCCATGCACACTTTGCCCGTGACATCGATTTGCCAGTGCTCGAGCGCGCGCTCAAGCTTAAGTCCGCCGCGGCTGACGTACTTCAGATCCTCGCCGAGCAACCGCACGGCGGCGTCCGCCAAGACTTGCGCGCCAGCTTTCTCAACCTTCTGATCGCTGACCAACACCTTTCCTGCGAGAATGAGCGCCTGGGCACGTTCCCGTGAGGCAGCCAGCCCGCGGTCGACGAGGAGTTTGTCGAGTCTAAGTTTCAAAGTCTGCACGAGATCAGAGAATCCGCGAATCAACGTGGGTTGGTCTCAGTTGAGGTGTTTTCAGCACCACGAAAGTGCCAGCACTCGCTCCAGTGCAAAGTGCTGAACCATCTTCCGCTGAGTCACTTACAGAGATACCGTCGTGCTTTTCCACAGAATTTTCCACGCTTGTGTTGAAAACTTTTCGGCTCACCCTCTCGCAACAAGAAAAGCCGCCCACAAAAGGGGCGGCTCTCAGACAAATCCTCGAACGCGCTCTCAGCCAGCCACTTCTTCGAGCAACTTCTGGTCAATATCGAAGTTGGAGTGCACGTTCTGCACATCATCCTGATCTTCCAGCGCTTCCATAAGCCGGATCATAGTGTTCGCGGCCTGACCTTCAAGCTTGATGTAGTTCTGAGGAATCATCGCGACGCTCGACGACGCAGGCTCGATTCCTGCCTTCTTCACGGCTTCGAGCACAGTCTCGAACGCGGAGGGTTCGGTCAGGATTTCCCAATTCTCGCCATCGTCGTTCAGGTCCTCGCCACCGGCTTCGAGAACGATATTCATCAGGTCGTCCTCTTTCGCGGCGCTCTTGGGAATAATAATGTCGCCCTTCTTGTGGAACATCCAGGAAACCGCGCCGGCTTCCGCCATATTGCCGCCGTTCTTGCCGAAGCAGTGGCGGATCTCGCTGACGGTACGATTGCGATTGTCCGTATTGATGTCGAGCAGGATCGCCACGCCCCCCGGACCGTAGCCTTCAAGGGAAAACTCCTCGTAAGTAGCTCCAGGCAATTCTCCAGTGCCCCGTTGAATGGCCCGCTTGATGTTATCGGCAGGCATGTTCTCAGCCTTGGCGGCGACAATGGCGCCGCGCAGCCGCGGGTTGGAATCAGGATCACCGCCGCCGTTCTTCGCGGCAATACTGATTTCCTTGATCAGACGGGTAAAAATCTTACCGCGCTTGGCGTCCAGCGCGCCCTTCTTGTGCTTGATTGTGGCCCACTTTGAATGGCCGGACATGGCTAGACCTCGTAGCTAATGATGTCAATTGACGCGGGATTCGCCCGTAGAAATATCACAGGCTGCCTCGAAAGTATGCAGGCGAAAAAGAATTATAGCACGGCGCGATTCCGCCAGTTGTGGCTTTCCGTTCAAGGCAGTGGTGCAGTTTGATTGTCACCCTGAACAAGCGTTCTTTGCGCAGTGAAGGATCTGGGCGAGCCGCGCGATGTGTCGCGCCCTTTGGCGACAATAATCGCGCGTTTGGCTCGCTTCCTTATCAAACCGCACCACCTCCCCGTTGCAAACGCCGGCCAAGTGATTCCCCGTTGAGCAAGCGTCGTGGCCTGATCGGGTGATTGACGGCAATAGACGTGCGCCCCTAACATGCCAGCGAGGCTGCCCTAGCACATGACTGGCCAGATCATAGGTCACTACCGAGTCCTCGAGAAAATTGGCTCTGGAGCCATGGGCGAGGTTTTTCGCGCGCGGGATGAAAGGCTGGGGCGCGATGTCGCTCTGAAGTTGATCCGCCCTGCTTCCAACGAAAATCCTGATCATCTCCGCCGTTTTGAATTGGAAGCCCGCGCGGTGGCCGCGTTGAATCATCCCAATATAGTCGCCATTTATGACGTCGGCTTCAACGACGGCACTCCTTACATCGTTTGCGAATTGCTCGAAGGCAACACCCTGCGCAGACGGCTGGCGGATGGGGCATTGCCGGTCCCAGTCTCCGTCGACTGCGCTCTGCAGATTGTGCAGGGGCTAATCGCGGCGCACGACCGGCGCATTGTTCACCGCGACCTGAAGCCAGAAAACCTGTTTGTGACCACCGATGGCCGAGTGAAGATTCTCGACTTCGGAGTCGCAAAGCTGCAATCTTCGCCAGAAGATTCCGGGCGCTCTGTCGAGGAATTGACCACGATAACCAGAAGCGGCGCTGTCATAGGCACGGTCGCCTACATGTCGCCCGAGCAACTGCGGAGCAAGCCAGTAGACCACCGCAGCGACATCTTCAGTGTCGGGGCCATCCTCTACGAAATGTTGGCCGGTCGCCGCGCCTTCCGTGGTGAGACTGAGGTCGACACGATAACTGCGGTGCTTCTCGAAAACCCTCCCGAGATCGACCTGGAACAAGTGCGCGTCCCGGAATCAGTCTCGCAAATCGTGCGCCACTGTCTGGAGAAAGAACCGGAGAACCGTTTTCAATCAGCGCGGGACTTGGCATTCGCTCTGGAGACTCTCTCCAGCTCATCGAGCGGACGAAGAACGCGGCTCAAGCGTTCGCAGAAGCCAGCGAGCGTCGTCCCATGGGCGGTTGCGGGAGTGCTTCTGGCTGCCACGCTTCTGCTTCTGGCAAATCAGTGGCGCGGCCAACCGGCTCCTCCAACCTACCAGCGTCTAACCTTCGAACAGGGCACGGTATACTCGGCGCGCTTCGCGCCGGATTTTCGCGGGGTTGTGTACGGGGCGGCATGGAACGACAAACCGTTGCAGATTTTTTCTACCATCGGGGATTCTCTCCTGGCCCAACCACTCAACCTGGCCGACGCCAACTTGCTCGCGATTTCTCGCAACGGCGAACTGGCCGTCGCACTCCACGGGGCTCACCTGGCACACCTCCAGACTGTCGGAGGCACGCTTGCCCGTGCCCCTCTAGCGGGCGGTTCCCCCAGAGAGGTCCTGGACGACGCGCCATACGCAGATTGGGACGCCAACGGCGAACTGGCTGTCGTCCACCACGCCCAGGACCACGATCAAATCGAGTATCCGATTGGTCACGTTCTATACGAGAGCAAGGGATGGATCAGCCATCTTCGTTTTTCTCCCCAAGCCGACAAGATCGCGTTTATGGATCACCCTACACCCTGGGATGACCGGGGCTCCGTCATGCTCATCGACCTCAGCGGCCGCTTGAGTGTGCTCACACCCGAATGGGAATCGGAGGATGGACTGGCCTGGAGCCCCGATGGGAAAGAGGTCTGGTTTACTGCCGTCGAAAAAGGCCTAAATCGCGACCTGCATGCGGTGAGTATGTCAGGACGCACGCGGAGAATCCTGGACCTCCCGGAGGGCATGACTCTAGAGGACACGGCGCCCGACGGCAGAGTCCTGGTGAGCCTCGACCATGAACGTCTTCCCATGGCGACTGCCGCACGAAACGGCAGCGCTGCGGATCTTTCCTGGCACGATTGGAACATTGCCAAAGACATTTCGAGCGATGGGCAATCGATTTTGTTTGAGGATGCCAGCGAAGCCGCGGGGCCCCACTATTCACTTGCCATTCGCAAAATCGACGGCACACCGCCCGTGCAACTCGGTGAAGGAAGCTCAGGTGGACTCTCGCCCGATGGCAAATGGGTGATTTCCATTCTCCCGGGTAGTCCGGGACAGGTGAAGCTTGTTCCTGTCGGTCCCGGCCAGCCTCGCATGATCGCGACACCAGGGCTGGAACGCATTCAAAACGGCTCTGCCCATTTCCTGGCAGACGGAAAACGCATAACCCTGGACGCTAGCGAACCTGGCCACGGGGTGCGCACCTACCTGCTGGATCTGGAGGGGGGAAAGCCGACTCCAATCACGCCGGAAGGCATCATCGGCGGGCTGATTTCTCCGAACGGCCGCAACATTTTTCGACTTAACCAAGCCGGAGGCGTCGCGGTGTACGCTACTTCTGGAGGTGCGCCCCGCATCATCCCCGGTCTCGAACCTAACCTTGTTCCGATCCAGTGGTCCCAAGACAGCTCCTCAGTTTATGCGTATCTTCGCGGCGAGGTCCCGACCAAGGTTTACAGGGTCGATTTAGTTACTGGCAAGAAAACGCTTATCCAGGAATTGCAACCGCCAACAAATATGGGCGTGGCAAATATAGCTCCCGTGGTTGTGACCCGCGACGGCTCACGCTTCGCCTACAGCTACTATCAGGTCTCCTCGGTGCTTTATCTGATTTCGGGTTTGCGGTAGCCAGGTCAGTGCGCCACGCAGGCGTGTCTATTCGAGCTCGCCGGAAAAATCTGCCGGTACGTAATGGAAGAAAATGGAAGTCGATGTATGTCCCTCGGCCAACACATCGCGGTAGTGAGGCACCTTCGTTCCCCGGTACACCAACCCATCGCCCAGCGCCTGATAAACCGTGACCGTGCCTTCAGGAGTATCCAGACGTATGGGCCACGAGGTTGCCAGTTCGGGCTCGGGAGAAAAATCCAGGCATAGCGTAACACTGAACTCGCATTGCTCCCGGTCAATGTGCTTCTTCAAATCGGCGCCGCTCAAATAAGAGGCGAGATAAACATAAGATGGCTTGACTGCCTCGCCGACGACAGCACTCACTGCATTCGCAATCTGGTGATGGAAAAAACTCGCCACACTTTCATTGTGCGCCGCGTAGCGTCGCGCGCTCTGCACGTCGCCGAGTGGTATAGCTCCGCACCGGATCGCACGCCGATAGTGGCGCCGCAGTGCCGCAAGATTGAAGGGGTGAATCAGATTGCCCAGCGGAACGTATCCTCTTTCTCGAAACTGTTGGGTGCTTCTCTTTACGACTTCAGCCCACTCCGCGAGACGTCGCTCAGCTTGCTCTTCCGTCATCAGAATGCCGGCGCCAGCCAATACGAAGAGAACGTCCCTGGGAACGATTTCAGGAACCGGTGCTCCTCTTCGAAGACTCGCAACCACCACCTCCAGCTGCGGACCTAGCCAGAACGGCCGCAAAGAATTCGTAGCCGGGTCGCGCACCCAAGCTATTGTTCCCTGCAGGTAGAAATCTTTCAGCAAATGCCGATGCAGTTCCAGTTCTTCCGGCACCTGCCCGGCGGGCAACACCGAACAGTCTGGATTGAGGAATAGAGGCAGGTTCCGCCGGCCGGATTGTGACTCGAGCTGGCGCTGCGGAATCAAGTGCAGCGGCAGTTCGTCGAGCAGGCAATGGAATTGCCCAGGGGGCAGTGTCGCGCTATATGTTTGCCGCGACCCCACCCCCATCAGGCCAGTAATCCATTCCAGCCACGCTGCGTCTTTTACTTGTGAAGCCATCCGTTTAGCGTGAAGCGGCTGTCTGCGAACGCTCTCGAGCGGCATTCTACCGGAGTGATTTCATGCAACAGTGAGCACGGGAAAAACACGATCTGGTTCTGCTGTGGCACAACCGCCTGATAGCTGCCGGAACTGACTTGCCGCTCACCTTTCCCGCGCGAATCATGGAGGCGCAATTCCCCACCCTCAAACTGCCGCGGTTCGCCGTGGAAAAAGTAAACGAACGTGATCCGCCGAGACGCGATGATTTCTTCCGAGTCATCGCTATGTGCTCGAAAAAAATCCCCGTCATTGCTCGCCGTAATCTGAGCTTCAACCTGCGTGACCGGGAACGGCTCGATCCCAAGTTGATCCAGCACTCTCGGCAACACTCCCCGGATTCGGTCAAGAATAATTTCCTCATGCTTCCCCAAATCCATCAGCACCCGCGAACGGCGATGGTCGTAGTCGATCATTCCGGGCTCTCCGCTGGGCGAGACCAGCTCGCTACTCTGGAACTCCGCCTCGCGCTGCAAGGCATAGCCAACAAGTTCCTCGAGTTCTTGCGGAGCCAGGAACTCATCCAGGACGACGCACCGTGCTCGAACAATCTCCGGCGAATCCAAAACACTCACGCTGCTGCTCGACTTAACTTCGCTCTGTTCCGCAGCCTGCTGCACAGGCACGCTCAACGGCCGCGGATCGTGTTGGGGATGGAGTGCGTTCGGCGGTTGCGGCGCCTTCGGTCCCGGCGACGGTGCAGGGTTTGGCGGTTGCGGCGCCTTCGGCCCCGGCGACGGTGCAGGGTTCGGCGGTTGCGGCGCCTTCGGCCCCGGCGCCGGAGCGGGGTTTGGTGGTTGCGGTGCGCGTGACTCCACCGTGGTGGCAAACATTGTCTCGTCGGTTCCAGCGGGCATTCCCGAGCGCGCCAGGATTTGCTCCACAATGCTGCCACCCAACAGCGCAAAGGCGCGCTGTGCTACCGTTTCGCCCACCGCGCGCGCAATGGCTGCAGTTACAGCCGATTGAGTCTGTGGGTCACTGCCGGAAACTGCTCTGGAGTTTTGCAGGAGGCTCATCAGCAACTCCCGCTCTTGCGGGCTGAGAATGCGTTCATCCCGCATCAACGTTTCAGAAAAGGAATCGAGAATCTGCTTCGCCGTCATCAGACACACTCCTCCCACTGTTTGGTTGAACGTTTCTAGTTCCAGTTGGGCGAAATGGGGAAGCAGCTTTCGGCGAGACAGTAACACCGAGGCAGGCAGTTATTCAACAAGAAGTTATTCACAGGATTTCCAACGCTCGCAAAAGCCCTACTTACTCGCCATAGCCCCGACCACGGAGTGGAAAATCTTCATTCCGTCAGTACCGCCGAGTTCCGGTTCGGCAGAGCGCTCGGGATGAGGCATCATGCCGACCACGTTGCCGCCCGCGCTGCAGATGCCGGCAATATTGTCCAGAGAGCCATTGGGATTGGCCGAAGGCGAAACCTCACCCGACGGAGTTACATAACGAAACACGATCCGGTCGCCGCGACGCAACTCGTCGAGCGTTGCCTCGTCGCAGAAATAGTTGCCCTCCATATGTCCGATCGGGATGGTCAATACTTCTCCGCGCGAACAGGCGTTAGTGAAAGGAGTAGCAGCGTTCTCCACCCGCACCTGCACCGGCTTGCAGACGTATTTCAGCCCCGTGTTACGCATGAGCGCACCTGGCAGAAGTCCCGACTCGCACAGGATCTGAAAGCCATTGCAGATTCCCAGCACCAGGCCTCCGCCATCGGCAAAACGGCCCACCGACTCCATCACCGGAGAGAATTTTGCGATCGCGCCAGTCCGCAGGTAGTCGCCGTAAGCAAACCCTCCCGGGACGACGATGGCATCGCAACCCTCCAGATCGTGCGACTCGTGCCAGAGAAAAGTCACGGGCTGTTTGGCGACGTGCTGGATGGTCCAGTAGGCGTCGTGATCGCAGTTCGAGCCGGGGAAGATGATGACTCCGAATTTCATCGCCTGTCGTTTGTCCTTGATGTGGGATTTGAGGTCAGTTTAGCACGCGATCAAGCCGCAAAATAAATTCAGCCTACGGCTTCGGTCGCGGAGTGAGTTTACCTTTTTGTTACGGGGTACCCCCTCCCCCCTCGATCTTTAGGAATCATCGACTTAAGCATGTTTTGGCCCGCAAAATCCGCTAGACAAAGGAGTTAGAGGTCAAAATCTAGAGAACAAAGGAGTTGTGTCCCGATTTTTGCTCGGGCGCCGTCGCTGGCTCTACTGCCTCTGCTTGGGCAATGATCGGCGAATTCTGGACAGTTCGCAAGGTTGGATGTCACAGGGTTGGGCTGTGGAAAAGACGCGAGGTCCTTCGGTGCCGTCGCCGCCGTGGCTGGGCGTTTTGGCTCGGGATGACATGGTTTAAGCGTCCGCGAGTGGCTTACGGCTCGCTCCACAAATCCACGGCGCATCTCTGTGACATCTGACCTTGTTATGTGGGATTCATGAGTTGATCATTTGTCTGGGGAAGCGCTCACCGGGTTGTGGCGGAAATTCCTCGCGAGGTCTGATTTGGTGCCGGCACGCAAGGGGGTCCTTCGACTGCGCGAGACGCTGGCTTCGCCGCCGTCTCGCTTCGCTCAGGATGACAGAGCTACGTGAGAGCTATGAGAGAGCATGAGTATTTCGTTTACATCGTGTGCAGCTTATCGGGAACGCTTTACATTGGGATGACGAACAGCGTCTACCGTCGCGCACTTCAGCACAAGCGGGGCGCCATCGAAGGCTTTAGCAGCAAATACCATTGCATCCGGCTGGTGTACTACGAAAGCTTCGACGATGTTTATAAGGCCATTGGCCGCGAGAAGCAATTGAAGGGCTGGAGCCGGGCGAAGAAGATCGCATTAATTGAATCGAGCAATCCGCGCTGGGAGGACATGGCGGAGAAGTGGGGAGCGCAACTGCTGTTTGCGGGCGAGTCGATGAATAAGCTGTCATCCTGAGCGGAGTTGGCCTTCGCGAAGCGAAGGCCAACGCAGTCGAAGGACCCCGCAGAAGCAGTGAGTGCCGAAACGCATGAAGGCATTCTCAGGATGACCGTCAGTGCGGCAATGTATCCCGACTTGCGGGAACGTCGTTCGTCGTAGATTGAGTGGGAGCCACGGCGTTCGTATTCACGTAGGGGCGGGCAACGGGAGGCAGGTCAGCGTGGTCTGGTTGCATCATCGTCATCGCCGTTGCGTCGGGAGGAGCTTGCGGAGGAATGCCTTTGGCCTTCACGATCGCCCAGTGCCATTCCTGGTCGGGAAAGAGGGCAAAGTTCAGGGGCGCGCGAAAAGTCGCAGTGGTGGATGCAGCCGCTGATCCCTTCATGCGGAGGAGCAGCGTCACGTCAGGTTGCTTCTGGAACGATTCCTGCACTGGCGGCGACGCGTTGCCCACTACCGATGGAGCAACTCCGGCCGGGCTGAGGTATGAGACCGGGTCACCGGGCTCGGGTCGCCTCACAATGGTCAGTCCGATCACGACCTCGCGCAGTTCCCAGGACGTTCCGTTGTGCATGGAAACCTGGAGTGAGTCTCCGTCGATTGTCGCGGGGCCGTCGAGCTTGGCGAGTTCGGTGCGCGGCAGTTCGTCGAGCACTGCGGGATCGGACAGCAGTGAAGCGGTCTTGCCGGTAAACGATAAACTGCAGGTTACGTCGGGCGAGGAGACGTTAAGATTCTTTGCTCCGGGCTCGAGCGAGAACACTACCGAGGTACCGGCTGCGCGGCGGCTTTCCGCTTCGTCGATCACCTGCCAGAAATTGTCGTTGTCAACAATCGTTTCGTTGGAAGCCGCATTCTTACGAAGGCTGCGCGCGACATCCCCTAGGGGCGTATCACCGGCGTCTTCCTGCGCGCCGGCCCATGGGGGCAGGGCTAGCAGAAGCATCGCCGAGAGCAGCAGCATCAACGTCAGGCGAGTTGGTGTAGGAGCTGACACTGAGAATTCAGAGACCGGCTGTTGGTCCTACGCAAATTGTAATGAGAGCGAGCGCAGAAGCGGAGGTTACCCTGGGAACTTTAGTAACCGGAACGAAGCAGAGAAGAAAAGCTGGGCGCGCGCTGACGAAATGGAGGCGCAACGGGCGCGCGCGCCCAAACTTTAGCCCCAAGCCTTCTTAAAAACAGCCTTCTTCTTAAAGAAGGCCCGAAGACCTTAACCGTGAGACAGGATCAGCCACTGGCTCCCGCCGGAATACCCAACGGGCCACCGCAAAGCCCAGAGCTGCGTAACACAGATGCATGAACCTCATAGCTACCCCCAAAAATCCTATTCGGCCATCACCTCAGGGGAGGATCAGCATCACTATCGGCAAAGTAGCAGTGGATTGGAGGCGGGACAAGGCCCGTCCGTGCCATCGGAGTGGCACGGAAGTAATAGGACATGAAACCGCAAGTTACGTTACGCGAAACGTGGCGCAAGGAAGCGAGCCAGACGCGCCCTTCGGTCGCTTGCGCTCTCTCAGGGCAGGCTCCGTGGATTCGCGCGGCTCGCCCAGATCCCCTCGGCAAGCTCGGGGCAGGCACTTCGCTGCGCAAAAAGCGCTTGCTCAGGATGACAGACGCGTCCTTTGCTGGTTAATGAGCGTCAGCATTTTCCGTTTCTCCGCCTTGACCTGGCGGCGGAACAACGACGGTCGAGAGATTGCTTTCTGCGGTCAGCTTTCGAAAAGCGGCCAGCTCAAGCCGTTGCAAATCATTCCAGCGGCTGAGCAGCTCTGCGCTTTGCCGCTTCAGCTTCTCGAACTCAAGCTGCTCGGCTGCGGTGGGGGCTGAATCAGCGCTGCCAACATCAATCGCGAGAAAGGCGAACTTGCCATCAATTTGCGGCGGGTATGCGAGTGAATCTTCGTCGGCGCTGATGGTGAGGTTGATGAGTTGATCGCGCACCGCAACCAGTTTCTTCTCGAGATCATCGGCGGAAGACGCAATCGGTTTAGTGCTGGCGTTCTCCGGCAATCGCCGCTTCAGGCCGTTCACTTGCGAGCGCACATCCTGAATCTGGTTGACGGTGTCGTAGACCTGGTTCAGTGCCTCCTGAATCTGCATCTGCAGGGCGAATTGCTGCGCCAGATCGGCCGGGCTGACCTTCACACGGGGATCCAGCTTGACCTCGAGCGGCGCGACCTGGCTCTCGGCGCCCACCGTCAGCCGCACCTGATACTCTCCCGGCGCAGCCACGGGTCCGAGGGCGCCGGCGTCATATGCCCAGAGGTAGTAACCAGGAACGTGATGGGCTTCCTGATAGCGCAAATCCCAAACGAAGCGATTCAAGCCAGCCTCCGGCTTGATCTCCTTTTCCGGCTTCTTGTCGTCGGGGCCGGGTGGTTCATCGAGCCGTTCAAGTTCGGCGCTGGAATATTTGCGGATCACTTTGCCCGAGGGATCCAGGATTTCGAGCTTGGTCTCTACGCCGGGCTTCGGCTCGTCCTTCAGGTAGTAATAGATCACGGCTCCTGTGGGCGGATTTTGCGCCGTGCCTTTCAAGGAATCGTGTTCGGCAAGCTTGCCGGCCTGAATACGGTACGCGGGTGCGGGGGTGTAGAGATGAACATCCAGCTTCGCCACGTCGTCACTGAATTGGCGCAAGGGACTGACGTCGTCGAGAATCCAGAACGCGCGACCGTGGGTTGCGACCACGAGATCGTTGTCTTTGATTACGAGGTCGTGCACCGGCGTAGTTGGCAGATTCAGCTTGAGTGGCCGCCAATCGGCACCGTCGTTGAAGGAGACGTAAACGCCGTTCTCGGTTGCGGCGTAGAGCAGTCCGCGCTTCTTGGGATCTTCGCGGACGGCGCGCATGAAGCTGCCCTCGGGAATCCCATTGGTTAGCTTTGTCCAGCTGTGGCCGTAGTCGGTGGTTTTGTAGATGTAGGGTCGAAGATCGTCGTTCTGATGGCGATCCACGGCGACGTAGGCCGTGCCGGCATCGAAAGGAGAAGCTTCGATCTGGCTGATGCGGCTCCACTCCGGCAAATCTTTAGGCGTGATGTTGGTCCAGTTCTTGCCTTCGTCGCGCGTGATTTGGACGAGGCCGTCATCGGTGCCAACCCAGAGTAAGCCTTTCGTGAGCGGAGACTCAGCCACCGCAAAGATGGTGTCGTAATATTCCGTGCCGGAATCGTCGAGAGTGATATCGCCGCCGGAGACGTGCTGTTTGCTCTTGTCGTTGCGGGTGAGATCGGGACTGATCGCCTCCCAATGAACGCCACCGTCCGTGGTTTTGAACAGACGCTCGCCGCCGTGATAGAGCGTGTTGGGATCGTGCAGGGAAATCAATACCGGTGCGGTCCATTGGAAGCGGTGCTCCAAGTTCACGGCGCCGTATGCATCGGAAAGCTCAGGCTGCTCGGTAATTGATTTCACCTGCCCGACGTGCCTGTCGAACCGTGTGATGTTTCCCTGATAATCGGCGGCGTAGACGATATTCGGGTCGGGCGGATAGGGCGCGATGTAGCCGGCCTCGCCTCCGCCAACGTCATACCAGTCGGAGCGATCGATGGCGCCATCATCGCTGCGGCTGGTGATGGCTACTGTGCCACTGTCCTGTTGGGCGCCGTAGACGCGATAGGGTACGGCTGAGTCGGTGGTGACGTGGTAGAACTGAGCCGTGGGCTGATTGTCTTCGCGCGTCCAGTTCTTGCCGCCATCCAGAGTTATGGTGACGCCTCCATCGTTCGAAGCGATCATGCGGCGAGTATCCCGGGGATCGATCCACAGTCCGTGGTTGTCGCCGTGCGGAACTTTGATCTTGTTGAAGAGGTGACCGCCGTCGGTGGATTTGTAGGCGTCCACATCCATGATGTAGATCGTGTTTTCGTCTCTGGGGTCGGCGATGATGTGCATGTAGTACCAGGGCCGCTGCCAGAGGCTGTGACTGGGATTGACGATCTCCCAGGTCTCGCCGCCGTCGTCGGAGCGGTACAGACCGCCGTCAGGGTTGTGCGCTTCAATGAGGGTGTAGACGCGCTCAGAGTTGGCTCCTACGGCGATGCCGATGCGGCCATAGGGGCCTTTCGGCAGACCATGCTCTTCGAGGCGCTTCCAGGTTGTACCTCCATCGTTCGAACGATAAAGTCCGCTGCCCGGGCCGCCATCGGCCAGGCTCCATGAAGTGCGTCGCGCCTGCCAGAGCGCTGCAAATAAGATGTTCGGGTTGTGAGGATCGAAGGCTACGTCGATGGCTCCGGTGTTCTCGTCTTTGTAGAGAACTTTCTCCCAGGTCTTGCCGCCGTCCGTCGTGCGAAAGATACCGCGCTCGGTGTTCGGTCCGTAGGGGTGGCCGAGAGCGGCCACGAAGACGATATCGGGATTGTTGGGATTGATGACGACTTTGCCGATGGCGCGGCTGTCGTGCAGGCCGACGTTCTTCCAGGTCTTGCCTCCATCGAGAGATTTGTAGACTCCGTCGCCCTGGGAGATGTTGCCGCGGATGCAGGCTTCGCCGGTGCCCACGTAAAGGGTGTTGCGATCGGAATTGGCCACTGCCAGGCTGCCAATGGATCCAGTTCCCTCTTTATCGAAAACAGAAGACCAGGTCATGGCGCCGTCGGTGGACTTCCAGACGCCGCCGCCGGTCGCGCCGAAATAGTAGGTCGTGGGATCGCCGGGGATTCCGGCAGCGGTGAGCGAGCGGCCGCCGCGGAAGGGACCGATCAGGCGATACTTCATGCCTTTGAAAGGCTTGTCCTCCGGCCTGGTTGATTCGTCGTCGGCGGATTTCTGGTCAGAGGACGCCGGAGACATGGGCTGAGCTTTGACGGCCTTCGATTTAGACTCCGCATTGGCCTGGGCGAAGGTTGTGCTCTGAGAAGCGAGCACGAATACGGCGAGGCCGAATATAGTGAGAAAGGCCGGCAGGTACCAAGCTAGTGGAGTTTTACCGGATTTATTGCAGAGAAACGCGTATCGACCTGCCATATTGACTTGCCCCCAATTGAAAGAAATCAAAATGAAAAGAAATAGAACTGCTATGGTAATGCGGCGCACGCCAAATGGGAAGCGCGTGGCTGTGTGCGCCTGCCGTTTTATCTACTTCTTCACGAGAGTTTGACGAGCCGTCTGGAGCTCTTTGCGTTTCGCGGCGTCCACTTTCGGATAGGCGAGGCCGAGTTCTTCCAGGGTTTCCACGATCGCCGCCGAAACTGCCAGATGCGTGAACCATTTATTGTCCGCTGGTATGACGTACCAGGGAGCGTGTTGGGTAGCAGTATTGCGGATCATATCCTCGTAGGCTTTCTGATAGTCGTCCCAATATTTGCGCTCGTGAATGTCCGAGGCGGAGAACTTCCAATTTTTCTCCGGCTCTTCCAGTCGCGCGAGGAAGCGGCGCTTCTGCTCTTTCTTAGAAAGGTGGAGGAAGAACTTGCGGATCACGGTGCCGTTGCGCGCCATGTGGCGTTCAAAGGTGCAAATATCTTCGAAGCGTTCCTCCCAGATGTTCTTCGTCACTAGCGAAGGCGGAAGCATCTCGTCCTCGAGCGCCTTGGGATGAACTCGGACGACCAGCACTTCTTCGTAATAAGAGCGGTTGAAGATGCCGATGTGGCCGCGCTCGGGCAGATGTTGCGTGGTGCGCCACAGGAAATCGTGCTGCAGTTCAGTCTCCGACGGGACCTTGAAAGAGTGCACCTGGCAGCCTTCGGGGTTCACTCCAGACATGACGTGCTTGATGGTGCCGTCTTTACCGGCTGCATCCATGGCCTGGAAGATCAGCAGAACAGCCCAACGATCCTGGGCGTAAAGCTTGGACTGCAAATCCTCCAGGCGAGCAGTGTCTTTCTGCAAATGTTCCTTGGCTTGATCGATCGAATGCAAATGGCAGGTGTCCGCGGGATCGAAGTCCTTCAGGCGGAAATTCTTGCCGTCGTCGATGCGATAGAATCGGGCTAGTTTGGCAGTTTTCATTGGAGGCCGCTGGCAAGGCTTCGTTCGTAAGTCTACGAGGGGTTCGGCGTCTTCGGCAACGCCGATTCACTCGGAGGAGGCGGTCAGTGAGTGTAATAGGGATTCAACGCCAATTGGGTTCATTGCCTAAGGATCGCCCGCATCGGGAACCGCCACGGGCAGAGCTGCCTTCCTCAGCTGTTCAAGCTCGACCTGAACTCGCGCCCACTCCTTGGGCTTGCTCTTGGTTGCGTAAGGGGCGTCCGGATGTCCGAAGAATTCCAGCAGTTCGGTCCGAAGCTCCGACGAAGCACCACTAAAGTTCTGCTTTGCGAGTGCGTCGAGCAGTTCCGCCTGCGTGTCATCGTAGAGCCGATATTTGCCGGGGCCCGTTACTCCGCCCGTGTCAAAATTGTCGTTGGGCAGGTCCAGATGGCCGGCGGCCTCCTGCTCAAGCAGATCCCGGTAACGTTGCAGACTAGTATCGAAGCTGGCTTCGAACATGCGCTCCGCCTCAGGCGTGGGCGTCCGGAGTTGCAGGACTCTAAGCGGACCTATCTTGGGGAGAATCCTCACCAGAAAGGCGAGGAATCTTTCGCCAAAAGAGGGTGGTTGATATGCGTTCCCCCAGTTCTTTTGGTAACTCGCGCGCGACAGATTATAAAGAAACTTCCTTTTGGTGATTCCGGGCTGATCCTTCATGATCTGGTCTTTCTTCAAGCTCCAGGCGATGCGGGTTGCTTTGGGGAGAAGCTGGCTGACGTCATAACGGTAAGAGCCGAGCACCTTGTCTTCGTCCGAGAGAACGCTCTTCAGATTCAGACCGTAAGTTTCCTGAAACGCTTGTTCCAGCAGAGGAACTGAAACGCCAAAGCCGATGAAGTCATGGTAGCTAGCCGGAGCATAACGTCCCTGCGCGACCTCCAGCACGTCGAATCCAAATTCGGTCTTTACATGAGCCAAGGGGTTTTCTTCATACGTGATCACGTCGCCATACTTCCTTTTCAGCTTCGGATACAAGAGGGGCACCGAAAGATTCACGGCCATGAGGTGACCTTCGTTGTCCGCGGAGTAGTGAGAGAGAGCCCCGAGCGCAAATGCGTAGCCGTCGAGATCTTTGGAGTCGCGCAGCAGAGCCAGGACAAAGTCTCCGCTCCGCACATAGTGTGCCAAGTCGCTGAAGAAATGACTTCCGTGCGGATAATAGCCCATGTCCTGGATGATGGCGCCCCCATAGGCATATCCGTGTGCTTCTTTGAGTTCGTCCGGGGTAGCGTTGGGAAAGCGCTTCAGCAGTAGCGGGCGTATGTTGGTGTTCCATGCGCTGTCGATGATGGCTTCATGCGAGAGCACGGCATAGGCTGTGCTCTGGACCGGCCAGCCACAAGACACGAAGAGCGTCAGCGCAAGCGCGCATACTCTCGCGAACTGTGTTCTGTCTCCGCCGAGCCCCATCGTCCGCCTCTAGTGTCGCCGAGATTTCGGTTCCTCGATGCTAGATAAGTAGCACCCATCGCTTTTTCGGTTGGTTCCCGTCGCAGAGTTCATGCCTACTGAGGGTTGGTTGCAATGACGAAGTTCCTCCACTGGCTATTTGCGGCCGTATCCCCGTAGTCGTACCAGACAAGCAGCGAAGGCGCTTTACTGGCTCCCGCCGCATCGGACAGCATGGTCTGCAACTGGCTGAAGCTGGGGTAGACGCAGATTGACTGCGAGGCGCAGGCGCCGGGGGCAAAGTCTTCCCAGCTAAAAGCCTGAAGATTCATGAAAGTGGATTTGTCATAGCTGCGGGCAATGGTATCGAGCCAATTCGCAGCCGAAGCCTCCGTACTCGCGGCCTCTCCGGTGCCGACGGGATAGTAGTCCGCGCCCATCACGTTGAGATCAGCCTCGATGGGATCGAGAAAGCTTGCAAGCTGGCTCTCGTTGGCGTTGTTGACGCTGTCCCAGGTTTCGGCTCCATAGATGATGTGTTTGGAGTCGGCTGCGTGGACGGTGCGGTAGAGAGTTGCGATATCGCTTTCTATAGTGGACTCGGAGATGTTCTTCCCTTTGTAATTCTGAATCTCATCCTGTGAAGCCATGTTTACTAACTCATCGTCGATGTAGTAGCCGGCGGTCGCGGGTAAAGTTGCGAACCACTTTATAAGGGCTGTAGTAAAAGCCGCGTTCGTGCAGCCGCTGCAGAAGCTGGAGGCTAATTCCGTGTCGTTGGCGACTAGAGAGTAGTTGGCAGTGCTCGTACCTTGATAGAGAGCAAAGTCCAAGGGAATGTACCAGATGATTTTGAGACCCGAGGCGCTAGCCTGATTCGCCCAGGATGCAATCTGGGACTGCGTTCCCCATAAGTTGGAGTCGTTGAACACATACCTGAATTTGGCAGCGGCAATGGTTTTGAGTTCGGATTCAGAGCTGACACCAGAGAGGCCATCGCAATTTCCGGCGCTGTTGTCCGGATTGCAATCCACCCAGATTCCCTGCGGGATGGTGGTGATGATCGTGGACGCGTGCACCACCTTACATCTCGGAGTGCGGACGTTCACGTATAGAAGTCTGTGGCCATCGATAACTTTCTCGGCAAAACCGGGTAGGCCGGCTCCCAGTTTAATAGCGTATTCCCCGTTTTCGCGGACCTGGACAGGAACAGTTTCGATCCAGAGAGCGTCGCCACGGTGGTCCGCATTGTCGTGAATAGAAAAGGTGAGGAACTGGAATCCGTTCAACGGCGTTCCGTCGTCGCAACGGAGGGTGGATCTAAAATCGATGGACAGATCGGTGGCGGCCAAAGCCGGAAGCGCCAGCCAGCAGCACAAAAGGAGAAGCGCGGGGAAATACCTGAGATGTTTCATGAATTCTCCTTTATAACCAGAGAATCGCATACCTGCAGTTGATTGCTGGCGGCAGGTTGGGAGATCAGGATTGGAGATGCACTCGTGCCCTGAACCTGTTGCCGTGAATTTGATTTTGTGGAGACAAGGCCAAGCAGACTACTGGCTCTCGTTCCACACATACAAGAAGCTGGCGTCACTGGCGGTAGCAACATTGCGGCCGTCTTTATGAATGGCGCGATTTAGCGCAGACCGCACATTTTCCTTGCTTTCCTCTAATTCCGCCAAGGGCACTTTGAGCGCAACTCCCGCGGGCAGTTGATCGAGATCGGAGAGAATCTCGGTGACGATCCGCTTGTGCTTTCCGTTGCGACCTTGCGGCACATCTGCCTGCGACATTGTCCTGAAGTTCATTGGAACTTTCTGGGCCATAGGAGGATCTCCTTGCTCGAATGCATCGTTAAACTAACGTGACACAATCGTAACATAACGAAACGGCATCGTGCAAGTAAAACATTCGAACCGTACAACATTGATCCGCCAATGCGATTGCTGCGTCCCCCTGCCCAAAACTCACGGTGATTTGAGCGTGCTGAACACGTTAACCCGAGTGCAAAGATTGTCCAAAAGATATAACCCGTACCGCTTCTGGACTGCTACGGTTGGAGAATAGGCAGGGGGTAAATTAAATGCGAGCGTCAAAAACACATTTCGAGCAGGTTTCAGTCGAGACGGTTAAGAAGATTGCTAACGAATTCCGGGAGACGAGTGCGGTTCAGGCTCTGGATGAGATCACGCCCCCTCAGGAACGCTGGCGGCTAGTGGCGGAGCAGGTCCAACAGGAACAGGATCCAAAAAGATTGACCGAACTGGTCGAGCAACTCCTCGAGGAGTTCGACGAAAAAGACCTCCGGAAGGTTCCCAGTTCGGTTGGGATGAAAAGCTCCCTAACCTAGTCTCGACGCATTGTCATCCAGTCCCCCCACCGTTGGTGGGTTTCGGTGTGCGGTCGAGATGGGTGGCAAGACCTATTTCCCGCGCGCGCTCGACGTGCTGGCGCAGGGCGGACCTCAACTCCTCGATTATCCTGTGAAGTTCCCGGTCCTCGGTAGCTGTGAGAGCCTTCTTTGCAAGATTCCTGATTTGATCTTCGCTCGACACTCGTCCGCCTGGGGGAAACGCAATTTTTAGCTTTTATCACGAGTCGATATGTATGCGCGATAGGGTGTAGGCCGTAGTCTTTTTAAATAGGGCGCTGCAGAGGTCCGTGGTGAATTCGAGGTTGAGCGAATTCTTCCCTGCCATTGTAAACAAGGCGCTTGCATTAAGAATCCGTGGTTCGCGAAAACATTTGCTGCCGACTTACGCTTCGACTGGCTTCTCTTTCTCGTCAGCCACCTCTTTAGTCACAGGAAGTTTCGCTTGCTGCCAGGCGTCGAAGCCTCCTACGAGGTTGAACACGTTTTTGAAACCGGCTCGCTGCAGCAAGCTGCAGGCAATCATGCTGCGATAACCGCCTTTGCAGTGCACGGCGACGGGGACGTCGCGATCAATCTCCGGCGGCGCGACTTTAAAGTTATCGAGCGGCCACCACGTGGCGCCCGCGATGTGGCCGGCTTCCCACTCCGGCTCGCGGCGGACATCGAGCACCTGCAGGGCGGAGCCTGGCAACCGGTCGTTAAGGGATTCGATCGTAATCTGCGGAAGTGTGGCCAACGCGAATCCAGCTTTGCTCCATGCTTCGATGCCTCCCTTGAGATAGCCGCGCGCGTCCTCGAGACCGATGCGCGCCAATCGCATTCGCGCTTCTGAGACCGCTTCCAGTGATTCTGCGATTAATACAGGATGTGCGGCCAAACCCAGCACTGCTCCCGCCCACGAAGCAAACTGCCCTGACAAAGCAATGTTTACGGATCCGGGCACGTGCGCGGCCGCGAACTGCTCGCCTGGACGAACATCCAAAGCAATTCCGCCTTCTGCGAGCAGAGCTTTCAGTTCGGCGGGCTCGATTGGAGATAAAGCGGGCAAGTCGGAGAGAGCCGAAGCTCCGGTGCGATTGATTTCCGCGTCCTGCTGAAAGTATTCCGGACGAGCCGGCAGATTGCTGGTTAATTGCCTGACAAACTCTTCCCTGCTCTTAATCTGCAATGCGTAATTCGTGAGCCGCTCGGTGCCGATCGTCGAAACCCGCTCGGCGCGCATGTTGCGTCCACAGAGCGAACCAGCCCCATGGGCCGGGTAGACGAGAACATCGTCGGACAGCTTGAGGATCTTGTGGTGCAGGCTGTCATAAAGCATTCCGGCGAGTTGAGCGGCAGTAAAACGTTTGGAAAGATCGGGACGGCCTACGTCTCCCAGGAATAGCGTATCGCCGGTGAGAACTGCCCAGGGTGCTCGAGACTTCTCTTCGTCAGCGATTACGAAGCACATGCTTTCCGGCGTGTGCCCTGGGGTTTCAAGGGCTGTGATGCGGATTTGTCCGACTTGTAGCTGGAAGCCGTCCTTTACCGGTACGTGAGGGAAGGTTGCCTCGGCTTGCGCGCCGATATAAATGCGCGCACCGGTTCTCGAGGCCAGCTCTCTGTGTCCAGAAACGAAGTCGGCATGCAGGTGAGTTTCGAAGATGTGGCGAATGGAAACCTGATTCGCCTCTGCGGCCGTCAGGTAAATCTCCACGTCCCGCTGCGGATCAACGACCACGGCTTCGCCCTCGGACGCCAGCATGTAGGAAGCGTGCGCTAGACAGCCCAGATAAAACTGCTCGAAGTACATTCGCTCTCCCCCGCCGCAGACGCTGAGCTTATTCTATCTCTCAAGTTCTATCTCTCAAGTTGTATCTCTCAAGCTGGAGCGATTGGTCTTGTGCGTCGGAATTTCATTCTGGATTCTCTCGACACGGCGCCCTTGGCCCAGGGCTGACGGCTTACCACCTTCATTGGTTTGACGATGACCGGGCGGTGCAGGACGGTTTCAAGGAGATGGCGCTCGGCAGCGATGGTTTGGGCGGAAGCGCTCAGAGGAGAATAGCCTTCAGCGGCGATAACGACGGCTTCGTTGCCGTTAGCGCTGATCTGATTAGTTCGGATCTGAGAGTTTTCAACTTGAATCCGGCGGATGTGGCCGTCGTGGGCAGCGTCCAAGGCATTGGCTAGACGCAAGACGGCGGCTAGCTGGATTGTGGCTTTCTGTTCGTTGGGGAGAAGATCGCGCAAGTCTTTGTGCTTCCTGGTGGGCAAAGATCCGCGATGAAAGCGGGCGACGAGGGCGGCGCGTTGCAGGTCGGCGGCCTTCCAACCTAGTGGATTGCCGTGGGCGCGGATCATGTCGAAGGAAGTCTTGTGATGTCCCTTCTCGCCCTTGGACTTGCCGACATCGTGAAGAAGAGCGGCGGCTAGAAGACTGGAGCGGGCTGAGATGGCGTCGACGAACAGTTGCAATCCGGAGGCTAGAAGGCCGTCGTAGAGTTCTAGAGCGAGGCCGGCGACGCGCTCGGAATGGGCAAAGTCAGGATCGAGGCCATGCGCCCAGAGCTTCATGCGGCGAGTGGCCAGCGCTTGAATCTGTTTGCCTTGCGGCAGCGCGGCCCGCCAGACCTGCCAGAGCGAAGCGGGGCCTATCATCTTTCTTCGATAACCCTCAATGCGTGTGGCTCGCTCAGACAGAATTCGTTCGTGCCAGCGGGCGCGGGAATCGTGATCAGGGAAAACATGGCAGGAGGTCGCTGTGGCCCAGAGCACGTCGAGGTCATGGACCTCGCCCAGCACGTCCTGCATTTCTTTGAGGTCGTTGCTCCAGGCTTTGTGTTCGGCAGGCAGGAAGTTCTCGACGATGTAGCGAAAGCGCTTGATGCCGATGCGTAGGCTGTGAAATGCCGCCTGGGAGCGGTTGCGCAAAGCGCGGTTGTGGAGCTCGCGGGCTTCGGTCCAGCGCTCGAGAGCCAGATGTTTGAAGAGGGCGCTGCCCAGGCGGACGCGCGCGGCACGGGCCGGAAGAGACCGCGTCCACTGACGCCATTGTTTGCGGTCAAATTCTTCGAGCGCGGCGTGGGCTTCCAGTTTTTGTTCTTGTTCGCGTGCGGCTAGGATTTTGAGTAAGGCTTGGGCTGCGGGATCGCCCGTCGCTTGCCATTCTGCGCCTGGAATAGACTCCAGATTCTGTTCAGACGCGAGCTTAGCGGGCGAGAGCCTGCCCTGAGCCTGCCGAAGGGGCGCCCGCTCTACACGGGATTGAACTGGGCCCAGCTTTTCGATCCATTCCATCATGATCTGGATGTCTCGCAAGGCTCCGAGGCGTTGAAACAGGCGCTTGCCCGCCTTCCTCATGGCCTTCCAGTTCGGATCGGGATCGAGTGCGTATAGTCCGTCGGCCAAGGAACGGCAGCGCCGCAAGGAGACGCGCAGGTCATGGACGGGATCCGGGCTGAAATCTGCGGCGACGTGGTCGCACTCCTCTGACACGCGCAGCATCCAGTAACGCAGGCCGGTGGTTTTTTTGGCGCGCGCGGTGTGATTAGTTGAGGAAAGCACTAAGGTTCCGGGAAGCAATGGGTGCGGATTTTGAGCTCTTGCCAATTCTGACCGTTACCTCCGTAACGTGCAACCCCTTACCTATTGGATTAGCCTTTTATTGCCTACTAGTTGCCTAAAGCCAGAACTGCGGGTTGAGGGGTGTTTTATTAGCGACGCAACCACATTCCACGCAAACCGTGCGGCCTCCGCGCGCGCTTTTGTTCACAGTCTGAACATTCTGATCAAGTATGCGCGTATGTACGGTCCGGACCACAAGCGCACCGAAGCCCAGTTCGAGACCGCGTGGAATGAATTGCAACACGGTCTGCCGGCAGCGGGAGAAGGCGGCTTCCTGCTTGGAGTTTCCGACGGCAAGTTGCTGCTGGATGGAGTTCCGCTGGAAGCGGGACAGACCGAACGCAGCTTCGGGCAGCTTTTGAGCACGGCCGGTCTGGCCAGCCTGCACTTTTCCAAAGACGTAACCATCGAGGACTTTGCCCGGCTGGTGCGCGCCTTTACCCTGGCAGGTTCCAAAGCTCAGGACGTGGCGAAGCAGATCAAAGAAGCTCTCAGCAGTGCAGGCAAGCAGAGCACGATCAAGATCAATGAAGTGAAATTCGTTGCGGCTGACCCGCTGACCGGCGATATCAGCGTGGCGGCGCAGATCGCGGCACAGACTCTGGGTCCGGAATTCAAGCAATGGCTGAATGATCCGCAGAAGCTGCTGCAATTGATTGCAGCGGCGGAGGGCGCCAATTCAGGAGGCACAGGACAGCCCGGTGGCGTTGTGGTGCCGTTTGGAAGCGTTCCGAATGCACCTGCCGGTGCAGGCAAAGTGCAGGGAGCCGGACCGGGAACGGGGACGGCGCCGGCCTGGCAAGGCGGAGTAGTTCCGCTGCAGGAAGCCGAAGTGATTCAGGCGATCCGTCTGCTGACGCGATTCGGCGAGGTGCAAGGCGATCCGACCGCTAATCCAGAAATTCTGCACAAAGAGCTGACCGAGGTCGATCCCAACACGCGGCTGAACCTGCAACAGTTGCTGGGAACCCTGGCAGCCAAAGCGACTACTGCCCAGGAAGAAGATACGCCGCTGCTGATGAAGGCCGCCGAGCACATGGCGATCCGTTTCGCGCTCGAGCGTTATTCCAAAGGCGAAGTCAAGGTCAACGCCGTGCACCAGATGATGGAGCACATGAGCCGGCAGATGGACTCGCTACGCCAGATTCTGAAGCTGCAAGAAGAAAAGATGAACAAGGCGGGCATCCTGGTGGAGTCGCACGCCGACATCCTGGACCGGATGTTCTGGGCGGAAGTGCCGGAGTCTGGGAAGAAGACGGTGCTGCTCTCGAATGAAGCTCCGTGCGTGCCGCCGCGCAACCTGCGGCAGTTCGTGGAAGTGCTGCTCGATCGCGATGACAAGCAAACTGCAGCCGAGATTCTGAATAACTATTCCAGTTGCCTTACGAGCAAGGAGCAGGATCCGCGGCGCAAGACGGCGATTGGATTGAGCCAACTGGCCGACCTCTATGCGCGGCTGGGTGGTGAAGCCATGGGCAAGGCCATCCACAAGGTAAGCGAGCAGCTCTGCGTGGAGAAAGATCCTGAACTGCAAAGCCTGCTTAGCGCAGCGTTTGTGCGCCTGAGCCAGGAGGCCAGCGAAGCCAAGAATTACCAGGCAGTGAACGAAGTGTGCACCGGGATGGAGATGCTGCTGCAGCAGCGTCCGGTAATGGTGAATGACCTGCGCCCGCGGGTAGGCGTGGAAAACCGGATTCCCGAGTTTATTGAGGAAGCCTTGCACTACGAACCGGTGCCCCCGGACTTGCTGCTGGTGTTGCGGCGGACGTGCCAATCGGGCGCCGAACATCTGGCTGACCGGTTCTTCCGATGTATGCGCAGAGACGAGTGCGACCGTATGGTCGAACTGGTCAAGGAGATGGGAAGTCCGGCGCTAGCGCAATTGCGGGAGATTCTGCGAACTGGACAGCCGCGACAAGCTTCGGCTGTGGTGGGACTCTTGAGCCGTCTGGATGTGGGGACATTGCTTGAGTTGTTGCCGACCCGCCTGCCTGAATGGAACCGGTTCTACCACGACATTGTGGTTCGGCAGATCGCCTACGGAGCTGCTCCGGACCGGGGGCGAACCCTGCTGGAGCTGGCGGAGGTTTTGGATGCGGTAGTGCTACCAGAAACCGTGGATGAAATCGGGATGAGCGGCGATCTTACGGCGGCGCCACCGCTGGTGGCGATGGCGAAACCAGGCGAGGCGGCTTCGCGTTCTCCGTTTGTGCAGCTGAAGGCTATCGAGTCGCTGGGGCGATTGCGGGATCCGGAGGCGGTGTCACTGCTTCGCGAGATTGTGGAGACCAAGAAGACTTTTGGCTGGGTTCATCACCGGGAGCTGAGGATTGCGGCGGCGCAGTCGCTTTCGAAGACCGATCCGCGCTACAGCGGTCAAATTCTGTCCGATAGCGGAATCGAGGCGGCCGAGCTGGCAATCGCGCCTTTGGATACGGCTCCGGCCTGCCCGTGGGTGCGGCAGCGGCGTTACGAACGGATGGTGCTGGCTCGTACTATTAGCGCCACGATTGGAAGTTCGTGGGGAAAGTCGAAGATTCTGATCCGCGAGCTGAGTCTGGGCGGCGGCATGGGGACCAAAGAAGACAATCTGCGCATCGGCAGCGAAGCCGATTTGGAGATTTCTTTGGGCATGCGGTCGAAGATCCGGGCGCATGTGCTGTTGCGGCGGGCGCGCGTGAATGAAGTAGGATTCGAGATCGTCAACACCGATCTGGAAAGCCGCTACCGTCTGCGCCGGGTGCTGGTGGAAGCGATGAGCCGGGCGGCGCAGAATAAGGATCAGCAGTGGAGTGGGGAGCGGAAGGTCTAGCGCTCCGATCCCAAGAAGCTTGCAAGAAAAAGCCTCTGCTTACCGGCAGAGGCTTCTTGCTTTTGCCCGGAATCCCGTTTACTTCACTTTGACGAAGATGATCACCAGAGTGTAAAGCGCGAGCGATTCGATCAGAGCCAGGCCGAGAATCAGGGCCAGTTGAATTCCGGGGCGAGCGGCTGGATTGCGAGCCAGACTCTCAGCGGCGGAAGCGGTCGCCTTGCCCTGCGCCAAAGCGCAAATGCCGGAGGCAAAGGCCATGGAAAATCCAGCGGCGATGGCAACCCAGTTGACGCCGCTTGCGGCTTCGCCCTGCGCAAAGGCCGGGACGGCGAACGACAGCACGGACAGTACCATGAACAATTTACTTAATTTACCCATTGTGTTTTCTCCTCGTATGAAATACCGCCAGTGGGTGGTTGACGTCATACCCTTGCAGACGCCCTCACGCTTGCGGGTTAAAACCAGTGGCCAGTGGTCAGTGATCAGTGGCCAGTAAAACCTTTATTCCTCGGCTATTCGACTAACTTGTTCAAGCCGGCTCTTCCTGGCCACTGACCACTGATTACTGGCCACTGCCTTTCAGTGCTCTTCCGAAACCGCGCCCTGCAGATAAACGGTGGTCAGCAGGATGAAGATGTAGGTCTGCAGCAGCGACACGCCAATGTGTAATCCCATGAATATGATGGGCACACCGATGGGCACAAGTGAAATGAAAACCAAGGTGACCAGATCGCCAGCCAGCATATTGGCGGTAAGGCGGATGGTCAGCGAGAGCACGCGAGCCAAATGGCTGATGATTTCGATTGGAATCATCAACGGCGACAAGGGGAGCACAGGCCCGGCAAAATGTTTTAGATAGCCCACTCCAGCGTGCTTGAACCCCTGCGCGTTGTAGTACACGAAGGCGCAAAGAGCGCAGCCCAGGGGAACGACAGCTACCGCTGTCGGTGATTCGAAGCCGGGAATCACGCCGATGAGGTTGCAGAAAAGAATGAACAGGGCCAGCACTGCCAGGAACGCTGTGTAGCCTTCGCTATGGTGGCCGATGATCTCGTCGCTCTGGCCTTGAATGAATCCCTCAACCCCTTCGAATGCATGCTGCAGTGCTCTGGGACGGTCCACCGAAAGCTGCGAACGGACGAGGAGGAATAGAGTCAGGAGGAATGCGAAAACGAGAACCTCCATGGCGAATGAGTTTGGAATGGGGGCCGTGGGGTATTTAGGTTTTATGTGTAACGCCAGAAGCAATGACGTGACCGGACCTGCGAACAGATGATTCAGGATGGCGGTGAACCAGAGTTGTTCAGGCATAAGAAAGCTTCTAGCTGCTAGCTCCTTCGTAAGCAGGTGGCTTGCCGCTAAACTCCTCGAGCCAGGGCTGCGTACAGTTCATAAACTGCCTCGCATCCGATGGCCGCGACGGGCAAAAATAAGCCCGCAAGAAGCCCGTTCAGGCTTGCGGGTGAAACAGTCAATATAACATAGGCGCCGAGAGCCATCAAAAAGTAGCGCAGCAGGAAGCGAAAGACGATGCCCTGGCCCGACTGCGATGTGGCGGCTCCGGTGGCTCGATCGACGAAGGCGGCAATTACGCGCTTGAGCCAGTGGAAATTGACATAGGCGATGACACAGCCAAAGGCGAAACCGGCGGCGGGACGCACGCCGAACTTCCACCACGCGGCGGCTACCAGCAATGGGGCGAGCATGATCATGGCGCGGCCGATGCGGTGGAGAGCGCCGGAGTAAAAGTGCTCCGAGGCGGCAGCCTGAGCCGGGTTGGGTTCGGTTTGCAATTGCTCGGGCATAAGTGCTACTCGGCGGCGAACATGCTTAGCAAACACGCTCAGTGAACATGGTACGCGATGAGTAGGCCGGCCCCGATGGCAATTTGGTCCGCGATCACTTGGTGTCGCGCAGAACGGTGCGTATCAGTTCGAAAAAACCAGCCGCTATGCCAAAGAGGATGCCGGCCAGATAAAGCCAAGTGGTATGGAGCCAGCGGTCGAGACCCGCGCCGACCAGCCATCCCACGACGAGGGCTGCGGGGAGGATGAATGCTAACTGGCTGTAGCGTGCGGCCTGTACCCAGAAGTTCTCTTTGCGGCCGGAATTCTGTCGCTCTGAATCTTCGCGGTCGGGAGTTGGATTGGCTGGGGTCATCGAGCCTGCACGGTGGATTCTACGCTCATCGGCGGTGGTGGTGGGTTCCGGCCGAGCTTCCCTCGGGTCGGGACGGGCGAAGGCGCCCATCTCCACACGAGTCGTGGTAGATTCCGGCGGAGCTTAGCTGGGCCGGGACGGGCGAGGCGGCTGTCTCCGCATAAGCATCTCTAACTTACTCTAGCGGATCAGCTTTGCTACGGTGGGGTTTTGCACTATTCCGATCGACCAGTTCACCAGGTGGATGAAGCGCTCGGGCATGATTCCGATATAGAGCGTCGCGAATGCGGTTACGGCTAGCGCGGTGCGCATGCTCCAACTCACGGGCAGCAGACCTCGTTCTTCGGGCTGGCCCATAAACATGGCGTTGGCCATCTTGAGGTAATAGTAGAGGCCGAAGACGGAGTAGAGCACGCCTAGAGATGCCAGCGCGTAGTGTCCAGTTTCGATGAGGCTTAGGAAGATAAAGTATTTTCCATAGAAGCCGGCCAGGGGCGGAATCCCGGCGAGTGAGAGCAGGAAGATCAGCATCAGTACAGCTTCGACCGGAGCACGCGAGTAGAGGCCGTTGAGATCGTCGAGTTCGTCGCCGATTACGTTGCGATGGCGGAGCGAGGTAATCACGCCGAACGCGCCGAGGTTCATGAAGGTATAGACCAGCAGGTAGATCAGAATGCCTTTGATGCCGTCGGCATTGAGCTGAGTGGGAGTTCCGGCGATCAAGCCGAGCAGCATGTAGCCTACGTGCGCGATGGAAGAGTAGGCGAGCAGGCGCTTGGTGTTGGTCTGGGTGAGGGCGGCGAAGTTCGCTCCCGTCATGGTGGCTATGGAAACGAAGACCAGCACTGGAACCCAAGTGGAGCGCATAGCGAGCAATCCGCCAAGCTGGAACGGGCTGCCGATCAGGATGCGCAACAGCATCGCCCATCCCGCGGCCTTGACGGCTACCGACATGAATCCGGTGATGCACGTTGGTGCGCCTTCGTAAGCGTCCGGCGCCCACTGGTGGAAAGGGATGGCGGCAATCTTGAATAGCAAGCCGGTCATCGTGGTCAGCAAGGCGATGATCGCGACCGCATTGTGAGGGTCTCTCGCAAGAAGCTGCTGCAGGCGGCGGCCGATCTCGGCCACATTCGTGCTGCCGGTAAGCCCGTAGAGAAGCGACAGCCCGTAGGCAAAAATGCCGGAGGAGAATGCCCCCAACAATAGATATTTCAGCGCTGCTTCATTGGAGCGGCGGTTGCGGCGCAGGAAACCGACCAGAACGTAGGTGGAAATCGCCATCAGCTCCAGGCCGATGAAGATCAGCACTATGTCGAATCCGGCGGCCATGCACATCATGCCGGCGACCGAGAGCAGCATCAGGGTGTAATACTCGCCGTGATTTTCATGCTCGGTCTTCATGTAACGCATCGACATGAGGATCGAGATAGCGGTGCCCGCAAGAAACAGATAGAAGAAATAGATGGAAAAGCGGTCGACCAGCACGGTGCCCATGAAACCGGAAGCGCGAGTGACGCCACTGCTCTGCATCCAGGCCTGGACGTTATACACCGCCTTAGCGGCGAAGAGCACTCCGACCAAAGCCGTGGCGCCGTTGACCCACTTCTCCTCGGCGGGGAGCATGAGATCGATCAGGAGGATGCCGAGAGCAAACAGGGTGAGCAGAGTGATGGGGAGGGCCAACAGATAGTCGTTCAAACCGAATTGGGGAGAAAGGCCCACTAGTTCTTCCCCTTGGGCGGTGCTATCACGGGCTTTGGACCGTGATACGGATGAGATCGGTCATCAATAATCGGCGGAATTTCTGGCGGCACTTCGCTAGGCTGAACCGAAGCGTTCATTGCGGCCCCTGCTTGAGGGGCGCGCACATTCTGCACGATCTGATTCACGGGCTGCTCAAGGATCTGAAAAAACGGCTTGGGATAGAGGCCGATCCAGAAAGCCATGATGAGGAGCGGTACGAAGGTCAGCACCTCGCGCGGAGTCAGGTCGCGCAGCTTTTCGTTTTTCGGATTTGTGACCGTCCCGAAGAAAACGCGCTGGTAGAGCCACAGCAGATACGCCGCAGCAAGAACGACTCCCGGCACGGCCCATGCGCCCCACCGCCAGTTCTCCATGAAAGTGCCCTGCAGGATGGTGAACTCGCCAACGAAACCGTTGAGCAGCGGCAGTCCCATCGAGGAGAGAAACATGATCATGGTGATGGTGGCGTAGACCGGCATCACGTTCGAGATGCCGCCGTATTCGGAAATTTCGCGGGTGTGGCGGCGTTCGTAGAGAATGCCGACGATCAAGAACAGCGCGCCGGTCGAGATGCCGTGGTTGATTTGCTGCAAAACTGATCCACTCAAGCCCGCAGAGTTCAGGGCGAAGATTCCGAGCGTACAGAAACCGAGATGGCTTACTGACGAATAGGCGACGAGCTTTTTCATGTCCTTCTGCATGAGCGAGACGAGAGCGCCATAGATGATGGCGATGATGGAGAGCGTGATCATCCAGCCGCGGACTGTCAGGGATAGGAACGTGGCCGGATTCCACATGACGTTCGGAAAAAACGGCAGCGAGAAGCGGATGAAGCCGTATGTCCCCATCTTCAGCAGAACTCCAGCCAGGATGACGGAGCCGGCAGTCGGCGCCTCCACGTGAGCGTCGGGCAGCCAGGTGTGGAAGGGGAACATCGGAACCTTGATGGCGAAGGCGAAGAAAAAAGCGAAGAACAGGAGCGTAGCGACGGTCGGTCCGTAGGCCGGGTCGGAGTAAATTTTCGGCGCAGTTTCGTAGAGGGCCGTGATGCTGAACGTATAAATGCCAGTCAGGTGCTGGTGATGGAAGTAAAGAAACAGAATGCCGAGCAGCATCAGCACCGAGCCAGCCAGTGTGTAGAGGAAGAACTTGATCGCCGCGTAGAGTTTGCGCGGGCCGCCCCAGATGCCGATCAGGAGGTACATCGGGACCAGCATGGCTTCCCAGAAAACGAAGAAGAGGAAGAAATCGAGCGCCATGAAGACGCCGAGCATGCCGGTCTGCAAAATCAGGAACCAGACGTAGTATTCTTTGACGCGGTTCTCGATGGCTGTCCATGAAGAGAGGATTGAGATCCAGCCCAGCAGCGTGGTGAGCATGATGAGCAGGAAAGAAATGCCGTCGATGCCGATCACATAGCCAGCGCCGATGGAGGGAATCCAGTTGTTGGGCATGCCCTCGATAAACTTGAAGTGTTGAGTGGCGTCGAAGCGCTGGGCCCAGAACATGGGCACCAGCGGCAGCGAGATCAGGAAGCCGCCGAGCGCGAAAAAGTTCGCGATCCAGCGGATGGCTTCCTTGTTCTCCTTGGGAACGAACAGGAGTACCAGAGCGCCGACCAGCGGCGTGAAGAGGATGATCGAGAGTATATGGTTTTGCATGAAAAGCTCTTAGCCTTTAGCTCTTAGCCTTTAGCTCAAAACTCTTCGCCTTTGGTTTCAAGCTAAGAGCCAGGAGCTAACAGCTAAGAGCTTCTTTCAGTGATACACGTAATAGAACACGAAACCTACCAAGCCTGCGGTCATCACCAGCGCGTACCACTGGACCAGACCCCATTCGAATAGCCGCGCCGGATACGAAAGCATGCGCGCGAGAATCGCAGGACCGTTGACGCCGATGCCGTCGATGATCCACTTGTCCCACCAACTGGAGATGGTCGCTGTCAAACGCGTGAGCCAGCCTACGTCGTTGACGGCGGCATCAATCACATGCGTGTCGAACCACGCAGACGCTTCACCTAATCCCAGCACTCCTAGGCGGACATCTCCCAGCTTGCGTCGGCCGGTAAAGATGTAGTCGTAACCTTCGTCCACGTAATACTTGTGGAGAAGCGTGTTATAGACCGCTGGCGATGCGACGGCGATGGGCTCGGCGAAACCCTTGTCGGCATGGTTGTAAGAACGGCGAGCCATGCCCCAGCCGACGCCTGCAGCAGCCAGAGACAATCCCATCAGCAGCCATTCCGCAGTGGTGTTGTGTTCTTCCTCTTTTGCTCCCGCCGCCACTTGGGCGGCGCGGCCTTCCTCCTGAAGCACTTGGGCTTCGGGAGCGAAGACCGGCTCAAGGAATCTCGTGAATCGGTCGGAACCGCCCAGGCTGTGCGGCCAACCCAGCCATCCGGCGACGATAGCGCAGAGCGCGAGCGCGACGAGCGGCGCGGTCATCGACACGGGGGACTCGTGAATATGGTGCTCCACCTCGTGGCTCATGCGCGGACGTCCGCTAAACGTCAGGTACATCAGGCGGAACATGTAAAAAGCGGTCATCAAGGCGGTGGCGTAGCCGATCGCCCAGAGAAAGTGATATCCGCTCGCCTCTCGTGACCACGCTTCCCAGAGAATCGCGTCTTTCGAAAAAAACCCAGCAAATGGAAAGATGCCCGTTATGGCTAACGTGGCGATCAGCATGGTGCGGTGTGTCGTAGGAATGCGATGGGCCAGGTCGCCCATGTTGCGCATGTCCTGCTCGCCGCTCATAGAGTGAATCACCGAGCCTGCACCGAGGAAGAGCAGCGCTTTAAAGAACGCGTGCGTGAAAACGTGGAAAACGCCCGCGGCGAAGGCTCCGACACCAAGCGCGAGGAACATGTAACCGAGCTGCGAGACGGTGGAATAAGCGAGCACTCGCTTGATGTCGTTTTGGACCAGGCCGATGGAGGCGGCGAAAATGGCGGTCAGAGCGCCGACGATAGCCACAACCAACATCGATTTCGGCGCCAGCACGAACAGCGCGTTCGAGCGCGCAACCATATAGACACCCGCCGTCACCATGGTGGCGGCGTGGATAAGCGCGGAAACCGGTGTGGGACCTTCCATGGCGTCGGGTAGCCAGACGTAGAGTGGAAGCTGGGCCGACTTGCCGCAGGCGCCGACGAAGAGCAGGAGCGTTGCGGCGGTGATGTAGCTAAGAGTTTCGGGGGAGAAGTGGGCGTTGCGAGCCAGCGTCGTGACGTCGGTGAAGCGGAGTGATCCGAAGATCCAGGCGATAAAGAACATTCCCAGGAGGAATCCGGCATCGCCGATGCGGTTCACGATGAAGGCTTTGTTTCCGGCGTCGGTCGCCGATTTGCGATGGAAATAAAAACCAATCAGCAGATAGGAACACAGTCCAACGCCTTCCCAGCCAACAAACATCAACACGTAATTGTTGGCAAGGATTAGCGTGAGCATGGAGAACATGAAGAGGTTGAGATATCCGAAGAAGCGGTAGTAGCCGCCTTCATGCGCCATGTATCCGGTGGAGTAAATGTGGATCAGCATGCCGACGCCGGTGACGAACAGCAACCAGATGCTGGAAAGCGGATCGAGCAGGAAGCCGGCGTCGGCTTGGAATGGAGCTTGCGATCCGTCGTGGGTCGTGTAGTTCATGTGGCCGGTGTCGGTGCCGAGCCAGGTGTAGAGGATGGTCTGATAAGGCTGGTGGAAATGCTCGGGTGCGGACGACCACGCTGAGTATTGCCAGACGGCGCCGCAGGCCATGAGAAATGCCAGAACAATGGAGCCTACGCAAACGGCGCTCACCGTGGCCTTCTGCAGTTTGCGGCCGAAAAAGAACATGAGGGTCGCGCCGAAGGCGGGCAGCAGCGGGATCAACCAGATGTGGGTGAGGAACATTAGTTCTCAGTTCTCGGCAAAAGCCTAATGACTAAGTGTTGCCCTTCTACCACTTCAGCAAATTCACTTCATCTATGTTCACCGTCTCCTTGTTGCGGAAGAAGGCAATAAGAATGCCAAGGCCTACCGCGGCTTCTGCGGCGGCATCGGTGATCACAAAGATGGCAAACACCTGGCCATGCAATCCTCCCCAGAGACGGGAGAATGCGACCAGATTCAAGTTCACAGCGTTCAGAATCAGTTCGATCGACATTAGAACGATGACCACGTTGCGGCGGGTTAGCACGCCAATTACGCCGAGCAGAAATAGGGCTGCGCCGAGGACCAGGTAGTGCAGCGTCGTGATGTGCAGCATTGCGTCCATAACAGGTCGTAGGTCTCAGGTCTTCGGTCTCAGGTCAAATTCTTTTCTTTGCCATCACCACCGCCCCGATGATCGCAACCAGCAACAGCAGCGAGGCGATCTCGAAAGCGAACATATACTGCCCGTACAACAGAGTGGCAACTTTTTGGGTGTTATCGCTTTCCACCACCGGCAGCACGTGATCGGGAAAGATGTTTTTCCCTTTCAAATAGACGGCGATAAATAAACCGCCTAACGCGGTAGCGGCAACGATTCCCACAACCCATTGACTATTGAATTGCCGCTCTTTCATGGAGCGCTCAATGCTCACCAACATAATGACGAACAGGAACAGCACCATAATGCCGCCAGCATAGAGAATGATCTGCGCGCCAGCAACGAACGGAGCATAGAGCATCAGATAAATCGACGCCTGCGCCAGCAAGAGAACGATCAGCGCCAAGGCCGAATGCACTGCGTTCTTCTGCGTGATTACCAGGATGCCACCGATCAGCATGATCGCGGCAAACAGGTAAAAGAAAAATGGTGTGGCTACGGGTGCCATATCTTTTGTTGCAGCAGAGCTACACTCGCCGTCAAAATCAGAACGCCCAGGCCCATGGGCAGCAGGACTTTCCATCCCATCTGCATGAGCTGGTCAAAGCGATATCGCGGGAACGTGCCACGATACCAGATATAGAGGTACATGAAGCCGGCAACTTTCGCCGAGAACCAGAAAATATCCTGAATGCGCACGCTGACAGCGGGAACGAACAGAACGAGGCCGATCAAGCCGAGAACGACGCCGAATCCCGCGAGGCCAATGGTTTGAATGCGGAAAAGAGGATGCTTTGGCATGCGGACTGTGTTGTAGAAGCATATCGCGGCAAAGAAAAGAAAGGTGACGCCGGGGAACATAGAAAACATCTGATCCCAAGGACTGCCGCTTAGCATATTCGGAAATGGCCGCAGCCAACCGCCGAGCCATAGCGTGACCGCGATGGAAGACACCGCGATCATGGCGGAATATTCAGCCAGGAAAAACAGAGACCAGCGGAAGCCGCTGTATTCGGTGTGGAAACCTGCCGTCAACTCAGATTCAGCTTCGGCAAGATCGAAAGGTGCGCGGTTGGTTTCGGCAACCATGGCAACGGCAAAAATGAAGAAGGCTACCAGGCCAAGCGGGAAAAACTTGAAGATGAACCACTCATGCTGCGCAAGTTGGGCCTGCACGATGCCGATCATGCTAAGGGTTCCGGTTCCGTCTTTATTCAGGCTGGTCATCAGAATCGCCGAGACCACGGCCAGTCCCATTGCCACTTCGTATGAAACCATCTGCGCACTTGAGCGCAGCGCTCCGATCAGAGGATAGTGCGAGTTCGAAGCCCAGCCGGCCATCACAATTCCAAGCACGCTCAGCGACGAGACCCCGAGCATAAAGAGGATTCCAATGTTCATGTCGGTGATGGCATGCGTTGGGCCGAACGGAACTACGACAAAAACTGTAAACGCCGCCAGCACCACGATCAGCGGCGCCATCCAGAAAACAAGTCCGTCAGCCTCGGCGGGCATGATGTCTTCTTTGAGCAGGAGCTTGATGGCGTCGGCAATGGGCTGCAGAAGTCCATGCGGACCAACGCGCATAGGGCCGAGACGTACCTGCATGTGAGCGAGGATTTTGCGCTCGAGCCAGTTCATCGCGATCACGGCAACGGAAAGTCCGCCGAAGACCAGCATGATGTAGACCAGCGCCCAGAACATATTTCCGGCAGCGCCCGGCGTCTGCTCACTGGTGAGGTAAGACTCGACGTACTGGATGATCTCGTGCATCAGCGGGACCTCATTTAGCGATCCACCTCGCCGAGAACAATGTCGAGCGTGCCGATCACGGCAATGACGTCAGCCACGAGTTGGCCGCGGCACATCACATCGAGCGCCTGCAGATTTACGAACGACGGCGGACGCACGCGCAGACGATAAGGCTGCGTGGAGCCGTCGCTGACGATAAAGTATCCCAGCTCGCCTTTCGGTGCTTCGATCGAGTGATAGATTTCGCCCGCCGCCGGCTTCATCACCTTCGGAACCTTCGCCATGATGGGGCCTACGGGGAGCGCGTCCACGGCCTGCTGAATGATGCGCACCGATTGCCGCATCTCCGCCATACGCACCAGATATCGATCGTAGGTATCGCCGTTTTCTCCAATCGGAATCTCGAAATCGAAGTTCTTATAGTTGGCGTAGGGCTGCGCCTTACGCAGATCCCACTTCACGCCGCTGGCGCGCAGCACGGGGCCGGTCACGCCGAGCGCGATGCAATCTTCGGCGGAGATGGTTCCTACATTTTTCGTGCGCTCGACCCAGATGCGATTCGTGGTCAGCAGTTCTTCGTACTCGTCGATCTTGGGGCGAAAGAAATTCAGGAAGTTCGTCACTTCCTTCTCGAAGCCGGTGTAGGTTTCGTACTGCAGGCCGCCGATGCGGAAAGCGTGGGTAGTGAGGCGAGCGCCGCAATATTTCTCATAGATCTTGAGAATCTCTTCGCGATCGCGGAAGGTGTAGAAGAGGGGCGTGATGGCGCCGATATCGAGAGCATGCGTGCCCAGCCAGAGCTGGTGGCTGGCGATGCGGTTCAGTTCGGTGAGGATGACGCGGACATACTGGGCGCGCGGAGGCGCTTCTACGTTGAGAAGCTTCTCGACCGTCTCGCAGTAGCCGAGCCCATTCGAGACAGCGGCCACGTAATCCATGCGGTCGACATACGGATTGAACATCGTATAAGTGCGGTGCTCGCCAATTTTTTCGACGCCGCGGTGCAGATATCCGATCACGCATTCCAGGCCAAGGACCTTTTCGCCGTCGAGCCGCAGAATGACGCGCAACACGCCGTGCGTGGCGGGATGCTGCGGGCCCATATTGATGACAAGTTCGTTCGCGTCAAGATAAGTCTTGTCGTGGGTTTCGAGCTCGAGCGGCGAGAGCGTGGTGTTGGGGTCGGTCATCCTAATTTGAACTGCCTAATTGAACTGCTGATTTTAATTGGCCTTTCATTGGCCGCTCTCAATTCCCAGATTGATCCGCACCCACTCGTTATCCTGCTGCAGGATGCCGTAGTCCTTGCGCAGCGGATGTCCCTTCCAGCCCTCGGGAAGGAGAATGCGTTTCATGTCGGGATGGCCGTCGAACTTGATGCCGAACATGTCGAAGACTTCGCGCTCCAGCCAATTCGCGCCCGGCCAGATGGAAACAGAACTCGGCAGGGTTGCTCCGTCGAGGATTTGCGTTTTCACGCGGATGCGCTCGTTCCGCGGGAAAGAGTAGAGCATCCACAGCACGTCGAATTGCTTTTCGCGCGCCGGGTAATGGACTGCCGTGATGTCGACGCAGTAATCGAATTGCTCCTGGTCGCGCAAGACGCGGAGAATCTCAGGAATCAGCGAGCGGTCGACCACCATGTAGTTCTGCCCGGCATAAGTCAGGGCATCAATGCCGGAACCATAGGAGGCTCTTAGCTTCGCGATCATGGGCGAGTCCCACGGAACAGGCGTAGGAGCGGGGGGTTTGGCTGCCGCGGCAGGCTTCGCGGGGGCCGTTGAAACCGGGGCAGCCGCGGCGGGCGCGACGGGCTTCGCCTCGCCTTCCGGCGGAGGTGAAGAGGGCGATTTGGTTTCGTCCGGCATAGCTCGGAACGCGCAAACCTCCGGCTTGAAGGCTTACGGAGAGAACGTTAACTTTTATCAGCTTGAGGATACGGTGTCAACGAGACTAGCGAGGAAAAGTCCCAGCGCCTTCCAGCTTCGAACGGCGCGGCCCAAAGCCTACACGCGCGCTTGCGCCTGATAGTGCTCGATCAGGTCGCGGACGCGTTGGGCATCCCCTTTGCGATGACCGTGGCTGGTGATGGGGTCAGTGCCGCCGGTCGATTCGATCCGAATCTCCGACCACATCACGCCGGTCGAGATATGCACCGAGGCAACTTTCCACATCGCAATGCTTTCTTCGTTGCTGCCAAACAGGCGCGACTTCACGCGGCTGACGCGCAGCGGGCTGACCACAAGGCGGGTCGGGAACAGGAAATTGCCTTGAGTCAACCGACTGGCGGTAAAGGTTTCGGCCGAGGGCTCGGCCGCGGGGGTGGACGGGCTTATACCCATTCCAGCGCGCCCTTTGCCCAAATCCAGATGTAGCCGGCGATCAGGATGACCAGAAAGATCAGCATTTCCACCAAGCCAAAGAGGCCGAGGGCTTTGAACTTGACGGCCCAGGGAAACAGAAAAATAGTTTCCACGTCGAACACGACAAACAGAATCGCGACAATGTAGTAGCGAACGGTGTAGCGTCCGCGCGCACTGTCGATGGGATCGATGCCGCACTCGTAGGGCATCAGTTTGGTTTTGCTGGGATTATCGGGGCGCACCAGTTTTGCCGCCAGCAGCGTCACCGGAAGCAGCACGCCAATCACTGCCATGAAGATGAAGATGGGAACGTAGTTTTGCGGCATAAGATGTCCCTGGCATTACCGGGCGAGCCCAACCATAGTATCGCCGTCCGTACGTACCTTCAAGACCCTTGTGATTAGAGCGAAATGGGCCATACCCTCAATCCCTCGTCTACGGCTGTTGTTACTGCCTTTCCCAGTGCGTTGAGTTGAACCGGCTGGGATCGAATACGGCCGGGTCGAGTTTCACGTTCGCCTGGATGTCCGAGTACTCTTCGCTGAAAACCATCTGGTTGCCGGCGTGGACCTCAACCCGCGCAGCGACCCAACTGCCGGCCAATTTGCGATAGTCAGTGAAGCGAATATCATCCACCGTCTTGGGATCGCTTCGGGAAGGCTCCATCTCGCGAACGAACAACAGCGTGTCTTCTTCCACCCAGAATTGCCGGGACTGCAAATCACCTTTGTCTGCGCCCACCACATAGACGGGGTGGCCCTCCCAAGTATCCTCGCGCAACTTCGTCAAGTCGTATCCTTGCGCTTTCACGACATCAATCGTAGTCTGCGGATCTTGACGATAAACGTCAAACCCGAGGACTAGCAGCATGTTGACCCGCGGCCGCGTTCCAGTTACCTTGCCATCCTTGACGATCGTCAAAGTCCCATCGACCATCACATAACCATTTCCCTCGCTGGGCGGGCCAATGTCGATGCGCAACTTGCCGGGCAGCAGCGCCGCCTCGTGCCAGGTCTCAACTTTCGTGGTGCCGTCCGCGTTGTAGGTCGTGCTTTTCTGGGTAAAGGTCAGCGTGTCGTACCAGGAAGTCTTATAGCGATCATGCATCGCTCGCAAGACCGCGTCACCGTTCTGTATCTCCTGGGCATTGGCCAGGGTCAACGTGAGAAGAAATGGGACCAACAGCCGTTTCATGGATTTCCTTTGTGATTCGACGACGTGTCTTTCGGTCGTTTGATCGTGCGAGGAATCCTACGCTATCGAGCGCGATTGAGTCGACTGAGAACGGCAGCTTGGGTCGCCGAACGCTCACTCACATCTGTCCGGAAACAAGAACACGGCTCGCGCGAGATCAGATTTCAACGTTGCTTCCCTGTAGTAGCGACCGAGGATGCCATCTTTCCAGATCAGCAGATCGGAGTTATGGCGAGCGAACTCCTCCCACTCCGCACACTCGGAGCGCACCATGCGTTCGCGGATCAGGAAAAAATATGCGCAGGTGATGGTTTCGTTGTAGAGCTGCGTCTTGCCGCGGGCTGCGGCGAACCGCTTCAGAGCGCCGGCAAACTTCTCCAGGGCCTGCAGGACGGGATACTCGCACAGATAGGCAAACGCCAGCCGGACGTGATCGGCGTGATGGAAAGAGTCTTCGGGAACGGCATCGTTCTCGAAACGGCAAATGAGTTCTCGATCGGTCATGGAATCAGGATCATTTGGCAGCACTGCGCTTGCGGGACGGTCGCGCCTTGATTTCCTTTAGCTGGTGGCTTGCGCTGGAATCGAGGTCGAAATCGTAAAACCGTTTCAATTCCTGTATGCGTTCGAGCGAGGCCGCGCTGAATGGCGTCTTGCCGTCAAAGGCATGGAGCACAATACCCTCCAGCAGATCGCCGAGGGTCATGTCGTGGTATTCGGCGAAGCCCTTCAGAACCTTGAGAAGACGTTTCTCGATGCGTACGCCGGTCTGGACGCGTTCGACGAGCAGCTTTGAATCGTCGATCATGGGTACCAGTGTACCACAGTACAAAGATACATCTCAAAATGAGGGCTGGCCGCCGGAACCCATGATTGGTCGAGATGTTTATACTAAGCAGAAAAGCGGCAAAGATCAGGGGCAAATTCGAGGAGCCTGCCATGACCATATCTGTCTTCATCGGGGTCAGCGTCGACGGGTTCATCGCGCGGCCCGATGGTGCCCTCGACTTTCTCCCCGAGGGTGGCGGCGAGCCCCATGGGTATAACGAATTTATAGCTGGCATCGATGCGATTGTGATCGGTCGAAAGACCTTCGAGACGGTTGTGGCCTTCCCGGAGTGGCCTTATGGTAAGAAGCGAGTCGTGGTTCTGAGCAGCCAGCGAATCGACTTACCCGTGGAGGTTGGCGCGGTCGTGGAACAAACGTCCGGTGATCCGGCTGAGATCGTTGCTAAGCTCGCTGGGAGCGGCGCTCACGACCTCTACATCGATGGAGGAATTACGATTCAAAGGTTCCTGCGCGCTGGGTTGATTCAGCGTCTCATTATTACTCGCGTGCCGGTGCTCATTGGAGAAGGCATTTCGCTGTTCGGCTCTCTACCCGGAGATGTGCGGCTCATTCACATCGCAACGCAGCACTATCCGAGCGGTCTGGTCAAGAGCGAGTACCAGATTGCCGCCTGAAAAGCGCTCGGGCCAATTATAATCGCGTGTCAACGTTTCATTGTCTAACGCTCTACATGATTCAAGCGCGCCACTGAGGCGCAATTCTCTGTCAAAGGATTCTCTTGGCATTCGACGAAAATGTTTACGAACTGCGGCGTCAGAAGCTGAAGCAGATCGAGGCGCTCGGCCAGATCGCGTACCGCAGCAAGTACGATTTCACTTACACGATTCCGCAAATTCTGGCGGACTACTCGGAGAAGACCGCCGAGCAACTGGAGACGCCGCGAGTCAACGTGCGCGTGGCGGGACGCATCATGGCCATCCGCCTGATGGGCAAGGCCGGCTTCTGCCATCTGCAGCAAGATGGAAAGCGTCTGCAGATTTATGTGAAGAAAGATGCGGTCGGAGACAAGGGCTTCGAATTGTACAAGCTGCTCGACCTGGGCGATCATATTGGCGTCAGCGGCTATTTATTTCGCACGCGCACGGGTGAGCTTACTGTTCATGTAGAAGAAATCACCTTCCTCAGCAAAGATCTGCTTCCGCTACCCGAAAAGTTTCACGGGCTCACTGACGTGGAGCTGCGGTACCGGCAACGTTATGTCGATCTGGTGATGAACCCTGAGGTGCGGGAAGTATTTCTGAAGCGCAGCAAGTTGGTGCAGTCGCTGCGGCACACGATGGAAGCGCACGGATTTGTCGAAGTCGAGACGCCGATGATGCAGCCCATCGCGGGCGGAGCGGTGGCGCGGCCGTTTGTTACGCATCACAACACGCTCGACATGGATTTATATTTGCGCATCGCCCCAGAACTTTATTTGAAGCGGCTGGTGGTGGGCGGATTCGATCGGGTGTATGAAATCAACCGCAACTTCCGCAACGAGGGGCTGGGCTGGCGATGGAATCCTGAGTTCACCATGCTGGAGGCCTATCAAGCCTATACGGACTACCAGGGGATCATGGATCTCACGCAGGAGCTGATTACGCAGGCGGCGAAGGATGTGACCGGCGGAACGAAAACGAAATGGGGCGAGCAGGAGATTGACTGGGCCAACTGGAAGCGTCTGAGCATGCGGGAGGCCATTATTCACTATTGGCCAGAAGCAGCTGGTGCGAAACCGGAGGTGAGCGACTTCGCTTCTCGCGACGGGGTGAAGAAGCTGGTCGAGCGCTTCAATCAGGTGCATGCACACATGGCGTACGATCCAAAGGAACCTTTGGGCAAGACGATTGCGGGCTTGTTTGAGGCAACATCGGAAGAGCATCTTACGCAGCCTACGATCATCTATGAGTTCCCTACCGCGGTGTCGCCGCTTTCGAAGCAGAAACCGGATGAGCCGGAGTGGACAGAACGCTTTGAAGTCTTTGCGGGACAGATGGAGATCTCAAACGGATTCAGTGAACTCAATGATCCGGAGGATCAGCGGCGGCGCTTTGAGGTGCAGTTGACGGAGCGCGAGCGTGGCGACCTTGAGGCGCATCAGATGGATGAAGACTACATCCGGGCGCTGTCGTATGGCATGCCGCCGGCTGGCGGCGTCGGCGTTGGTGTGGACCGGCTGGCGATGCTGCTGACGGATTCGCACACCATTCGCGACGTCATTCTGTTCCCGCTGCTGCGGCCGGAGAAGAGCTCAACCACGGAAGCCGCAGAGGAGAAACCGTAGTAGTGCTGGAGGGTCTTGTTTACCAGTACCTTACTATGCACTAGAAGTAGTGCACTCACGTTTCTATACTTTTCTCATTAGAGTTTGGGCTTGGTAGCAGCGGCGCTGCCGTAATGTCCGCTAACCTCTGGACATTGGGTCGGTGGCGCTTTGCTTTTTTCTCGCAGAATGCGATCGCAGGGCTGAAGCCCGCGTCGCCGCTCGACGAATCACGCGGCGCTGAACCGCCGTTCCTCCACGGTCCTACATGCATTTCGTGAGTTTCTCTTGTAGCTGCCAAATCTCTATTTCGGCGAGTTTGCGGAGTTGCTTTTTGCTCCTGAGGTCCGCGGCGGCTCGTAGGCAGGCTTATCTGGGCTGAAGTTCGTGCTCAGATAATCGATGAGAGCATCACGGTCGATCGGATCGACGACTGCTCCCCATTTTGTCATCTTGTCTACTTCTTTCGTCCACGCGGCTTTGCTGAGACGTTGCTGGAGGATGATGCGTGCTTCGTGGCATTCCAGACAGGCCGTGGTGGCTTTCGCCTGCATTGGTCCCGCCGGCAGATCGGCCGTGACGCCCGCTGCCGCGGGCTTTTGCGCTTGGGCTGAGAACGGCGAGGCGAATACTAGGACGAGCAGTGCGATGGCAACGGAGGCTCTGGCGGGAAACAACGGGGCTCTCCACTCCGGCTCACATCCCATTCGGGGATGTGAAGCTCCGGTCGGGATGACAATTTTACTAAGATCGAGCGACGCGGCTTGCGGCCGCGCCTCTTCAAAACTCTGCCGCGCTTTAGGAAACATGGACCTTCACCTGATCTATGGCGTTGTAGAGGTAGCCGCTCGGATTCCAGACTGCCGCGGAGGGTTGGGTGCGTCCCTGGCTGTCGGTGGCGCGCGACAGGAGGGTGTAGTCGCCGGTCTTAGCCGGTTTCCAATCGTAGGCCCAAAGGCGCCAGGCATAGTGAGCCTGATCGTGGCCGAGCTTTGCCGGAATCCAGGTGGCGCCGCCATCGATCGAAATCTCGACCTTTTCTATATCGGCTTCCCCGGCCCAGGCTGCGCCGTGCACACGGACATTGCCAGCTCTTAGATTGGCTCCGTCACTTGGGCCGGCGATGACCGATTTCACGCTGAGTGCAGTGACGGGATGGGTATCCTCCGGCTTCACGGTTTCTCCCGGTTGCACCGGTTGATTTGGGAGACGATAACCGGGGCTCATGAAATTGCCGACAAATTCCGCCTCGAGCACTTTGATTTCGGTGAGCCATTTGCAGGACGCTGCGCCGATCCATCCGGGGACTAACGCTCGTGCTGGAAAGCCGTGGTGCTTAGGGAGCGGTGAGCCGTTCATGTGGGTGGCGATTATGGTATCGGCATCGAGCGCCTTCTCGATGGGGATGCTGCGAATGAAAGGAGGGACTTTGCCGGGAACTTCATCGAGTCCGCGGAACATGACGTGCTTGCCGGTGGGTTTCACTCCCGCACGCTGCAAGACATCGCGCAGGCGTGGGCCGGAAAAGCGGGCCGTGCCAACCGCGCCTTTGCCCCACTGGATGCCGGGGACCTGGGGGCGCTGCATGCCGCGTCCGTTGCCGGCGCATTCAAGCGTGTTGATGACCGAGTGAGTCTCGATTTTAGAAAGCTCGGTGAGGTTCAGAGTGATGGGTTTCTCGATTTCTCCACCGATCGAGAGAAGCCAGTCGTGAGGATCGAGTTCGGTTGGTTCGAACATGTGATTGCGCACGAAGAAATGAGGCACCGGCGTGAGCCAGGTGTTGAAATGTTCGACCGGAGATTCGAGATCGACGAAGCGGAAAGAGCGAAGAATCATGCCATCTTCGCCGGGAAAATCGACGGATTGTCCCTGGGCAAGGGCCCAGCTCAAGATGGAGGGAACAGTCGTGGCCGCTGCCGCTCCTGAAATGTGTTTGAGAAAATCGCGTCTGGAGTTCATAGTCCCTCAGCGGCTGAAGCCCCTGTCTCTCGGGGCCGTGACGGCAGGGCTAAACCCCGCGCTTCGCCAGCCGTCTTATGATGAATCAGGCAGCGCGAAGTCTGCTCCAGATAAATTTAACACCGCCGGCCCGGAAAAGGAGAGTAGGCCAAAACCGAACCGGCGGCGTTTCCGAAGGGAAGGCGCCCCTCAGAAAGCTGAGTGTTCGTTGAAACTTGTTCGTTAGGACCTGCTTGGCTAAACCAGTTGGTCCCGCGCCAGACGATGACGCGGGACCATTTGAGGTTTACGGCAAGTAGTAGCGGAACGAGGTGTAGACCATGTTGTCCAGTCCTGAAGGCGATCCCGAGGTTCCCGGCCCTGCGACTCCTGACCAGGTCTCGCGAGTCACATAGGAGTACTGGGTACCGAACTGGAACCTGCCCTTAGGCCCGTTGTAGAAGCGGTACCAGAAGCCGAGCGTACCCTCGATGATTGCCCGCGTTTGACCAGAGCATTTGCCAAGTCCGCTCGGACTAAAGCCAGTGTTCACGGTGGGAGCCACTTCGGTATAGCAGCCCGCATTGCTGAACCCTGGAGCTCCGTAGCCGACGTCGCCTACCGGGCCCGTCCCAGCGGCGTTCGGGTTAGGATCGAAGTCATACGCCCGGCCGGCATACTCGATGCCGGCGTAGGAGTAGACATCGAGTTTCTTGCCGTGAAATTCCAACGTCCCCAGACCCTGGTAGTCCCTGATCAGGTTGAGGGTTCCATTGGCATGGATGGAAATATCGGAGAGCTGGGCTGCGCCGTAACGGCCCACACCTGTGCCTCCGAATTCATGCAAGCCGAAAGTGACGCGCTTGTCGGCGAGGGTCCAGCGGAGATTGAAGCCAAAGCCTCCGCCTTCTTTTGAGGCGTTATAGGCGCCGGTCGCCGCGGTACCCGTGCATACGGGGTTGGTGCCGGGTTCAACGCACGGAAAGACACGGTCGGTAAACCGATCGGCCAGACCGAAGATCTCGTAGTGCCCGAAGCCTTGATCAAAAGCGACCTTGGCGACGACATCGGGCGATGGATTGGCGGTGTAATTCGAAGTGGTGTTGTAGCTATTGCTGGCGCCAGCTTCACCGAGCAGGAAATTGTCCGCGTTGTTGCTCGTGGTGAGCGTGCCCTGCGGGTTCTCAACGGAAATCGCCGCTGAGATATGCTCGTTGAAGTCTTTGGTCAAGCGAATGCCGTACTGCCGGGCGAAAGTGAACCCGACGTTGTACCCGGGGTCGATCGTGGCAGGCCGGGCATCATTGACTCTGCCGGTGTCGTCGCTGGGGGCGATTCCGGCTTTGTTCTCGGTCACCAAGCTCCACGACTGGCCGGCGAGGAATTTCCAGCCATTGTCAAACCTGGCTTGGCCCCACGCCTGGCGGAGACGGAGAGTGTAGCTATTCGTCTGAGTGGCTGAAGAGGTCACGCCGGCAGAGAGAAAGTCACCGGAGATGTAGGCGGAAAGCGCTACATCCTTCAGACGCCCATCGACGTACACCGTGGGTCGAGACTGACGAGCGGAACCGAAGAACTCCGGCAGGGTGCTCTGCGAGGCTCCGGGCATGGTGAGGCTGTTGAAAGGAGTGGTTATGTCAGCTCCCAGCTCTCGCGACCGCCGCACGAATGCAGCTTCCACGAATCCGCCCGGTGTGATCGTGATTCCTTTGAAGTAAATCGAGATAGGGCCGTGCATGGGGTTTGGCGGGGTGTCCGGCGGGGCATCCTGCGTGTTCTGTGCGAGGCTAGACGCGGCCCCTGGCTGCACTGCAGGGCTTGTATTAGTTTCCGCCAACTGCCGCGGAACGGCTTGAGTTGGGGCTGTGTCGGTCTTGGCCGCGGCTGCTGCACCAGATTGCTGCAACTGCCATGCCTGCTGGCGCTCTAGCTGCTCGGTAAGCCGCTGAATCTGTAACTGTTGTGCGGCCACGGCATCTTTCAATGCCTGGACATCAGCGGCCGTGACTACCGTGGGCGCTGGTGCCGGGGCGGCCCCGCTGGCAGCCGGAGCACCCGAGCCAGGGTTCTCCGCCCAGGCGCCGGCGCTGAGAGCCGTAAGCGTGAGGGCGATGATAAACAAAGTTTTAGTCGATTTCATGGAATTCAATCCTCTCCTTTTGAGTTTTTGTGGAACCATAGTTCCGGGGGAACAACCTAAACTTCTTAGCAATCGCAGGTTCGCAACTTAAGCAACTTCCACCTTCCCAACCGGCGTTTGGGAGAACTGCTTCAATGGTCCGGCCGTTTCGATAATCACAATCAATTTACTAGTGATTCCGAACAATCGAACTTACTTCTACTTTGTTAAACGAGTGTCAACAAGGCGTTAATGCAGTGTTAATTTGTCGAGAAACTGGAGCAAAATCCGGTACGCGGAAGGCTAGTTAAAGTCGACCTCTGCCCGCTTGCGAAAGGCGCTCCTCGGAGTTGAGAACCGAGTCATACAAAACTTCCGGAATGGCGACGATCAAGATCACGACGGCGATTGACCTAGTACAGGAGCACTACCCGCGACGCCGAGATAAAGATTTGCCTATTCGACCGCCTGGCCCCCGACGACCAAGGGGAGTATGCTGCTCTTCTCTTTTGCTTTCCTTTTGGCCGCGCTCTTGCCTTTGGTAGAACGCGACGCTGTGCCGGAAATCAGATCGGCCAGCGTGGTGTTTTCGAGAATCTTGGCGGCGGCATCACGCACATCGAGAAATACCTGATAGAGCGCACGATGCGGCAGATCGCGGTCGATAAGCACGCGCAGTTGCTCTGCATCGGCAAAAGGAGCGAGCGGTCCGTCAATCAGGCGCATGATCTCGCTCAAGCGGATCTCGGCGGGATCGCGGCGCAACTGGTAGCCGCCCTTGGCTCCGCGAACGCTCTCGACCATCCGCGCGTTCTTGAGTTCGAGGAGGATCAATTCCAGGAACTTTTCTGGAAGATCCTCTTCATAGGCGATTTCGCGAATCTTGATGGCGCCCTGATGGTGATGGCGGGCGAGCATCATCATGGCCTGGAGTGCGTAGAGTCCCTTTTGAGAGATTTTCATGGTCAGAGATTATGCCACAAAGTCCATTGTATTAGTAGACTTTAAGGACATTGCAATTGCGCTGCCGTTTCCACGGGGGATCGAAGTACCCATCAACGCCAAGTTGTTCAGTAACTTAGGGGATTTCCATCCGGTTGGCAAGGAAGACGGTGTGAATCGGATTGCAGTTTCTTGGAGGAATTCTGCGTCTCGGAGAGATTTTTCAGGCCTTAAGGTTGTGACTCGGCTGCAACGCGCAACACTTGCAGGGTTACGTTGTCGGGCGCACCCCGTTGCCGGGCCAGTTTAACCAGCGCGGCGCAGCATTCCGCCGGCGGATTCCCACTGACGGCGGTCTCCAGTTCTTCCTCGGTCACGACGCTCCAAAGACCGTCGGTGCAAAGCAGGAGATGGTCCCCTTCCTGCAAGAGCAAGGTCTGGTCGGCGCCATCGACCGCCAGTTCCCTTCCCGCGCCCAAGGCGGCGGTCAGAATGTGGCGTTGCGGATGTTTCTCGGCATCTTCGGCACGAACGATGCCGCTCTCCACCAGTCGGCCAACGTAGGAGTGATCGCGAGTCAGCCGCAAGATGCGTGCACCGCGAACCAGATACAGGCGGCTGTCTCCGACGTGCGCGAAATAAAGCTTCCGGCCGCGCAGAACCAAGGCGGTACAGGTAGTCCCCATTCCCTGGAATGCGGGGTAGCGCTCGGCGTAGTTTTGAATTCGCGTGTGCGCCGCGGTAAGGGACTCGACCAGGGCGGTTTGCGGATCGTCGCCCGGCGCATGATCATAGACTTCGCGAACCGTCTCAACCGCCAGGCGGCTGGCTTCCTGGCCGCCCTCGTGCCCCCCCATGCCGTCGGCAATTGCCGCTAGCCGTCCTTTGCGCTGGAATTCCTCATCATCCGCAGGTTCCCAATAGAGGTAGGAGTCCTCATTGTTTTCGCGCTGGCAGCCCACATCGGTGAGGCTGGCAACTTCAACTCCCGGTCTCACGTTCATGCAGTCAACAGACATTTCTTTGCAACCCCAGCCGGCAGCAGGAAGGCCATCCGAGATGACCAGCACTCGCCGACTTCCTGCCACTAGGACCGAAGCCGCATTGTGCCCCGGTCATTATAGACATTAGGCAGCGCAAAAAGGCAACTCTGACCCAGAATCCGGAAAACGTGACAAGCGGAACCACAGAGAGGGCCGACCCGATTACGCGCTCCGGGCTTCAAAGCCAAAGAAGGGAAAGAAAAAAGCCGCGATGGCTCGCGGCTTTTCCCTGAACTTGAAAAGTCAGGCGCTGAGGTTAGTTGGTGAAGTCGGATCCTTCTTGCTTGTCTCTGTGGATCTGCCTGCTAGTCTTTTCTGCTCCTTGTTGAGCTGCCTTTGCTCGGCCTTGGTCAGATGACTATTGTGAACGGCCATATCAGCCTTCTCCTGGTTGTCGATCTTCTGCTCCCGATTTTCCAGGTGAGCAGCTTGTCCCGGCGTCAAGGTGCTGCCGTTCCTCTCGCCATTGGCAATGCGGTCCTTCTGCTTCTGCTTCTGCTTACGCGCATTGACTTCGTTGACGCGTGGATGCTTAGGATCAACCACTCCCGGTCCCGCGTCGGATATGTTGCCGTCTCGGGTTTGAGCAGCGGCGGAGCCCACGTCGAAGTTTAGTTGGGGTTGCTCCAGCCGCGAATTACGGAGGTGAGATGTCGCCTGAAGCAACTCAGACGCGCTCAAATGTAACCCTCCGCTGGTTACTGGAGTCACCCGCGAGGGCGTTAAGTTCGAAGAGGTCATCTTTGTCATCACATTTGACACAGGCCAACGGCGATTGTATCGAGAAGCCTCAGGCGTATAATTTTTCCCGGCTGGAGGGCTCATCATGAAACTTACGGACACGATTGCATTGGTGCTGAAGAGCAAGGACAACAGCCGAATTCTATCGGTGACGCCTGACCAGTCCGTCTATGAAGCGGTTGAGAAAATGGCCGTTGAGAGCGTTGGTGCATTGCTGGTTACGTCTGGGGACAAACTGGTTGGTATTCTTTCGGAGCGCGATTACGCCCGTAAAGTCATCCTCAAGGGCCACTCTTCCAAAGAGACTCTCGTCCGCGACATCATGACTTCACCGGTCGTTTTCGTAACTCCACGGCAAGCCGTCGACGAATGCATGTCGATTATGACGAGGCATCGGTTCCGTCATCTTCCGGTGATGGGAGAGAACGGCGAGGTGTTGGGGGTGGTGTCGCTCGGCGATCTGGTGAAGTGGATCGTCTCGGATCAGGCTCAAACCATTCAGGAGCTGGAAGGCTACATCACTGGACGATACCCAGGATAAGGTATTAAGGACGACCTTCGTCATTCCTACATCAGCCTGCAAGTGCAAAGCTTCCGAAGAGACCTGAGTACGTCAGTAACCTGTCACCTCATAATCTTTGAGTAGACAATATCCGCAAGGCGAAGCTCGTTTTCAGCGGGCGTTGGGAGAGTTGTGCATGAAAAGTCGTGAAGGCGCGCACTCGTCGCTGTTGCACCCGTTATGAAACACAGGTCCTTACGTTTTGGTCGCTACGAAATCCTGGCTGAACTGGGCCGGGGAGCGATGGGTATTGTCTATAAAGCGCGTGATCCCAAGATCAATCGTGTGGTCGCGGTAAAGACTATTTCGCTGGCCGGTCAGCCTCCTGAAGAGGAACTCGAGTATCGCGAGCGTTTCTTCCGGGAGGCGGAAGCTGCGGGCCGCCTGTCGCACCCGGGAATTGTAACCATCTTCGATGTCGGCGAGGAACCGGAAACGCACGCTCCTTACATCGTCATGGAATTTGTTGCGGGGCAGTCCCTCGACAAAGTCTTGCTCGGGAGCGATAACAATCGGTTGCCGCCAGAAGTGGCCCTTCAAGTAACACTCGAACTGGCGGAAGCCCTGGATTGTGCGCATGGCCAGGGCGTGGTTCACCGTGATCTAAAACCCGCGAACATTCTGGTCACCGAAGACGGCCATGTCAAAATCGCCGACTTCGGAGTGGCTAAATTGAATCTTGCGAACCAGACTTCCGCGGGGCGTGTGTTCGGCACCCCCGCTTACATGTCGCCGGAGCAGTTGGGTGGTCAAGCGGTGGACGGTCGGTCGGACTTATTTTCTCTCGGCGTGGTTCTGTACACGGTCCTGACAGGTTACAGGCCCTTTCAAGGAAACAGCGCGCTCACGGTCGCATTCAAAGTAGTCAACCGTGATCCGGTGCCGGCGAGGGTGCTTGATACCGAACTGCCGCCGGGGCTCGACTACATCATCACGCGAGCGATCGCGAAGGATCCGAGCCAGCGCTACCAGCGCGGTATGGAAGTGGTGCTGGATATTCAGGATCTGCAGCAAGGACGCGAGCCGTGGAGCAAAGCAAAGCAGCCAGATTCCGCGGGAGCCGCCATTCCGTCTCCCAATCATAGCGGCAGACTCTCGTCCCTGGGTCCGCTGGCGGCTGCAGCCAGTCCCCGCGCTTCGAAGCTACAGCACCGCGTGGCGGAGAACCTGCTGGCGACGATGCGAAACCCATCTCTCGCCGGCATCTTGCTCGTGGTCGGACTTCTCGTAATTGGACTTCGCGTCTGGCCCCTCGCCTGGCACCAGGAGGCGTTACCTCCGAATGCGATCCGAACGGCGCCTGCCGCACCAAGCACTGCTGCAGCAGGCACCCCGACCCCTTCTAGCCTGAAAGTGAACTCTGATCCAATTGCAGGTGGAAACCGTCCAAATTTTCGAACCTCTGCCGCACTGCTGGAGATCGAGGTAGACCACAAATTTGTCGACGCCCACTTGTCGATCTGGGTCGATGATGTGCTGGCCTACACGGGTCCGCTGGAAGGGATAGAAAAGAGACGCTTGGTTATGTTCCGCCAGGTCCAGGGCCACGAATTCCATGCCGTGCAAATCCCGCCGGGGAAGCATCTGGTCAGGGTGTGGGTGAGCCCCGGTGCTAGTCTTTCTGACCAGGCCGCCACCATCGCGGGAAAGTTCGCCAGCGGCAAAGAAACCAGGTTGCGGATCAACTTCGATAACACTGGCAAGATGAACCTGAGCCTGCAATAGCGAGCCTGCAATAGCGAGAGGGCTCGTCGTAGTAGAGCAGGAGAACTCGACCCGTCACAAAGAATATGCGATGTGCGGTTCGAGCGTGTATCCGGAATGCGCGGCGTCGTCATGGAACATCTGCACGGTCTCCAAGGAATAGTCGTGCAGATCCTTGCCGATCAGGGTGACCTTCTTGAGAACGTCAGACGTGACAGTAATGATGTGGCAGCCGATTTCGTCGGCCTGGAAGATGTTCAGGAGTTCGCGCGGGCTGGCCCAGACCAGTTGCGAGTTAGGCTCGGGCGCCATTAACTCGAGCGCAGATTTCATGAGAGGAACGGGATCGCGCCCGGTGTCGGCGACTCGTCCGGCAAAAACCGAGATGTACGAGGGGGCACCGCCGCGCAGCGCTCGCGCGAGTTGCTCCACCTGGTCGAGTGCGAGCACCGCGGTCGCGTTCACCTGAATACCCTCCGCGCTCAGACGCCGGACCAATTCGTACATAGGCTCCCGGCGGGTGTTGGTAACGGGAATTTTCACGTACACGTTCGCTGCCCAGCGGGCGATCTTGCGGGCTTGCCGCTCCATTTCAGCTTCATCATCGGCGAATACTTCGAACGAAATGGGACGGTCCGGAATCTGTTGAAGGATTTCGCGGGCGAAACGCTCATAGTCGGTCACGCCCGCTTTCCGCATCAGGGTTGGATTCGTAGTGAAACCCTTGATGTAGGGTTGCCGGTAGAGCTCGAGTATGCTGGCCTTGTCGGCTCCGTCGGCGAACACCTGAACCCGCAATTCAGATACGGACTTCATCTTTATTCGTTGACTCCTTCAAACTCGAGCACAGAATCCAGTCAGCGGCCTCGCGCAACGATCGAACGGTAGCCTCCGGAGGGTGCGCCGGTTTTCGTTCACGGTAACCGTAATCAATCAAAACCGTTTTACAACCAGCGGCGTGGCCGGCATCGATGTCGCGCCAGCGATCGCCCACCATGAAACTGCGCGAGAGATCGATATTGTGCTTGCGCCGTGCTTCGAACAACATACCTGGATTCGGCTTGCGGCAAGCGCAGTCATCCGCATCGTCATGATAGCAGACGAAGATATCGTCGATGGGCAGAGAAGAGGCCAGCGCCTGATGGATAGCTTTAACCGCCTCACGCGTCTGGGTGCCGCGAGCTACATCAGGTTGATTGGTGATCACAAAGAGCGCGAAGCCATGCGCTTTCAAATCGTGTAGCGATGACGCGACCTCGGGCAGCAGTTCAAGTTCCTTCACCCCGGACGGTGGAAACGGTTTGCCGTCGCGCACCACGGCGCGGTTGATAACGCCATCGCGATCAAGGAAGACCGCCGGACGGAGTTGCCCACTGTGCAGCGCGGCTGATTCCCACTTGGTTTGCTGCTGCTTCACCGCGGGGTGCGAAACCAGCAGATGCCACACGATTGCCTGAAACGCTTCGGCGTGCGGAGTGACGTGGGCGGGATTGACCGTGGGAATAAGGACACAGACGTCGGCCACTTTGGCAGTGTGGCCGCCGTCGCGGCCGACGACGCCGACGATTTTCGCGCCAACAGTTTTTGCATATTGAAGCGCAGCCACCAGATTGGGGCTGACATTTTTTTCGAGATCGCCGCCACCCACCGATAACACAAACACAAGATCGTTGGGGCCCAAGCGGCTTACCCGCAGCCAGGCTTCGAAGACGGTTGCCCAGCCTTCGTCGTTTACGCGCGCGGTCAACTCGGACACGTTGTCGGTGGGCGCATAGGCCTCGATGCCTGCGATCTTGCGGAAGTCGTTCACGGCATGAGAGGCATTCGCTGCACTCCCTCCAACCCCGAGGATGAACAATCGTCCGCCGG
>Ga0210388_10000192_pt1 | contig 59762 bp, 51 predicted proteins | sample IncBWC19OmetaG_FD_155485 | JGI IMG/M metagenome (GOLD analysis project Ga0210388, IMG submission 155485) | Forest soil microbial communities from Barre Woods Harvard Forest LTER site, Petersham, Massachusetts, United States - Inc-BW-C-19-O ... | reverse complement strand
GCGCATCTTTTTCGCAACCTGGGCGGAGGCAAGTTCCAGGAAGTGACCGCGCAGATGGGGCCGGCCTTCGCCGCTCCGAGAGTGGCGCGGGGCGCGGCTTACGCTGATATCGACAACGACGGCTTTCTCGATGTCCTTATCACTACCAACGCCGGCCAAGCTTATTTATTTCATAACGAGGGCGGGACGAATCATAGCTTGCGCCTGAAACTGGTCGGAACGAAGTCGAACCGCGACGGGATCGGCGCGGTGGTGCGCGTGGCTTCGGGGAATAGTCAAGATAAGCAGTCAAAGATGCTGCGTTCAGGATCGAGTTATCTTTCGCAGAGTGAATTGGTGCTCACCTTCGGCCTCGGCGCGCAAACTAAAGCTGACAGCGTTGAGATTCAGTGGCCCAGCGGCCAGGTCGATAAGCTCGCGAACGTCAACGCTGGACAGACTGTCACGGTCGAAGAAGGCAAAGGTGTCGTGGGCCAACGTGCCTATGGGCTTCGATCGAAATCCAATTGACGATTTACCCTGTGTTCCCTTGTCTCCTCTGTGGTTAAATCTTTATTCGAATGACTCCCCGAATTGCAGCCGCTCTAGCAGGCACGTTCCTGGCCGCGGTTGGCCTTTTCGCGACCCCGCAAACTCAACCGGCTGCGAATCCCGCGGAAGCCGCACGCCTGAACAATCTCGGCGCTGCCTACATGAACCAGCAGCTTTTCGAAAAAGGACTCAAGTGTTTCCAGCAAGCGGCCGAACTCGATCCCAAACTGACGATGGCGCGGTTGAATGAAGGCATCGCGCTTTTGAATCTGCAAAAGATCGACGAGGCCAAGACTGTTTTGGATGATTCGCTCAAGCAGGATCCGAAAAATCCGAACGCTTGGTACAACCTCGGCCTGCTCGCGAAAAATACCGGGGACGGTCAAGCCGCGATTGATGCCTTCAAGCGCGTGGTCGAGATCGATGCGAACGATCCCGACACCTGGTATTTTCTGGGCTCGTCCTACGTGCAAGCGAAACAATTTCCGCAAGCCATCGATGCCTTCCAGCATGCTCTGCAATTAAACCCGCTGCACGCCTCCGCAGAGTTCGGACTGTCGCGGGCGTATCAGCAATCGGCCGATATCGATCACGCCCGCGAGCACCTGAAGAAATTCCAGTACATCACGCAAAACAAACTCGGAGCGCCGGTGACCCTGGCCTACGGCGAGCAGGGGCAGTACTCGCGTGCGGTCGAGGCGCCATCGGCAGTGTTGAAGGCGCCCGCGCAGATCAAGGTGCGGTTTGTGGATGTGACGAAGGAGGCGGGGATTGTTTCGATTGGCGCCTCCGGTAAAGCGGTGGATGTAGCTTCGTCCGCCGGACCTGGCGCTTGTTTTGTGGACTACGACGGAGACGGCAAGATCGACATTCTTCTGCCTGACGATGGCGCGGAGGGCGGACTTTCGCTCTATCACAATTTGGGAGTAGGGAAGTTTGAGGAAGTTACCAAGAAGGCCGGCCTGGACCCAGCCCTGCACGCAATCGGTTGTACGGCCGGGGACTACGACAACGACGGTGCAACCGACCTGGTACTGACTTCTGCTGCTGGCGTGAAGCTGCTGCACAACGAAAAGGACGGGACATTCAAAGATGCAACCCAAAGCAGTGGAATCAAGAGTGAGCCTCTTAACTTCGGCGTGACATTCGTGGATTACGACCACGACGGCGACCTGGACCTATACGCCGGGGTTGATCGGTATAACGCATCTTCGGGTTATAACGAAGGTGATATTGAGAGCACCACTGCGATGTGGCGAAACAATGGTAACGGGACATTCGAGGATGTAAGCGCAGCGCTAGGTCTGAAGAATCGCCACGAGGGCATCGCTGCGATTGGAACGGACTTCAACAACGACCGAGCGGTCGACCTGGTTGTGAGCGGAGTTCTGTTTCCGCTAACGGTTTATTTGAATCCTCGCGAAGGGAAGTTCCTGAAGTTTCAGAAATGGCCACAAGAGGCGGGAGTAGGCGTCGGCCTCGCCGTGGCCGATTTTTTCCACGATGGCTGGATGGACCTGGCGCTGACGCAGCGTTCGAAAGGTCTCGCGATTTGGCGTAACAAGCTCGGCAAGAGCTTTGAACTAGTGGAACTGCCCCAGAGCGACTGGGTCGGAACCGTCGGCGTCGCCGCTTTCGATTACGACAACGACGGCTGGGTTGATCTGGTCGCGGTCGGCGAAACCAAAGAGGGCAAGGGCGAGGTGCGGCTGTTCCGCAATCTGGGGGCTGATGGTTTCAAAGACGTCACTGCCGATGTTGGGCTCGACAAGATCCAACTTAAAGAGCCGCGCGCCATCATCACTGGCGATTACGATGGCGACGGCGCGACCGATCTGCTGATCACGCAGAATCACGGCCCCGCCGTGCTGCTGCGCAATGAAGGCGGCAATCAGAATCACTGGCTGCGGCTGTCGCTCAAGGGACTGGCCGACAACAGGAGCGCGATCGGCACCAAGGTGGAGGTGTTAGCCGGCGGCAACCGGCAGAAGTTTGAGATTGCGGGATCGAACGGATATCTCGGGCAGAACTCGACCGACATCGTGGTCGGGCTGGGCGATGCGAAAGAAGCTGACATTGTGCGAATGTTGTGGCCAACCGGCGTGTTGCAGGATGAAATCAACGTCGCGGGCGACCGGCAGCAGAACATCACTGAGATCGACCGTCGCGGCAGCTCTTGCCCTACGCTATTTGTTTGGAATGGCGAGCGCTATGAACTGGTTGCCGACATGCTGGGCGCGGGCGTGGTCGGCCACTGGGTTGGGCCGGGACAGCGTGATGTTCCGCGGCCAGTTGAATATATCAAGATCGATCGCAATGCGATTCGCGAGAAAGACGGCAAGCTCAGTTTCCGCTTCATGGAGCCGCTCGAGGAAGCTGTCTATCTCGATGAGGTGCGCGTGCTGGCGGTCGATCATCCCGCTTATCTTGATGTGTATCCCAACGAATATTTCGCGTCGAACCCACCGTATCCGGAGTTCAAGGTGGTGGTGAGCAAAAGGGAAGACGCGCGTCCCCCGGCGGGCGCCTGGGATGAGCGCGGCCACAACGTGTTGCCCGATCTGCTGGCGCATCGTTACTTCGGGGATTTTGCGCTGACGCAGTTTCAGGGTTTTGCCAAGCCGCACAGCCTCAGGCTCGATCTGGGCGAGGCTTACCGTGGCGGCCCACTGTGGCTGCTGCTGCACGGCGAGGTCGAATACTTTTCGGCGAACAGCATGTACGCCGCGTCGCAGGCCGGAGTGCAGGCGATCTCGCCTTATGTGGAGGCGCTTAGTGCGAACGGGAAGTGGGTGCGTGTGATCGATGACATGGGGTTCCCCGCCGGCGGCCCGCGGACGATGACCGCTGATCTGACCGGTAAGCTGCCGTTGGGGACACAGAAGATTCGCATCACGACCAATCTGCAGATTTATTGGGACAGCATTCTGCTTGATCACACAGCACAGGGTAAGCCGCGGGAGATCCCCTTCGGAAGGCTCAGGGCAGGCTCTCGCCCCGCTGGTGAAAACGCGGGGCTTCGGGATGACGCCCGCGAGGTGAAGACGACGCCGGTTCCTCTGGTTCGCGCCGATCTGGCCTTTCACGGATTTCCGCTGAAGATCGAAGGCACGCCTCCGGGAAACGTGCAATACATTTACGAGAGAACTAGCGCGACGGGGCCGTATACGCGTCCCATGGGAACCTACACTCGCTACGGCGACGTGTTACCGCTGTTGACTGCGCTGGACGATGAACTGGTCGTCTTCGGTTCGGGCGACGAAGTTCGTCTCGACTTCGATCCGTCGAAATTGCCCGCCCTGACTCAAGGCTGGGTGCGGGACTACTTCTTCGCCGCCTTTGGCTATGAAAAAGACATGGACTTCTACGCCGCCGAAGGCAACTTCGTGGCGCCGCTGCCGTTTCTGAGGATGGGCGACTATCCTTATGCGCCTGGCAAGTCGTTTCCGCTCGACGATGCGCACGTGAACTATCTTCTCGAATACAACACGCGGCACATGTCTGGAAACGAGCAGCGCGGGTATTGGTTCGACTACGGGAAGTGAAGCGACTCTGATAAGTACGGAATCGTTTTAACATTGACATTCTCACCCTCCGCATAATCCAATAGGCGGACCCATGGAACCTGCTATCTCTGTTGCATCGTCTGCCCCGCGCTTACGCCGCACGCTCACGCTTTGGGATTTGATCCTTTATGGCGTGATCGTGATTCAACCTGTTGCTCCCATGTCGGTGTTTGGCGTGCTTAGCAATCGCGGGCGTGGACATGTTGTGACGACGATTCTGATCGCCATGGTCGCGATGCTGTTTACGGCGATCAGTTATGGGCGGATGGCGCGGGCATATCCCAGCGCTGGTTCGGCGTTTACGTATGTCGGACAGGAGATCAACCCGGCGCTGGGCTATGTGACCGGCTGGAGCATGGTGATGGATTACCTGCTCAATCCGATGATCTGCATTATCTGGATCAGCCAGCAGGCACACGTGTTCGCACCCGGTGTCTCGTATGCCGTTTGGGCGGTTATTTTCGCGCTGATGTTTACTGCCTTGAACGTGCAAGGCGTGAAAACTTCCGCTCGAGTGAATACCGCACTGGCTGCGGGAATGGGAGTAGTGATTGCGATTTTCTTTGTGGCCGCGGCGCGCTATATTTTTGGACATCCTCACGACGGTGCGGCGTTCTTTACGCGGCCCTTTTACGATCCTGCGAGCTGGAATACGAAAGCGGTGCTCGGCGGCACTTCTGTCGCCGTGCTTACCTACATTGGTTTTGATGGCATCTCAACGCTCTCGGAAGAAGCGGAGAATCCGCGGCGAAACATTCTGCTGGCGACTGTGCTGGTTTGTGTGGTGATCGGAATTCTCTCGGCCTTTCAGGTGTATGCGGCTCAACTGATTTGGCCGGCCTCTGAACCATATCCGAACATGGATACGGCTTTTACTTTCGTGGCGGGACGCGCCTGGGCGCCGCTGTTTGCGATTGTCGGGTTCACGCTGGTGGTGGCGAACTTTGGCTCGGGCATGGGCGCGCAGCTGGGTGCGGCACGGCTGCTCTATGGCATGGGACGCAGTAACGCTTTACCGAAGTCGTTCTTTGGCGCGGTCGATGCCAAACGGCGAGTTCCTCGCAACAACGTCCTGTTTGTGGGCGTGCTCGCGCTGGCTGGGGCATTTCTGCTTCCTGCGCTGGCCGGGGCAACGACCGGCTATGATCTGGGCGCGAACTTGCTTAATTTCGGCGCGCTGATCGCTTTCATGGGTGTGAATGCTGCGGCGTTCGTTCGCTACTACTTGCATGAACCGGAAAAGAAAATGGGCAATCTGCTCCCGCCGGTTCTGGGTTTTGTAATCTGTTTTTTTCTATGGATAAGTTTGAGTTCTAAAGCTCTGGTTTTTGGGGCGATCTGGATGGCGGTCGGAATCGCGATAGGCGCGTGGAAGACTAAGGGTTTCCGAGGCAATCTGGTCGACTTCGAATTGCCGCCGGAGGAGTGAAAAGGGATTGGAGTATGGATGTTAGGCGCGATCGACATTGTGGCGTTTGTTCCCACCAACGACACGGAAAAGGCGCGAGTTTTTTACGAAGGAGTGCTGGGGCTGCGCTTTGTGAAGGACGATGGATTTGCCCTAGTGATGGATGCGAATGGAATCATGGTGCGGGTGGCGAAGGCGCAGTTTACGCCGGCTCCATTCACGATTCTGGGTTGGCAGGTTCCTGAGATTGAGAAGATGGTTGAGGGACTGCAGACCAAGGGCGTGAAGTTTGAGAGGTTTGGTTTCTTCGAGCAGGACGCGCTCGGGATCTGGACTGCGCCGACCGGGGACAAGGTGGCTTGGTTTAAGGATCCTGACGGGAATATTTTATCCGTTTCACAGCATGCGTGAGGGGATGGGGCCCTGGTCTTGAGTTCGGGTCGCCTCGCGTTGCTCTGCGGGACAGCCGAAGGCGGCTGTCCCCACATGAGCATCCGTACCGCCGGCATCGCGGGCGAGGGCACCCGCGCCACACTTTACTCGACGTTCCAGCCGGTCACTTTTACAGTTGCTTTCTCTGCGCCCAGCTCACTGGCGCGGTAGGCGGCGGTTACTTCGCGCTTCTCACCGGGTAATAGTGAGATGTAGTTGTCCTCCCAGACGACTGGCAAAATCTCTTCACCCTTAACGCCTTTCTCTACTTTGAGGTGAACGAAGAAGGCGAGGGTCTTGCTGGGATTTTGTACCGTTACGCGGGTGATGGAGTCTTCGCCTTTGCGCGCTGTGCTGCTGATAACTTTAAGCTTTACTTTCGGAAGTTGCGCAAGAGCCGTGTAATCGGCGAAGGAATCGGTGGGCGTCATCCACCAGGTGGACTTGGCCCAGTCGAGGGTTTCGGGTTTGGTGGAGAGCCAGTAAAAGTTGGACCCGACCAGTTTGCCGGCGGAGTCAGTCAGGCGCAGAGCAACAAAGTAGGTCGGGCTCAGGCCATCGACTTCGGGGAGCGCGAATACTTTAGCGGTGCTGTCTGCGGGCGCGTCGAGCGAATCTTCGTGAGAAAACTTCTCGGTCATGTCTAGGTTGTAGATTTTGGTGGAGAGCTTCAATCCCTTGACATCTTCATACTGGCTGCTGACGATCCAGATGGAATGATCGTCGTAGCCGTAGATCGGGTGCAGCGCTTCCATGGCGCGCTTGGCGCCGAAGTAGCCGCCCGCGGGGCGCAGGTAATAGTCGTAAAGGTGCCAGATCATGGAAGGCCAGGCGTTGTTGAGCATCCACTGAATCACGCCGGTGGATTGATACTTGTTGCGGCTGTAGGCCTCGTACATGGCGCGCACGCCCTCGTAGGTCTGCAGTTGCGATTTGTTGGAGAAGTCTTCCACGCTATCTGACTTGCCGTAGCGGTTGGCGAGGGCCTCGCTGAAGACCTGGATGGTTTTGAATTCTCCGCCGCCGGCGTGGTAGTTCCAGACCTCGTCGATGGGCCAGAGGTGATTTCTTCCGACCATGGCGCGAATGCTTTCGACAGGCGGGACGGCAGGTCCCATGCTGGTTTCGGTGTTGAAGCCGTAAGCTCCGCCGCAGCCGCCCGGGTTGCAGAGCTTGCGGTTAGGCTGTCCGGCGGGAGTGTCCTGCTCCCAGTAGCCTGGAGCTATATACTCGTACGGCCCTGACATCTTGACGCCGCTGCTTCCGGTGACCGTGGTGGGTTTGCCGGTGGCGGAGGAAACTACGGGATTCGGCCACAGGAGCTGCTTTTCGATATCGAGGTACATCTGCTCGACATCGGGCGGAGGCGGGTTGTCGCTGCCATTCAGCCACATAACCATGCTGGGATGGCTGCGCAGGCGGTAGATCTGATCGCGGAGGGACTGCTGGGCGATTTCAAAATCCTGCGGCTTCCAGCGCGGCCAGCGCTCCCAGAAATCGCAGCAGCACCAGCCGGCCATCACGAGAATTCCCTCGTGGTCGGCGATGTCGAAGAATTCCTGGGTTTCAAGTTTGCCTTCGAGGCGGACGGTGTTCAATCCCATGTCGCGGACGTAGCGGAATTCGTCGTGCAGGCGCTGCGAGTTTTCGCGGAGCATCATGTCCGGAGTCCAACCGCCGCCGCGGATGAGGATGTTCTTGCCGTTAATGTGGAAGGCGCGGCCGCCCGTGGCGTTTACTTCGGAAGTAACTTCGCGAATGCCGAACTCCGTCGTTGAATGGTCGCTGACGGCGCTGCCGACTTCGAATTCCACTTTCAGAGAGTAGAGAGCCGGCTTGCCCATCTGCGCGGGCCACCAGAGACGAGGATTGGAGAAGTCGAGCTGCGGAAATTTGTCGGGGGTGAAGGTCACGTCTTTACTTTCGTTGGCGGCGAGTTCGACCTCCTGCTCGAAGCTAACGCTTTCGATTTGGCCTTTCAGTTTGCCTTTCACCGGTTCGCTCGTGCCATTCTTGAGTTGCGCGGTGACGGTGAGTTGCGCCGAATCATTGGCGGGCGGATTTAGTTTCGACACAACGGCGGGATAGCGCAACGCGACCGGGCCGCCGGTGGTGAGGTAGACTTCGCGCCACAGGCCCATGTTCTTGTCGGGAGGCGCCGGGTTCCAGTCGACGAAGGTGATGGCCAGGTCGCTCTCGGTGGGGGCGAAGACCTGTACGGCCAAGACGTTTTCGGCGCCCGGCTTTACCGCATTGGTCACGTTCAGTTCGTAAGTGCGCCAGGCTCCGGCGATGGTGTCGGAGTTGGCGATCTGCTTTCCGTTGAGCCAGACATTGGCGCGGTAGTTGATTCCCTTGAAATTTAGCCAGATGGTTTTTCCCTTGTAGGTGGCTGGAGCGGGGAACTGTTTGCGGTACCACCAGGAAACGGCGTAGGGGCTATCCGTCTGCATGGGGATGTTGGAGAAATTTCCGCCGATGGGATAGGTGACGCCGGCAAACTGGCGGAGGTTCATGCCGAAGAATGGGTCGGGGAGGGTTTTGTCTTTTACCAGGGCGGCGACAACCGTGGTGGGCACGGTTGCGTCGTGCCATCCCTTCGGAACAAAAGCCGCGGTGGAGATGGTCTCGCCCTTGGCTTCGACTTTGGCGGAAGATTGCAGCGTCCAATGCTCGCGGAGAGCCAGTTTCTCAGTGTTGGCTGGGGCGGTGCGCTTGGATGCCAGGGTGTCAGCGGCGAGGAGAAAGTGCGCACTTAGAAATGAAATCGTTAACAACTGCGCTGCGAACCGAGTGGGGAAGGTGGGGCGTCTTGCTGTTGCTTTTGCGGAGTTCATAGTGCTCCCTTGCGTGCCGTCGCGCTCGATCGTTTCTGTGGACGTTGGTCCGGGACCTTAGTCCGGGAACTAAGAGGGATAACACGTCTATTGATACGTTTCAATAGGTGATTCGTTCGTGCCGCCGGGAGGGTGTTCCAAGCGGCGCAGAGCCAGAACCGGAGGGCTTGGTAGAACCACCTAGCTGGGCGTGCGGAGATGGACGCGGGTAAGGGGTCCTTCGACTCCGCGAGCGCTTCGCATTTGCGATGCACTTGCTCCGCTCAGGATGACACCGTTCGTAGTTTATAATTATTGATTCCACGCACCATTCCGGAGTGATAAGAAGATGATTCGATTTTTGCAGACTGAAGGACCGGTTAAGAAAGTTGTGCTGAGCGGGCTGCTTTTGCTGATTTGCGGGGCCATGGCTATTACGCTGATTCCGGGCATCGGCAATAACGATACGTTGAACAAGGCGGGCGTCGTCGCGAGGGTGAATGGCGAGGAGATTACCCCCGAAGAAGTGCGGCAGACGGCGCGCGAGATGGCGCAACAGCAAGCGCAGCAGTACGGTGCGCAGGCTTCGATGATCATGTCTTTTCTGATCGCGCAAGATACGCCGCGCGCCGCCGACCAATTGATCGACAAGCAGGCGTTGCTGGCGGAAGCGCAGAAAATGGGGTTAAAAGCCACGCCGCAGGAAGTGAAGGACGAATTGCAGCACGGCCGCTATGCAGGAATTTTCTTTCCGGGGGGAAACTTTATCGGCCAAGCGGAGTACGAGGGCATGCTGCAGCAGCACAACCTGACGCCGGCGACGTTTGAAGACAGTGTGGGCAAGGATATCGTGATCACCAAGCTGCAGACGCTGATCACGAGCGGCGCGTCGGTGAGCGATGCCGCGATCCGCCAGGAGTTCATCAAGCAGAATACAAAAGTGAAGTTTGATTATGCCGTGTTGAAGGAGGATGACATCAAGAAGGGCCTTCATCCCACGGTCGAGGAACTCAAAGCGTTCTACAACGCCCACCTGAAGACCTACGCAAACTCCGTTCCCGAGAAGCGCAAGATCAAGTATGTGATGCTCGAAACCGCGAAGGTGCAGGCTGAAGTGCGGGTCACGAACGATGACTTGCAGGCTTATTACAATCAGCATCGCGATCAGTACCGCACGTCCGAGCAGGCGAAGGTCAGCCACATTCTGATCAAGACTCCGCTTCCTGGGCCCGACGGCAAAGTGGATGAGAAGGGCGTGGCCGATGCGCAAAAGCGCGCGGACGATTTGCTGAAGCAACTCAAGTCTGGAGCGAAATTCGAAGACCTGGCGAAGAAGTACTCCGAAGATCCGGGAAGCGCGAAGGAAGGCGGATCTCTGGGTTGGATCGGAAAGGGCCGGACGGTTCCGGAGTTCGAGAAAGTTGCGTTTTCGCTGCCCAAGGGGCAGATCAGCGGCCTGGTGAAGAGCAGCTACGGCTTCCACATTATTCGGGTCGATGACCGGCAGGACGCACACATGAAGTCGTTCGATGAGGTCAAGGCCGAGATCGAGCCTGTGGTAAAGCAGCAGAAGACACAGGAGATGGCTCAGAAGCAGGCGGAAGATCTCTTGCAGCAGGCGAAGGCACAGGGTTTGGATGCGGCGGCGACGGCGAAGGGCGTGCCCGTTATGACTTCGGATTTTTTCAGCCGCAGCGATGTGGTTCCGGGATTGGGCCCAGCGCCGCAGCTCATGGATGCCGTGTTCGGTGCGGCCGAAAAGGCCCCGCCGGACATGGCTACGACGTCGCAGGGTTTTGCGGTGTTCCAATTGCTGGCGGTGAAACCACCGGCGACGCCCACGTTTGAAGAGATCCAGGCTCGAGTGGAGGAGCAATTCAAGACCGAGCGCGCTAGCTTTCTGCTGACGCAGAAGACACAAGAACTTTCCGATCGCGCGAAGACGGAACATGATCTGAAGAAGGCAGCGAAGGAACTGGGCGCCACGGTGAAGACGAGCGACTTTGTATCGCCTGATGGCCAGGTTCCCGATATCGGGTCCATGACCGGGCAAGCCTCGGTGGCATTCAGCATGAAGCCGGGAGAAATCAGCGGGGCAATCCAGAGCGGGGCGAACGGAGTCGTGCTTTCCGTGGACGAGATGCAGGCCCCGACGGAAGCGGACTTCGCGGCCAAGCGCGACCAGATTCGGGAGATGCTAGTGCAGGGCAAGCAGCAGGAGATCTTCGCGCTGTATGTCAGCAACCTGCGCAATCAGATGGAGAAAGCGGGCAAGATCAAGATCAATCAGGACGAGATGAAGGCGCTGACCAAGGGCGCGAGTGAACAAGGGGAGTAGGCGGCGGCGCTGCGGGCCAGAACCAGGATCCCTCGCTTCGCTCGAGATGACAAGTATGTCAGCTCGGGATGACAAATGTGTTTGGGCGAATAACGAATTCATAATTAGAAATCCCAGGTAGTGACCGAGTTGCATGCCGTTTCCGCGCGCTGCAGGCATTTTGTTGCATCCCACGTCGTTGCCTTCGCGCGGCGGCATTGGTGATTTGGGGCCGGCGGCTTACTCGTTTGTCGATTCTCTCGCCTCCGCCCGGCAGGGATTGTGGCAGGTTCTGCCGCTTGGCCCGCTAGGCTACGGCAATTCGCCATATTCTTCCATCTCGGCTTTTGCCGGGAACCCGCTGCTGATCAGCCTGGAGCGTCTGGCCGATCATGGCTGGATCGATCAAGCAAAAATCTCCTCGTCTTCTTTTGCACCCGGCTCGGACTCGGGGGCGGTTGAGTACGATCACGTGTTTGCGGCGAAGATGCCACTGCTGTTTGAAGCAGGGCGGAATTTTGTGGCTACGGCTTCGGCGGACGCGCGTCAGCGCTTTGAACGCTTCCGTTCAGAGAACTCGTGGTGGCTCGATGATTTCGTTTTATTTGACGCGCTGCGGGCTCAGCAAAAGCTGGCCAGCTGGAATGAATGGCCGACGGGATTGGCACAGCGCGAGCCGGGTGCGCTGGAGCAGGCACGCAAGGATCTGGCGGACGACCTGAAGATCCGTTGTGCATTGCAGTTTGCTTTTTACGAGCAGTGGCAAGCGCTGCGGAGGTATTGCTCGCAGCGTTCGATTCGCATTGTGGGCGATGTTGCCATCTTCGTGAATTACGATAGCGCCGATGTGTGGATGCATCGCGAACTTTTCCGACTGAAGGAAAATCTGGAGCCTGAAGTGGTGTCCGGCGTTCCGCCTGATTTTTTCAGCAAGACCGGGCAGCGCTGGGGGAATCCGCTGTACCGCTGGGACGTGATGAAGGCGCGGGGGTATGAATGGTGGATTCAGCGGCTGCGCTGGACGACGCGGAATTGCGACTACGTCAGGCTGGATCACTTTCGCGGGTTCGACCAGTTCTGGGAGATTCCGGCGGATGATCCGACGGCGATTAACGGGCGCTGGGTGGATGGTCCGCGAGACGATCTCTTTGACAAGCTCCGCGAGGCGCTTGGGGGCTTGCCGTTCTTTGCGGAAGACCTGGGCTACATCACGCCCTCGGTTCACGCGCTGCGCGAGAGACTGCAGATTCCGGGGATTGCGGTTCTGCAGTTCGGGTTCGGCGACGAGGGCGCGCACATGTACTTGCCGCATCGCGCTGTAGGCAAAGTGATCTACACGGGGACGCACGACAACGACACGACCGCGGGGTGGTTCCGGGCGGGCGCCGCGGATCACGAACGGCGCAATGCGGAAGCTTACCTTGGCCATTGTGACGATGGGATTCACTGGGCGTTCATCCGCGCCGCGCAGACCTCGCCGGCTGAGTTCGCGCTGATCCCGCTGCAGGATGTGCTGGGCCTCGGCAGCGAGGCTCGGATGAATACACCGAGCCTGCACGGCGGGAATTGGAAGTGGCGTTTTGCTCCTGGGCAGTTCACAGCTGAATTGACCGCCAAACTTTCCCACCTTACCGAGGTTGCGGATCGGCTGCCTCAAGCACTTCCTGTTCTGGCGGCTGAGAACTTCGCTGCTTGAAACGCCGGCCTCTGCCAATTGTGAATGGACTGTTACTCCGCTGGTAAGGCTTTGCGCGTTGCGACGGATCGTGTATAGAGGTTAGGGAGAATTTTCTTGGCGGCGGAACCTATTATCGACGCGCGGGCGATTGAGAAGTCCTATCCCCAGCCGGACGGAACTCGCATTCAGGTCGTGGGGCTTACGGATTTTGCCATTGAGCCGGGAAAAATCATTGCGCTGCTGGGGGCCTCCGGCTGCGGCAAATCTACCCTGCTGCGCATTCTGAGTGGGTTGGCGCAACCTTCGTCGGGGGCGCTGTTCTGGCATGGCAAGCCGCTTGGGGGCGAATCGCCCAATGTGGCGATCGTCTTCCAGAGTTTCGCGCTGTTTCCCTGGCTTACTGTCTTGGAGAATGTGGAAGCTCCCCTTGAAGCGCGCGGCGTGGCTGCCGTGGAGCGCCGCAAACGCGCGCTGCGGATGCTGGATACGGTAGGTCTGGACGGATTTGAGACGGCTTATCCCAAGGAGCTTTCCGGTGGGATGAAACAGCGCGTGGGCTTCGCGCGGGCGCTGGTGGTGGAACCGGAAGTGCTGTTCATGGACGAGCCTTTTTCTGCGCTGGATGTGCTGACGGCGGAAAATCTGCGTGGCGAACTGCTGGAGCTATGGCTGAACAAGAAGATGCCGACCAGTGCGATCTTCATTGTGACGCACAACATCGAGGAGGCGGTGATGCTGGCGGACCGCATTGTGGTGCTGGGGAGAAATCCGGCGCGCATCCGCGCGGATTTCAATGTGCGTCTTTCGCATCCCCGGGACCGCAAGTCTGGCCGGTTTGTAGAGTTGGTGGATTACATCTACAAAATTATGACCGAACCGGATGTCGAGCACGCATTGCCGGACCCCGAGAGTACGGGGGAAATTGTGGTGCCGCTGGGGGGCTTAAAGAGAGGCCAAGCGCCGGTGAGGACAAGTAAGTATCAGATTTTGCCTCATGCCCGTGTGGGCGGAATCGCCGGCCTGCTTGAACTACTGCACGATCGCGGGGGACGCGAAGATCTTTTCCGCCTGAGCGAAGAACTGGTGATGGATGTGGAGGACCTGCTGCCCATCCTGGAAGCCTGCCAGTTGCTGGGTTTCGCGTGGTTGAAGGAAGGCGATGTGCAACTCTCGCGGCAGGGGGTGAGGTTCGCTGACGCCGACATCCAGGCGAGGAAAGTTTTGTTTCGCGAGGCGGCGCTGGAGCACGTCACCATCTTGAAGCAGATTGACAGTATTCTGAAGCGGAAGTCGGATCACTCGATCAACGATGAATTCTTTCACGACATTCTCGATGAGCACTTTTCCGCGGAGGAAGTGCAGCGTCAGTTCGATACTGCAACGAACTGGGGGCGCTATGCCGAGATTTTTGATTACGACCGTGAGAGTGGGCGACTGGTGCAGACGGAAACGCCGCAGACGGAACCGCCGCAGACCGACGCGGTACCGATGGATGCACTGCAAACCGAACCAACACCGACCGCTCGCGCCAGTGAGAATCAAGATTCGACTCCCACGCCGAAAGCCTGATCGATCGTTCCTAGGGGAAAAGCCAGGGCATGAAGAAGAGTATTACGCTGCGGGGATTCTCGGCATACCGGCTGTGGACACAACTGCCGCGGATCGAAGTGTCGCACCTGCCTGACGTCATCATGTTCGGCGCGGGGATTGCGTTGTTCTATGCCGTGGTGACAGTCGGGCACTCGTGGTTCGGACCATTTACTCCGACGGTCGAGATTTCGCGCAGCCTGCGGGCACTGCCCGCCTATGCAGGATATTCACTGTTGCGCATCACGATCGCCTACGTGCTCAGCCTGGGGTTCGCGCTGGTGTATGGCTACGTCGCGGCCTATAACCCACGAGCCGAACGCTTCATGCTGCCGCTGCTGGACGTGTTGCAGTCGATCCCCGTGCTGAGTTTTCTTCCGGGCGTGATGCTGGCCATGGTGGCGCTGTTTCCCGGGCGGCAGCTCGGTGTGGAACTGGGCGCGATCCTCCTGATTTTTACCGGCCAGGTCTGGAACATGGCATTCAGCTTTTATGCGTCGTTGAAGAGCATTCCGAAGGACATGCGAGAGGCTGCGGAGATATACCACTTCAGCTGGTGGCAGCGTTTCACGCAGATGGAGCTGCCTTTTTCGGCGATCGGGTTGGTGTGGAACTCGATGATGTCGGTGGCCGGGGGGTGGTTCGCGCTGATGGTTTGTGAAATGTTTGTGCTGGGGTCGAGAGATTTTCGTTTGCCCGGCCTGGGCTCATATCTGCAAACAGCAGCCAGCGCGGGAGACACGAGGTCGATTTGTTGGGGCATTGCCACCATGGTGCTCGTGATCGTGTTGCTGGACCAGTTTGTGTGGCGGCCCGTGATCGCATGGGCCGAGAAATTTAAGGTTGAGCAGGTGGAGAGTACGGATGCTCCGCGATCATGGGTGCTGAATCTAGTGGAGCGTTCGAGCGGGCTCGCGAAGATTCGCGAAAAAACGTTGCGGCCGCTCGGGGAGCGTCTGCTGTTGTATTTTGCAGAGAAACATAGGGAGGAACACCCCCTCCAGAACCCGTCTGCGTGGCGGGACTGGCTATTGCGGGGGCTGGCCGTGCTGACACTTGGTGGCATCGGTTACGGCGTGGTTCGGGTCGCGATTATTCTCAGCGGCGTGGGGAAAGTGGAGTTGCATGCGACCGCTCTCGGGCTGGGAGCGACTTTTCTGCGCGTGAATCTTGCGTTGCTGCTTGGCGCGCTGTGGACGATTCCGGTGGGAGTGGCGATTGGCTTCAATCCTCGGCTGGCGCGCATTGCGCAACCGCTGGCGCAGATTGCGGCTTCGGTGCCGGCGACGGCGTTGCTGCCGGTGATTCTTCTGGTTCTGATCCGGCTGGGCGGCGGGCTGGGGCTGGCGTCGATCGTTGTGCTGCTGCTGGGCACGCAGTGGTACGTGCTGTTCAACGTGATCGCGGGAGCGATGGCGATTCCGACCGATTTGAAAGAATGCTGCTCGGTATTCCGGGTGCGGGGCGTCGCGCGCTGGAAGAAACTGATTCTTCCGGGAATTTTTCCTTATCTCGTGACCGGGCTGGTGACGGCTTCCGGCGGAGCGTGGAATGCCAGCATCGTTGCCGAATATTTTCATTTCAAAGGGCAGATTTATACCACGACCGGACTGGGTGCGACCATCCAGCAGGCTACCGACAGCGGCGATTTTCATCTGCTGCTGGTCGCGACCATGATGATGGCGGCGACTGTGGTCACAATCAACCGGTTAGTGTGGCGCAAGCTATATGGGTTGGCAGAGACTCGGTTCCGGCTGGAGGCGTAAAAAGCAGTGGCCAGTGATCAGTGATCAGTGGCCAGTCAGAGCTGGCTATGTTTTTGGCCTTAGCCTGGTTGTCTCGTTTGGCAGTATGCAGGATTGCGCGGCGTCTTTGAGAGCTGCTTCCAACTGCACACCCAGAGCTGAAAGTTTTTCAGGGCTCATCAACTGCTGCAGGCGTTCGAAAAGCTGGCGTTCTTCTTTGCGGATGTGGTTGCAGAGGTATTTAGCGAAGGCGGGCAAGGTTTCGGTCGACATGCTCTTCGTCTTGGCTTGCGAAAAGGATTCACGCAGCGCAATGTGATCGGCGATAAGGTCTTCCACCACCGGAATCAACTCAGAGAATTCGCTTGCTGCCGGGAACAGCACCTGTTCTTCAGCAGAGAAGTGAATCCTGATTTCCTGTTCGAAGCTTTGTTCGATTTCTGACTGCCAAATTTCCAGATCCGTGGCGGGGATGGGTTGAGCACGATCGATGCGCACGCATAAAGCTAGTGCATGTTGATGCTGGTGCGAGAGCGGGATCAGGCTTTTATCGCGCAGCATGGAGTTGTGTGAGCAAGTGCCGTCCCTTACGAGACTGGATCTTGGGGTCAACCTTCCCGGACTTACGTCCGGGGCTAATGAATTCCGTCGCAGTCCCGACAGGAGCCAGCTGAGGCTTCACGCGACACCTACCGGTTCTTCAGGCTCGGTGATGGCGGGACGGACCGTCAGCCAGTCGGTGCGAACTCGCTCCCACTCCTGGATCAGCATGCCGTTGGCTTCGAAGAAACTGCGGATGCGGGCCCGTTCCCATCCCGCAATCTCTTCTAGAATCGGCGCCAGCACGGCGAGAGCGCTGGTGCTGAGCACGGTGCGCTTGGCGATCTGTGAAATGTGGGGTGACTCTGAGACCGCGATGGTGAGGCCGTCGCGCGCGTTGACATGCAGCATCACGTTTATATCGGAGCTGCCATCCCCGGTATAGATGACATGATCGGGGCCGATCACGTGCTCGGTCAATAACTGGTCGAGTACCGCGACCTTGCCGTAGCCGGCGGTGGCGCGAATGATGGTGTCGATCTCGCCCGAAGGCTTGTAACGGAACTCGGTGCCGAAAATGTGATCCTGCGGAACGATGCCTTCCAGCGCAGAATGGATTACCTCAACAGGAGCCGCGGATAGAATATAGAAGTCGAAGAAGTGTCCATCGACGCCGGTTTCGAGGATCTGGTAAAGCAGTTTGATGTCACCCTTGAGGCGAATTCGTTTGCCGACCTCGTGAAGATGTTCCTTTCGAACTTTCGCTTTGAATTCGGGATCGTGGAGCAGGAGATAGGCGAGTTCGGCTCCCTGTTGCACCAGGTTGATCTTGGCCATGCCTTTGGCTTTGCGTTCGAACTCGGCGGTGGGAATGCCGACTAATTCGGCGAGCACGTAGCCGGAATCATTGAAGGTGAGCGTCTGATCGAAATCGCTCGCGAAAATATACTGTTTTAAGGGCTTGTCTGCCATGTGACTTAGATTCGCGAAGCACCCGGACGGCCCATTAAAAGAATCAATCGGGATTATATGCGGTTTCCGTTAAGCCACTGTTAACAAATGCACGGGTAAATGAGTGGCAAAGAATTCGGCAGCGGCGGTGCCGGATGCCTGCCTTTACTAAATTCGCCGACACGTCCAGAATAAAGAATCCCGCTCGTGATGCTGTGCTTGACAGTGGAACAGGTGGGGAGCAGTCGAAGCCAACCGACAAGCTGACGAAATATACAGGAGCCCTCATGCCAGTAACTGGTGAACTGATCCGTGCAATGAATTATGTGGAGGACATCACGGCGACGCTGCGCCGAATCTCGATCTACATTCCCGCCATGAATACCGAGGAGCGCAAGCGCCTAGCGGAGAGTTTGCGCGCTACCAGCGGCGCTATCAATACCGCGATTGCGGATCTCGAAAAGGTGGGCCCGTAGTGGCGGAGGTTAAAACCGTCGCGGTGATCGGGGCCGGCATTATGGGCCGCGGCATTGCGCATGCCGCAGCGCTTGGCGGCTATCGTACTATTCTCGAAGACCTGTTGCCGGCGGCGCTGCGCCGGGCTGAGAGCGAAATCCGGGCCAATCTCGACAAGGCAGTGGAGTTGGGGAAAGTGATGGCGCCCGACGCCGATGCCGCGTTCCGTCGAGTGGAATATGCGGGTTCGGTCGAAGAAGCGGCCCGCGAAGCCGATTTAGTGATTGAAGCGGTTCCGGAGGAGATGGAATCGAAGATTGAGATCTTTACTCTGCTCGACAAGATCTGTCGTCCCGCGACGATTCTGGCGTCGAACACGTCTTCTCTTAGCGTTACGGAAATCGCCAGCGTGACTTATCGCCCAAAGAAGTGCGTGGGCATGCACTTCTTCAATCCCGTGCACAAGATGAAGCTGATTGAAGTGGTGCGTGCTTTGGAGACGGACGACGACACGCTAGCCACCGCGGTTGACGTGGGCAAGCGGATGGGGAAGGAAGTGGTGGTGATTAAAGAGTCGCCAGGATTTATCACCAGCCGCATCAACGCGATGATCGGCAACGAAGCGTTCTACATGCTGGAGGAAGGGATCGCTTCTGCGGCAGACATCGACAAGGCGTTGAAGCTGGGGCTGAATCATCCGATGGGTCCGTTTGAACTCGTCGATCTGGTTGGATTGGACACGCGACTGAACATTCTGGAGTACCTGCACAAAATGCTGGGGGAGAAATATCGTCCAGCGCCCCTTCTGGTGCAGTATGTTGAGGCGGGACGGTTGGGGCGGAAGGCCGGTCGCGGCGTTTATGAGTATCCGGAAGTCGCGGCGAATAAGGATGCGCCAGCGAAAGTCGTGCAGTAGGAGTGGCTGCGGGCTTGTGCCCCCCTGCCGCCGGGCTTCGGCCGCGGGACAGCCGAGGCGGCTGTCTTTACTTGGATCGCTAGCGCCTGCGGCCGAATTTCAAACCTGACAAAGATTCGACTCTTTCCAGTCCGATCCCCTTACTGGCAATCAGGACTTGAAAGCTTTCGCCCATGCCTGCGGGCGTCACTAGATGCTTGAGTTGCAATGCTACTTTGGCACGCTCCTGCGGCAGGCCGCATCCTTCGAAGGCGTCAGCAAACTGGTTCGCTTCGCCGATGCCCATCAGAAATTGGGATTGGGTGATCACCTTCTGCGTCTTCATGCCTTGTTTGTGTGCGGCGGTGGCGAGCGCGGTGAAGTTTACGTCGGCGGTGATGTCTTGTTCGCCCGGGGCTTGGTAGGGGTTGGCGCTGATTGAGTGCTGGCGGAGGGCCTTCAACGTGCCGTGGTGGCGTCCGGCTAACTGCTCTTCGCGGGTATAGCCGTAGTCGATGGTGACGAGGAAGCCATGCTGGATGTTGGCGGCCATCTGCTCCATGAAGTGTTGTGCGGCTAGAGGTGCTTCAATGCGCTCGTCTGGTTCGGGATGGACCGAATAACGGTCGATAAATTCCAGTTCCCCGGCGGATGGTTGCGCCCAGCTTTCGGTGAATCGGCCGTCGCGCGTATCGATGCGCAAAGATCCTTTAGTGCCGAGGATTTCGACCGGGAGCGCGTCGAAGAATTCGTTGGCGAAGACGATGGTCGGAATGTTGCGGCCGGACGTCTCGTTGAGAGCATCAAGCGTGCCGAGTTCAGCTCTTCCGGATTCGAGATGATCTCCCAGAGTCTCTTTGATCCGCTCGCGCAAGGCGGGCGAACTTTCCAAGAGGACATAGCGCAGGGCGCGATAGAAGTCCGGAAACTTCTTTTCCGACCAGTCAAGAACGTCTTGTGCAAACAAGCCTCGGCCGGGGCCGAGTTCGAACAGTTCGATTCGCCTCGGAGAACCCAGGGCTCGCCACATTTCGTCGAACTGCCGCGCCAGAAGTCGGCCGAAAACGGCGTGGACGTCGCTTGACGTATAGAAATCTCCGGCCTTGCCGAACTGCTGTGCGTTTCGCGAGTAGTAACCCAGGTCGCGATCGTAAAGGCAGAGTTCCATATAGCGCGAAAAGGGGATGGGGCCACGGTCACGGATTTCCTGTTCGATCTTTAGGCGAAGCTGATTCACAGTTCTTTCCGGCGGCGTTCGGCGCGGTCCTGCGGGGTGCGGATGAACATCTCGACGAAGTAATCGTGCAACGCATCGTAGAGCTGGCGCTGGAAGCTCCACTCGAACTGCGGGTGGTCGAGGTCGCGGGGGTGGAGATCGAAGTAATAAGTGTGCACCGGTACGGATGCGTCTTTGAACTGGATGATGACCTCCACGCCTTCGCCTTTGGACCGGGCGGAGAAATTCAGCAGAGGATGTTCGTAGAGGCGTAGTTGAGCCAGAACGCGGTCAAGGCGCGTGGCGGTGGTTTCGGGCATGTGGGGATTGTAAGGCAGCCGGCGGGACGCCGGCGCTACTCGTAGCGCAGCGCTTCGATGGGATTCAAGCCGGCGGCCTTGATTGCCGGGAGCATGCCGCTGACGATTCCCACGAAGCTTAGAATCACGGTCGACCAGATCAGAGTGGCGAAATCGATGTAGAGGTGAATATCGCCCTCGCTGGCGTCTTCGATGAAGGCGCTCCATAGCGTGAGCGAACCCACGCTCCAGGAAACCAAGTACGCCAGCACCACGCCGAGCAGGCCGCCAATGGCGGTGATCACCAGAGCTTCGGCGAGGAACTGGAAAAGAATATGCCAGCGTCGCGCTCCCAGGGCCTTCTCGACGCCGATTTCGCGGGTGCGTTGCGTCACGGAGACGAGCATGATGTTCATCAGGCCGACGCCACCGATTCCGAGTGTCAGCAAACCGATGAACCCGAGCAGTATCTTAATGCCGACTGTGATCACGGTGAGGTCAGCAAGATCTTTCACGGCGTCGAAAACGAAGATAGCGCGGTCGTCCTTAGGATCGAAGTTGTGATGGAAGGCCATGGAATTGCGGATGGCCTCGACCACCTTGCTGTGGTCGCCTTCGTAATCCATCATGATGCCGTCGAGGTAGAAACTATTCTTCAGGTCGCTCATGGCACTATACGGAACGTAGACCAGGGAGTTCATGTCTTCGTCGCCGTTCGAGATAGTGTGCCTGAGGATGGCGACCACCTTGTAGGAGATCCCGTCGATGCGAATACTTTCGCCGAGAGCGTTCTGGCCGGAGAAAAGTTTCTTCTTCACGGTGGCGCCGATGACGGCCACGCGGGAGTGGGTGAAGTCGTCGCGCTCGCCGAAGAATGAGCCCTCGCCCACGTCAAGAGCGCGAATTTTCTCGTAGCTGGAATAAATTCCGTGAACCCCGTAGCTGGCGCTGCGTGTGCCAAAAGACACCTGGCTTTGCTTATCCACCTCGGGAGAAACGCGGGTGAGCATGGGGACCTCGGCGCGCAGGAAGTCGAGATCGTCGCGGGTCAGGCGGACCTGCGCGCCCGCCTTGGTGCCTCCCGCCTGCTGGGAGGTGCGCCCCGGAAAGATGGCGACCAGATTGCCTCCAAAGGTGCGGAAGGCGACCATCAAAGCGTTCTGAAAGCCGGTACCGTAAGCCAGCAACAAAACCACCGTGGCAATGCCCCAGGCCATGCCCAGCATGGTGAGCAGGGAACGGCGGCGGTTGTGCTTCAGCGCGTTGAAAGCTTGTGTGCCCAGATCGCCCAGCATAGTGAGTCCAAAGTTATTCCGTCGAAATCGGTTTACTCCTGTCGCAGTGCTTCCACCGGGGGAAGCAGCGCGGCTTTGCGTGCGGGATAAAGACCGGCGACGATGCCGGCCACGGACAGAGAGAGAATGGCAATCGCGGCGGAAGCAGGCACGATGCGCGGTGTGTCGAATCCCTCCGGCGAAGGCAGTTGCGCCAGCAGAGCCACGAAGGCGGTTGTGATTGCCAGGCCGATGCCGCCGCTGAACGCAGTAAGAAATGCCCCTTCGACAAAGAACTGAGTCAAGATGTTTCGGTGCGTCGCCCCTAGAGCTTTGCGCAGGCCGATTTCCCGGGTCCGTTCGGTCACCGACACCAGCATGATATTGATGATGCCGATGGCGCCCAGGCCGAGAGTTACGATTCCCACCACGCCCAGGAAATAATCCATTGCATCAAAAATCTTAGCCACGCGGATGGCGCCGTCGATGGTGTCCCAATCGTTGAAGGCGTCGTCGAGACTGGGATCGAATCCGTGATGCCGGGCGATGATGGCGTGAACCTCATGCATGGCTTCGAGGTGTAGTTCTTTTTTTATGGGCCTGTAGTTGATGAAGGAGATGGCATTCTCCGTGTTCTGCGCCTTGAGCGGGAAAAGCATCCGCATGGTGTCGAAAGGCACGAAGATGCGGTTGTTCGTGCCGTTGTTGCCCTCTTTTCCGATCTTGGGGATGACGCCGATCACTTTGAAATCCATGTCGTTGAGCAAGATGGTGCTGCCCACGGCAGGCTGCCCCGGAAACATGTTCTTGAGCAGTTCCCATCCCACCACGGCCACACGGCGATGCTGGGAGTTGTCCTCATCATTGAACCAGCGTCCGGGATCAGTAGGGAGAGTACGAATCTGGTTGTAAGACGGAGCCACCCCGAAAACCTGGCCGTTGGTGGAACCGTAATCGCTGACGGCGCGAATGTCATCGCGCTCCAGCACTGGGGAAACCGCGCGCAGAAATCGCGACTGGTCGCGGATGGCGAAATAATCGGCGTAGGTAAAGTAGTAAGGTTGCCCAGACTGATAACTGCCGACTACGGCGGGGATACGGCCGGGGAAGACGAACATGATATCCGCGCCAAGTTCGGCCATGTTCTTCTCCTGACCGCTGCGGAAGCCTTCTCCCAGGCCTACGAGCAGCAGCAGGGAGCCCACGCCCCAGGCGATTCCGAACATCGTAAGGAACGAGCGCAGCTTGTGCGCCCAGAGCGTGGCGAGCGATTGCCGCACGATATCAAGAAGTATTCGCATGTGATACACCCCCACGCCTCCGGGGAGGTGCGTGGGGGTCCCGGGTACGATCGGGCGAGGGGTCTCAATCCCGCCCTACCGTTTCACGTCTTAGTTCTGATCAGAGGTACGCAGCCGGGCCATGCGAAGTTCCCTGCTGCCGTTGATTCTTTAGACCGCGGGAAGGCGAAAAGGGTTAGCTGAGGATCGGAATTTTGGAGACGGGCCGCGCGGCTTACAGAAGGCTCGAAGGAACTGTGGGTGAGAGGCTAGAACTCGAAGTACCCCCCGGCTGGGACGGAACGAGGCGCGCCGTTGGTGCCGGTTGCCGGAAGCAGCCCCAGGATTCCGCTCAAGTTCTCCCAAGCTGCCTGGTTCAGCGCGGGGTCTGAGCCGACCAGGTCGCGAATCATATCCCACGCAGCCAGATTGAGGGCGCCTTCGGGCGGTGGGCCCATCGCCAGGGACACAGAACATTGAGGACAGAAAGAGATGCGATGGGCTGTGGATTTCTGGCGCGGCTTAACGCCTACGGTTTGGGCGAACATATACAAGGCCACAGATTTCTGTCCTGGCTCGAGTTCGCGGTTACAGCGAAGACAGCGCATGTTCTCCAAGGTCTCTCCTAGAGCGGATTGCGGCCCTCGAATATGAATACTGTCTTTGAGGCGTCACGCGGCACAAGTATGTAGAAGGATTCCGGTGAGCTTTCGCTCGGAAACAGGCCGCCTCAGGGAGCGCATCAAACTAGTGGGTCCAAGGGTCGACGAGCGGAACCGCGATGTCTTCAAAGTGCGCGGTGTTGCGGGTGGCCAGCGTTGCGTGCTGGGCGATTACAATGCCCGCGATCATCGTATCCCGTAGGTCGCCCGGACGACCACTTCTTTGCCGGGAGGCCACCAGGTCCGCCGCTTCCTCGGCGGCGGCAACGTCGAAGGGAACGACATGGTGGTCGATCTTGTCGAGGAGTTCCTGGAAAGACTGGATCAAAGCAGAGCGGCGTTTTCCTCCGGGCATGATCTGTAGTCCGAAGCGGATCTCAAGAACCGTAATGGAGGTTATCCAGATGGATGCGCGAGGTTGCCGGTCAAGCCACGCGACGACATTCTTGTCGGGCGCAACGTGCATCAAGGCCGAGAGCACGTTGGTGTCAAGAATGGTCATGGTCTAAATCACGGCTCAAATGATGGAACGTCGATCCTGTGGCCCCGCAACTCGGGGATATCGGAGATCAGCCCGGTTTTGCCGAACAGGGTGGAAATTTCGGTCCCCAAGCCGCCGGCAGGAATGTTGGTTTCAATAACCGCACTGCGCAGGATGTCCCGTACCTCCTCTTCCATGCTGCGGCCATTCCTTCGGGCGCGGCGCTGCAGGCTCGCTTTCACCTGATTCTCAATGTTCCGGACGACGAACTGGGCCAAGGCTGCCTCCTGCTTTAGGAAACGATATCATGATATCATATTGTGCCGGGGAGGCAAAGTCAAAGACTGCTCGCACCTGGGAACCAAGCTGTGCTCTAGGCACAGGCTCATAGCATCGTGCACTCTGTTGCAATGGGTGCTGGCGCGAGAAATCATCGAGATTCGGGTTTGCCGCATGCCCTGTCGGCGCTGACATATCGACCATCGGCCACATTGGTCCGACTGTCACAGCTTCGCAAGCTTTGCGAGTGCGAAGAGGTTGCCGCAGTTTGCTACCGCTGGCGCGACGACGGCATAGAGTTCCTGCTGGTCCGGACGCGAAGCGGCGGGCGCTGGACGTTTCCCAAAGGCAGTGCGGAGCCGGGGCTGACTCATGCCCAGGCGGCGGCGCTGGAGGCGTTCGAAGAGGCGGGAGTGCATGGGCGGATCGAGGAAGCTTCGTTCGCAAGGTATGTCCGTCGGGGACCGAGCCGCGGCAGGAAATCCGATGCAAGATCCAGCGAGGAAGAGCTTGCCGTCTCTGCGCATCTCTGTGAAGTAACCCGGCTCAGCCCTCCGAGGGAATCTCGCCGGAATCGGACGTGGTTTGCGGCGGTCGAAGCTCGGCGGCGTTTGTGTGAGGGGCGCAGGAGTGAAGATGGGGCCGAATTCACCCGTGTGATTGATAAAGCTGTAGCGCGCATCCAGCGACGGCGGGACGGAACCGGCATCGTTGACCATGGACCGCAGGATCGACCGCGGCAAAACGGGCTGGATCTGGAAATGCCGCAAAAAGATGGGTTACAGAAAGTGCAGTTCGAGGCGTTCGCGGAATCGCGAAGTGGCGAAGCTTCACTGGTGCAGAACGTCCGTCGCCAGCTGAGCGGGATGCGCCGATTCGCTGTGCCCGCTGTTGACACTCATTCTCGTCTGGTCTTGCGAGGTGACGTTTTGCAATTCGACCCTGCGCGAGAGAAGAAGGCGAAGGCTTTGGGAGCGGGTACGAACAAGGGCTGACCTGCGCTTCGTCCCAACTCTTAATTCCTTACTCTTTGTTCTTCGGCCGCTCGTACGCTTTGGCCAGATACTTTCGGGCTTCTTCGAGAGCGGCAAAAGTGTCGTCATTAGTCTGGATGGCTTGGCGATATTCGTTGATGGCGCGCTCGCGCTGGCCGGTGATGTCGAAGATTTTTCCGAGTTGGATGTGGCTCCAGACTTCAGTCCAGCGCGGCTCGCCGTCGCCGTTGATGGACGCGCGGTAGGAGTTCGCCGAGGACTGGTAGTTTCTCTGCAGGAAGAAGACCTCTGCTATGCGGTAGTGCGCGAAAGAGCTGTTTTTGTTGAGGTCGAGGGCTTTGTTGAATTCGGCAAGCGCACCCGCCAGGTCACCTTGCTGCTGCATGGCCATACCGCGGAGAATCGAAGCCCGGAGCCTCACATCCGAAGAATTGGTGAGCACGTGATGGTCGGGATCGACGGAAATGTGGCGCGGGCGTCCGAAGGTTTCAACGGTAAAAGCTGAGTTCGTGCCTACCACTTCGAGCTTCTTGTCTTCGGTTTTGCCGTCGGTGTCAATGCGCAGATCGACGGGCATGCGGAACAAGTCGAGATCCTGGGAAACTTCCCCGGTGACTCGGAAACCTTTATTACTGCCCAGGCGGTAGGTGGTGTATTTGAGTTTGAATTCGGGGGCGCCAGTGGAATCGAGCCACTGCGAGAAGAACCAGGTGAGTTGATCGCCGTAGTACTTTTCAGCGATGGTGCGAAAGTCATCGATGGTGGCCGATTTGCCAGCGTAGGTCTCGGCAAACTCGCGCATGGTTTTGTTGTATTTGTCTTCGCCGAGCACCCAGCGCAGCATATGCAGGATCATCGCTCCCTTATCCGTGACCAGCGACTGAAACTCCGTGGAAAAAGGATCGAGTTTGCTGGCGCTGGAGAGCGGAACAGTGTCGTAAGCGAGGGCCCCGACCGACATGTCTTTGACAGTTTCCTCAAGTCCGGCCACGCCCGCCGCGCTCTCCACGTACATGGCTTCGGAATAGCGGGAGAAGCCGTCGGTCAGCCACCAATCATCCTTGGTCGCGGGGCTTACCGAAACTCCCCACCACTGATGGGCGATGGCGTTCGCCAGCAAACGGTAATTAGTCTTTTCCGTGATCGATGGACCTGCGAGGCCGGCAAACTCTGGCGCCCAGGCGTAGGGAACCGTGTCATTGGGGAGTTCCACCACATTGAGCCTTTGCGATAGAGGTGTGCCGTAAAGAGTGATGAAGTACGTGAACTCCTGAACTGCGGTGCTGGTGTATTCCGGGGCGAGCTTCTGGTGAGTGGGCTTGAAGAAGACGTGCAAGTCCATTCCAGCTTCATCGCTTTTATATTCCTCGAAGGTGCCGGCAACGATGGTGCCGGGGAAGCTGGGTTTGGTATAGGCGAAGGTAAATGTTTTCGTCGGGAGACCGTTGCTATTGGGCTTACTTGACGGCGGATTATCAGTCACCGTGGATTTTCCGCTTCCGATCGCGAGCATGTGCGCGGGCACGGTCACGCTGATGGTTGCGGTGAAGCGGTTGAGACCGTAGCCGCTTACCGGGAACCAGCGCCCGGAATAGAGCAGGTAGCTGGTGTCGTCGCCGACATAAGCGAGTTTAAGACCGGGAACCGGGCTGTCATCGGCGGTTTCGAGCTGGCCTTCGTATTCAAAGGTCAGCGTCATCGAGGCGTCTTTGGCCAGGCCATTGGGCAGCGGCACGCGGATGCTGGAATCCTGCGTGACGCGCTCGGCCGACAGCGGCTGGTTGTTATCGTCGAGAACCCGGGTGACCCGCAGATCATTATGCAACTCGAAAACGGCGACCGTGAGATCCTGAAGGGCCGTGAATTTAACCTTGGCCCGCGCAGAAATCTGATGGAGATGAGGAGTTAGTTCTGCCTCGATCTTGTAGTCGTCGACGCGCAGGTGGACCTTCTCAGCGGCCCGCGAGGGGGTCGCGACGAACGTCAATACCAGCAGGGCAAGGGAACTCGACAGGACGCTCTGGGCGCGCCGAAGACGAATCTGCATTAAGGAGAGTCTCCCGGAAATGGGCCTACCACTTCCCTATGATGAAGATTCTCCTCTAAAAGATGCTGGGAGCACAAGGTTTAGAGGGAAGCCTCTAGCTCTTAGCTTGAACCACGGCGCGGCAAGGCCAGGATGATTTCGGCGGCCCGGTCTGCTGGGTGTGGGTATGGGCCTTGAGCAGCGCTACGCGGCGGGCGCAGGCGGGCTTTCACCTCGCTCAGGCCCTCGAGCATGCGGTCGCGGGCAGGCCCGTCGGGGAGGATTTCCTTGACCTGCGCGACCACTTTCCCAGCGGTGAACTCGTGCTGGACCAGCTCTGGGACGACTTCCATGCCCGCAATCAGGTTGACCATGGCAAAGCGCGGGACTTTGACTCGCGGCTTGCCGAGCAGGTAGGTGAGCGGTGAAACGCGGTAGACCATTACGAACGGCGTGCGCATCATCGCGGCTTCTACTGTTGCCGTGCCGCTGGCGATGATGCCGGCGCGGGAGTGAAAGAGCGCCGCCAGGGATTCGGGGACGAATGTGACGCGTTGCTTTCCCGGCGTTTGTTTGCTGATCAGGCTTTGCAGAAAGCCGCGGTCGAGCGTGGGTGCTATCGGGAGTAAAAACTCGTAGTCGGGGCCAAGCTGGGCGGCCGCTTCGAGGATGGTCGGCAGGTTCATGCGCACCTCTTTTACACGGCTGCCGGGCATCAGGGTGATCCAATGTTTTACCGGGTCGAGATGAAATTGTGCAGCGAAGTCGTTGCGCGTTATGGCTGGTTTCGGCAAGTCGGCTAGGGGATGGCCGACGAAGGTCGCATCCACCCCGCGGTCGCGGTAGAACTTTTCTTCAAAGGGAAAGATCACCAGCGCTTTGTCGACATAGTTGCGGATGAGGCGCACGCGTCCCTGGCGCCATGCCCAGAACTGCGGTGCGACGTAGTAGACCACGGGAATGCCCCGCTTCTTCATCTGCCGGGCTACGCGCCAGTTGAAGGCAGGCGAGTCGATGACGATCGCGAGATCGGGCTTGCGCTTTTCGGCTTCCTGGATCAGGCGTTGGAACAAGCCGTAGATCTTGGGCAGATGGCTAAGGATTTCGGTAATGCCGACGACGGAGAGATCTTTCGCGTCGACGACCGTGTCGCAGCCGGCGGCACGCATGCGGTCTCCGCCGACGCCGAAGAATTCAAGCTGCGGGTCGAGGCGATGCAGGGCATCGATAAGCTGGGCGCCGTACATTTCTCCGGAAGCTTCGCCGGCTGAGATCAGGATTCGCAAGAGAGCATTGTAAGGCCGCGGCCCTTAGTCATCCCCCCTGGCGGTGACTTCTGGCTCCCTTAAGCCGTCGGCATTCGCGGGCGAGGGCGCCCGCGCCACACCGATCTCTTGATCCTTGTATTGGAGTTGGTAGAGCTTGAAGTAGATGCCGCGCTGGGCGAGGAGTTGCTGGTGGGTGCCCATTTCGCGGACCTGGCCTTTGTGCATGACGATGATCTTGTCGGCGCGCTGCACCGTCGAGAGCCGGTGGGCGATGATCAGCGACGTGCGTCCCTCGACCATGCGGTTGAGGGCGTCGCGTACACGGAATTCGGTTTCAGTATCAACGCTGGAAGTGGCTTCGTCGAGAATCAGGATTTTCGGTTCGTGGGCCAGGGCTCGCGCGAACGAAATGAGTTGCTTTTGCCCGGTCGAAAGAGTTGACCCGCGCTCGCGAACTTCTTCGTCGAAGCCTTTGGGCAGGGCGCGGATGAAGTCGGCGAGATTCACGTCTTCGGCCGCCTGCTCGATGTCTTCGTCCTGAATGCGTTTTGTTCCGAGGCGGATGTTTCCGCCGATGGTGCCGCTGAACAGGAACGGATCCTGCAGGACTACGCCGAAGCGGCTACGCAGGTCGGCGAGATCCATCTCTTTCACATCGACGCCGTCGATTCTGACCGCGCCTTTCTGGACATCATAAAAGCGCAACAACAGCGAGATCAGCGTAGTCTTGCCTGCTCCAGTGTGGCCGACTATCGCCACGGTTTCTCCCGGTTCGATGGCGAAGGTTACATCGCGCAGGACCCAGTCCGGAGCTTTATCGGTCTCCGCCGTTTCGCCGTAGGCGAACCAGACATGGTCGAACTCTATGCGGCCCGGGCCTTCTGGGCGCTTCGTTACCGCGGGTGAAACCACCTCCACGGGCGTGTCCAGAAGCTTGAAGATGCGTTCGCTGGCGGCCATCGCAGATTGCAGAATGTTGTATTTCTCGCTGAAGTCCATGATCGGACGGAAGAAGCGCAACGCGTATTGGATAAAGGCGACCAGAACGCCCAGTTCTGCTACTCCGCGAACGAAGCGGAAGGCTAGCAGCGTCTTCCAATTGAAACTCACGGCGACGCTGGTCACGGAAATGTTCCGCATCACGCCGGCGCCGCCGAACCAGATGACGCAGGCTATCGCGATCGAAGAGAGAACATCGATGGCGGGGTAGTAGAGCGAGTAGGCAAGGATCGCGTCCTTGTACGCTTCCATGTGGCTGCGATTGATTTCCGAGAAGCGAGTGTAGGCTTTGCGCTCGCGATTGAAGAGCTGCAGCACAACCATGCCGCTGACGTGCTCCTGCAGGTAGGAGTTGATGCGGGCGATGGCGACGCGAATCCGGCGATACGAGTCGCGCACCTTGTCGCGAAAAATCTTGGTCGCCCCGACGATAAAAGGCAGCACGGCAAAGGTGATCAGCGCCAGCTTCCAGTTCATGCACAGCATCACGCCGAGGATGCCGGCGAGCACAAAGATATCTTCGAAGATGGAGACCACGCCGGAAGTGAACATTTCATTCAAGGCGTCGACATCGGTGGTGACGCGCGTGACCAGGCGGCCAACGGGGTTCTTATCGAAGAAGGCTACGTGCAGGCGTTGCAGATGGCGGAAGATCTGGCGGCGAAGGTCGAACATCACCTTCTGGCCAGTCCACTGCATGAAATAGGTTTGCAGGAATTCGAGCAGGAAACTGAAGACGAGCAGTCCGACATAAATGGCAGCGAGCTGCGCGATGCCGGTGATGGCGTTCTGGCTAAGCCAACTCCAAATGCCCGAAGACGTCGCGGTGGCCGCTTCTCGGGGCGCGAGGTAACGATCAATCGCCACCTTGGTGAGATAGGGGCCGAGCACGTCGGCGAAAGCCTTCAGAATGATCGAGACCAGCGCGATCGCCACCTGCCAACGGTAGGGACGCAGATACTTCAACAGCCGCGCCATCAGGCGGCTGTCGTAGGCTTTGCCTAATACTTCTTCTTCCTGAGACATCGTTTTCTTTGCGATCGCGCAGGGAAGTGGCCCGCGCCGCCTTGTTAACAGGGTAACGCAATATCGATGGCCGAGTCAGGCTGGAGGATGGAAAAGGTTTGTGGCCGAATACTCCGATCGCAGATGGGATAATGATTGTGCATGCCGCTCGGCATCTACATTTCCGTTCCTTTTTGCCGCACCAAGTGCAGTTACTGCAATTTCGCCTCCGACGTGTTTTCACGGGCAGTCTTCGAGCGCTACGTGGATCGCGTCTGTGCCGACATTGGGAATGCGCCGCAAGTCGCGGCAGAGATGGGCGGGCAGATCGAGCGCGAGGTGGATTCCATCTATCTGGGCGGAGGAACGCCAACAGTGCTCGAAGCCGGGCAACTGGAGCGGATCTTCCGCGCCGTGCGGTCTCAGTTCGAGGTGCAGCCTGATGCCGAGGTCACAGTTGAGTGCGCTCCAGGGACGTTGTCGCCGGCCATAGTTGAGAGCCTGCAGCGTTGCGGTGTGAACCGCGTGAGCCTGGGAGTGCAATCATTTGTGGATCGGGAGGCTGCGGCGGTTGGTCGTCTGCACACGCGCGCTGCCGTGCTCGACGACGTTGCCCGGCTGCGAGCCGCGGGAATTACGAACATCAATATCGATCTGATCGCCGGTTTGCCGCACCAGAGCGCCAAGAGTTGGGAATTCTCTTTGGCGGAAACAATCGCCACCGGGGTTGGCCACGTGAGTGTCTACATGCTCGAAGTGGACGAGGATTCCCGCCTCGGACGTGAGCTTTTGGCCGGCGGTACGCGCTATCACGCTCACTTTGTGCCGGATGAAGAAGCCGTGGCGGATTTTTACCTGGAGGCTTGCGCGCAGCTAACATCGGCGGGGATTGCACAGTATGAAATCTCCAACTTCGCGCGCGAGGGTCTCGAGTCACGCCACAATTTGAAATATTGGACGCGCCAGCCTTACTTCGGCTTCGGAGTGGACGCGCATTCCATGCTGGCGGCAGCTCGGGAAGGGCACGGCTTTAGTCGTGCCGATGGAGAGAGCAAAATAGAACGGGGCTTTAGCTCCGGCGACATTGAGGCGGTGCGCTTCGCTTCGGCCGATTCCCTGGAAAAGTACACAGGAGGGGTAGCTTTGCAACGAACCCCCGTTTCACGCCGTGAAGCAATAGAAGAGTGTTTTTTTCTGGGGTTGCGTTTGACCCAGGGCATTCGACTTCAAGAACTGGCAGCGAAATTCGGCGAGGATGCTCTTCAGAACGCCCGCCCTTCAATTACAGAACTGGTCGAAGACGGACTCATGGAATACCGCAGCGACCGCGTCTGCCTGACCTCACGGGGGCGGTTGCTGTCGAACGAGGTGTTCGAGAGATTCGTTCTGGTCGACGAGACGTTCGATGATCCTCACGCTAGCGTGGTGAAAACTTGATGGAGCGAATTATTCGCAAACCATCCGGTCGGTTGGGCTGAAGGCCTTCCTGCTAACAATCGCCAATGATTACGCTGCTTGCCGCACTTTCTCCTTGCCCTGCCCGAGGTAACTTTTCCCGCTTCTGCCGCTATGTTCTAATCAAAAAATCTGGCAGCCGGAGGAGTCTTGGATTTTCAACTGAGCGACGAGCAGCAGCAGCTAAAGAAAACCGTCCGCGATTTCGCTGAGCGCGAAATCCTGCCCAACGTCATGAAGTGGGACGAGGCCTGCGAGTTTCCGCTGACTACGGTCAAGGAACTCGGCAAGCTCGGATTGTTGGGAACAGTTTTCCCCACCGAATACGCGGGCGCCGGCATGGGCTACGTCGAATACGTGATCGCCATCGAAGAGTTGTCGCGGGTGGATGGCTCGGTGGGCATCATTGTCGCGGCGCATACATCGCTCTGTTCCAATCACATTTTTCTAGCAGGCAGCGAAGCGCAGAACAAGAAGTACCTCAGCAAACTGGCTACAGGCGAGTTCATCGGCGCCTGGGGATTGACCGAGCCTTCTTCAGGATCAGACGCGGGCAGCGCGCGCATGACCGCGCGCCGCAAAGGGCGTGAATGGGTGCTGAACGGAACAAAAACTTTTTGCACCAACGGCCACTATGCGGACGTGATTGTCGTGCTAGCCGTAACCGACCGGACGGCGCATACTCACGGGCTTTCGGCCTTCATCGTGGAAAAAGAGACGAAGGGATTCCGTCCGGGCAAGAAAGAGAACAAGCTGGGGCTGCGAGCCAGCGATACTGCCGAGATGATCTTTGAAGACTGCGTGATCCCGGCAGAGAACCTGCTGGGCAAGGAGGGCGCCGGCTTTATCGACGCCATGCGCGTGCTCGATGGCGGCCGCATCTCGATTGCCGCTCTCTCGCTGGGCATGGCACAGGGCGCGTACGAGGCCGCGCTCCGGTACTCGAAGGAGCGCAGACAATTCGGCAAGGCGATCGGAGAGTTCCAGGCTATCCAGTGGAAGCTCGCCGACATGGCTACCGAAATTGATGCGGCCCGGCTGCTGACCATGCGCGCGGCATCGATGAAAGACGCCGGCATGAAGACCACGATGGAATCGTCGATGGCGAAGCTCTACGCCAGCGAAGTTGCCGTGAAGTGTGCCAACGAAGGCGTGCAGATTCACGGCGGGTATGGATTCATCAAAGATTATCCTGCCGAGAAGTACTATCGCGATGTGAAGCTGTGCACCATTGGCGAAGGCACCAGCGAGATTCAGCGGCTGGTGATCGCGCGGCAGTTGCTGAAAGAGTAAGGATCGTGTTCGGGATCAGGTTCGCCTGTCCCGCAATCCGCTCGAATCCCAAACCGGCCAGTCCGGAGCTTCAGCCCTTTCGACTTGTCTAAGTCAGTTGAAGCTTCGCCCGGCCTATAATTCAGCGCATGCCCCAACACATTATCCGGGCCGCCTTTTCACAGCGCACCGTCCGAGTTTATCAAGCCTACCGCGAGGAGATCGCAGTACCCCCGCTGGCGGCTCGAAGGTTTGTTCCGCCTTTCAGCATGGGGCGCATGACCTGGATCAAACCCTCGTTTAACTGGATGATGTATCGATGTGGCTATGCCACCAAACCTGGCCAAGAAGTCGTTTTGGGCATCGACATAACAAGAGAGGGCTTCGAGTGGGCGCTCGAACACGCCGTTCTCTCTAGCTACAACCCGTCCATCCATTCTTCTCATGATGAGTGGCGACGCAGCCTGGCAGAGGCATCAGTGCGGGTACAATGGGATCCCGAACGCGACTGGCGCTTGGGCATCGTAGAAGATGTCCGGGCTGTTCAGATCGGTCTGGCTGGCGAAGCCGTACAACGCTATGTGAACGAGTGGATTGTGCGACTGGAAGACGTGACACCTGCTGCACAGCGTCTTGCTGTGGCTCTGAAAAGAGAGGCTGTCCCCGAGAGCTTGCCAGATAGGCTTGAGATGCCCTACCCGCTCAGTCCCGCGCTGGTACTCAAACTTTCCCAAACAATCCTACCGAGATCAGGCTGACCGATCGCATGTTTCATGCGGTTCGTTGAACTGACGGCGAGAACTATCCTTTCACTGCGGCGGTAATTGGCTACTCGTCAACTGTCCACTCCGCCGATTTCTCCTTCCTCGTCCTCTGCTTTACACTGATCGCTTGAACCAACCCATCCAGGACTGGATTGAGCAACTTCGCTCAGGCGACGTGCGCGCCCTCGCTCGCGCGATTTCGACCGTGGAGAATCGCGTCCCGGGGTGGTCCGAGCTACTGAAAGCCTTGTTCCGGCACAGCGGGAAGGCGCGCGTCCTGGGGCTGACGGGACCGCCGGGAGCGGGGAAGAGTACGCTGGTCGATCAACTGGCCCGTTTCTATCGCAAACACAATCGCAGCGTCGGGATAATCGCGGTGGACCCAACCAGTCCCTACACGGGCGGCGCAATTCTCGGCGACCGCATCCGCATGCAGGAACATTTCTCTGATCCCGGGATTTATATTCGCAGCATGGCGACCCGGGGTTCACTCGGCGGCCTGGCGCGCACCACGGCCGATGTGACCACGGTGCTCGATGCTTCGGGACGCGATCTCATCATGATTGAGACCGTGGGCGTGGGCCAGGACGAAGTGGATATCGTGCGTCTGGCTGACGTCACAATTTTGATTCTGGTGCCGGGCATGGGCGATGATGTACAGACGATCAAGGCCGGCATTATGGAGATCGCCGACATCTTCGTCATCAACAAGAGCGACCGCGATGGCGCTGAAAATGTGGAGCGAGAAATCCGCTCCCTGCAATCTCTGGCCATGCGCCACGACGGCTGGACGCCGCCTATCGTAAAGACCGTCGCCAGTCAGGGAGCGGGAATCGAGGAACTGGCCGGCGCGATTGCGGACTACGAGGCTTATCTGCAAAAGAAGAACCTGGCGCTGAACAAAAGCGTCGAGAACTGGCAGCAGCGGTTGGTCGAGATGTTGCGTGACTCCATGCTCGAAAAAGCTCAGGCGCACTTTGACGACGGCAAATTGGCCCAGCTGGCTGCGGACGTGGCCGAACACAAACGCGACCCATATACGCTGGTGGAGGAGATTGCAGCCAGCGTCGTGAAATATTGATTGCTAAATCGATCATGGCGCAAATCGATCATCTCGGCATTGCGGTGAAGTCGCTCACGGCGGCGAAGTCCATCTACGAGAAGCTGGGCCTGAGCGTTTCTCCGGAAGAAACAGTGGAGCAAGAGCAGGTGCGGCTGGTGATGGTTCCCGTAGGCGAGAGTCGATTGGAACTGCTGGAACCGACATCCGACACTTCAACGATCGCGAAGTTTATCGCCAAGCGCGGCGAAGGCTTGCACCATGTTTGCCTCCGCGTTCCCGACTTGCCGGCGGCGGTTGCGCGGCTCAAGAAAGACGGCGTGCGCCTGGTCTCGGAGGAGATCAAGACCGGCGCCGGCGGCCATAAGTATGTGTTCGTGCATCCCTCCAGCACCGGCGGTGTTCTGCTGGAACTGGTGGAGTCCTAAGGGTCGCAACGATGAAGACGAGAGCCGAGGCTGAAAAAGAGATTGTCGAGATTGTGAATCGAGAGACCAGAGCCTGGGATTCCAAGGATGTCGATTTGCTGATCACAGTCTTTCATCACGACATGGTTTGGCCCTGGCCCGTGAACAGCGATGCTCACGATCCGGTGCATTGGGTGCTGATGCTGGGTCGATTCGATGCCGAGCGTTGGAAGAAGGTATGGCAGGATCTATTTGACACGCACGCTCTTATCCACAATCGACGTCAAACAAAGAAAATCGAAATCTCCGAGCAAGGCGATGGCGCTTTCGCAGTGGTTGATGTTGATACTTTGTGGCGCGATCGGGACGGCAAGGATTTCCACTGGAAAGGGCGGGCGTGCAAGGTCTATAGCTGGATGGGCACGGAGTGGAAGATGACCATGCACACGGGTCTCCTAAACTATTAGAGTTTGCGGTGTCTTTATGCTCATTCTCGCCATCGACACTTCCGGCAAGCAAGGCAGCATCGCGCTGGCGCGCGCGGGGGAGCCAACCGCGGAGGGCGACTTCGAGGTCATCGAGATTGCGCCGCTGGTCGGCGGCACTTTCTCCGCACAGCTCATCCCGCAGATCGCCGAGTTGCTATCGAGCAACGGGTTCATGAAGACTGCCATCGGAGCATTCGCCGTAGTCTCGGGGCCAGGATCGTTCACCGGCCTGCGCATCGGGCTGGGGACGGTTAAGGCTCTGGCTGAGGTTTTGAGCAAGCCGATCGCGGCGGTTTCTCTGCTGGAGGTTTGCGTCCTCGCCAGCGGCGCTCAAGGCAAGGTCATGTCCGCGCTCGATGCGGGCCGGAGTGAAGTCTACGTAGGAGAATACGAAATACCCCCTCGTGCAGGCCAACCTCCGCGAGAGAGCCTCTTGAGCAGAAATGAATTCCTTGCGCAAGCGAAAGGATGGACCGTGGTCACTCCCGATTCCGTTCTCGCCGAGGCGGCTCGCGCGGTTGGGCTAAAAGTTTCAGTTCTCGTTCCGATCTCGGCCTCCGACGTTGCCCGGCTGGGCTGGCGCAAGATTCAGTCAGGCGAAACGGTAGGGCCCGAGCAGTTGGAGGCGAATTACATTCGCCGTACAGACGCCGAGATGATCGAGAAGATTAGATCCTAGCGTGCGCGTTCGACGGGCAAATGCGGCTGACGTTCCTGCCATGATGGATTTGGAACACCAGAGCCCGGCAGCCGGCCACTGGTCGCGCAATCAGTATCAAGCCTTGTTTGCGGCCACAGACCAGAAATCTGAAGATCAGAAATCTGAGCGCTTCGCTTGGGTCGCCGAAGATGACGCTGCAGCTCAGCCCGAGCGAATTCCACCCGCAACTCAGGGAATCTTTGCATTTCTCATAGCCCACCGAGTCGACACTGCGTGGGAATTGGAGAACATCGTGGTCGCCGCAACCGCCCGCCGTCGTGGCATCGGGCAGCGCTTGCTCGGCGAGCTGATCGAGGAAGTTCGATCCACGCAGGGCAGCGAGATCTCTCTGGAAGTCCGCCAGTCGAATCACGACGCGCGCTCTTTATATCGCAAGGCGGGGTTCGAGGAAGTGGGATTACGCAAGAGTTACTATTCAAACCCTCCCGAGGATGCAATCCTTTGCCGTCTAAGGTTTTAAGAGGCCTTTCTCATAACGAGATTGCACCAGAATTCGGCATTGAACCGATTTTGGTGCTGTGGTAGTTTTAGCCAGTGAATCCCGGTTGGAGGTCTGCTGGATGCTGACTCCGAAAGACACTCTCCTGAGCAGCCACGACGAATTCCGCAAGCTGGCTCAGGAGCACATGCAATATTCCACCCGTCTCGAAAGTCTCACCCAAAAACGTTACCTCAGCGAAGATGAAAAGCTGGAGGAAGTTCGTCTCAAGAAGCTGAAGCTGCGGCTCAAAGATCAGATGCAATCGATTGAGCGGCAGTACCGGCAGCAGTTCGGAGTTCACGTAGCATAATTATTTTGGCGGTTCGATAGCGGCCGTCGCCGCTACAGGAATTTTCTATCTACCCGCGGGCGCTCATCAGCGCCTTTCTTTATTTGCACTTAGACCCCTCCCGATTGAACTTCGGCCAGGCTCGTTCGCCTCTGCTCTATACCCGCCTCTGCTCTATAATGGAGCACTGCTCCCATGGTTCGTGACGGCTACCTTTACGCGCTGGCTTTGATTGCAGCTGCGGTGCTTGTGGGTTGGTTCACTCAGCCTACCTGGGCCGTGGTGCCGCTGTTGCTGGCCGTGTTCTTTCTCTGGTTCTTTCGCGATCCGGAGCGAGTCATCCCAGATGTGGCAGGCGCTGTAGTCTCTCCGGGCGATGGCAAAGTTACAGAAGCTTCCATCGTTACGGTGGGCAGCGAGAAGCAGGTTCGCATCAGTATTTTCCTGAGTGTCTTTGACGTGCACGTAAATCGCTCGCCGATTGCGGGAGTGGTCCGCGAGGTTCGCTACCAGCGTGGGAAGTTTCTGAATGCGATGAATCAAGCGTCGGCGGAGCAGAACGAGCAGAATATTGTCCGCGTCGAAGGCGATGGCCAGGTAGTGGTCTTCAAGCAGATTGCCGGATTGCTGGCGCGACGAATCGTGTTTCATCCGAAGGTAGGCGAGCGGCTGGAGCGCGGCCAGCGCGTGGGTCTGATCAAATTCGGCTCGCGTGTGGATGTCTTGTGCGATGCCACCGCCGCACTCCAGGTAAAAGTTGGCGACCGGGTACGCGGCGGAGCAAGCGTTCTAGCTTACCTGCAACCTAAGGGCGAACTGGCAGGTGCAGGGAGTTATTCCGCTGCGGAGGGGGCGCGCTGATGGATCTCCCGGTTCCAAGACGCAGGCATGATGAGCGGTCTACACGCCGCATGCGCAAGGGGATGTATATTCTCCCATCGCTCTTCACCACGGGGAATATGGCGGCCGGCTTTTACGCCATCCTCGAAGTGGTTCACGCCAGCGCCGCAAATTTCGCGCACCTCGACAATGCCGCCAAAGCGATTGGGTTTGCCGTTTTATTCGACGGCCTTGATGGACGCGTCGCCCGCATGACCGGAACCACCAGCGACTTCGGCAAAGAGTTCGATTCGCTGGCGGACGTAATTACTTTTGGCGTGGCTCCGGCGATGCTGGCCTGGACCTGGGGCTTCCACCTGATGCCGCCGGTCACGCTCAGCGAGTGGGAATGGAACATCAAGCTCACTCAGTTGGGAGCGATCGCCGCGTTTTTGTTCTTGATGGCCGGAGCCAGCCGTCTGGCGCGCTTTAACATTACGACGAACCCACAGCCTTCGAATCCAGGACGCCCAGGGAAGAAATATTTCGTAGGAATGCCGATTCCGGCGGGGGCGGGAGTAATTGCGGCAGTTGTACATTTTCAGGGAGGTGCTCCGCTCGAATCCTGGTACACGGCGATCACCTGGTTGGCGATGGTGGCTGCCGTCGGATATCTGATGGTGAGCACCTGGCGCTTCTACAGTTTTAAGGACATTGATTTCCGCTCGCGCCACCCCTTCCGTCTGATCATCCTTTTGGGCGCTCTGGTTGCTGGCATCTGGTTCTTCTCGAAGCCAGCGCTGTTCGGGGTTGCGCTGCTCTACACATTCTCCGGGGTGTTCTGGCGATTGCAATGGATGTTCCGGCGACGCAACCAGCCGCCGCCGCCCACCTACACGGAGGCTTCGCAGACTTCATGAGTACGCCGTCCAAAATCGCGGCCTTATCGCCGTCTTCTTCCGCGCGCGGGCAGCTATTCCGCGCCGCCATCGTGGGTGCGGCTACTCTGAAAGGTAAGGAAGTCGCCGAGATGCTCAACGAGCGAAACTTTCCAGCGGTGGATGTGCGACTGCTCGATGATGATGAGTCGATCGGCCAGCTGGAAGCGACGGGCGACGAAATCAACTTCATCCAGAGCGTCCGCTCGGAGCAGTTTACGCACGTGGACTTTACCTTCTTTGCCGCCGACAAGGAATGTACGCGGCAGAACTGGAAACGCGCTCGCGACGCCGGCAGTGCGATCATCGATCTTTCCGGCGCATTGGAAGAAGAACCGGGCGCGAATATCCGGTCGCTCTGGACAGAGCGCGAGCGCGGCGAAATGTGGCAGCCGGAGCTACAGCCGGCTCCATGCGTTGTGGCCCATCCCGCCGCCGTGGCATTGGCTCTGCTGCTGCTGCGGGCGCGCAAGGCGGGAGCGATCCGCAGCGCGGCGGCGACAGTTTTCCTGCCAGTCTCCGAGCAGGGACAGAAAGGCATGGACGAGTTGCACCAGCAGACTGTCAATCTGTTGTCGTTCCAGCCCCTGCCCAAGGATATTTTCGACGTGCAAGTTGCTTTCAATATGGTCGCGCGTTACGGGCAAGCGTCAAAGCTGTCGCTGGATTCGGTGGAAGCCCGCGTGCAGCGCGACTACCGCGAGATTGCCGGAGCGGACGCCCCGCAGCCCTCACTCATGATGTTGCAGCCGCCTGTTTTTCACGGCCTTACGCTAGCCGTTTTTCTGGAGATGGAGCAGGCGGTCGATCGGGAGCGATTGTCGCAGTCGCTTGCCGGAGATCACGTGGTTCTGGCAGGCGCGGAAGATGATTCGCAACCGAGCAACGTGAACACGGCGGGTCAGGCGAACATTCTTGTTTCGCTCAAGAGCGACGTGGCCCGGCCGAATGGGATCTGGCTGTGGGCGGCCGCCGACAACTTGCGCATTGCGGCTATGACCGCAGTGGAGTGTGCCGAGAGCATGATCCCAACCCGTCCGCTGGGAAAAATCCAATGAAGGTTCAGCGGCTTGCCGAGCTGATACCGATCTGCTTAACAACGATCTCCCTGACATGGATCCTGGCGACCACCGGTTGCGGATATCACACGGCCGGCCACTCCGTGCAGCTTCCGGAAAATGTCAAGACCATCGCAGTCCCAGCTTTCGTAAATAAGACCACGACCTACCGCATCGAACAACTGCTGACCTCGTCCGTAGTGCGCGAATTCACGATGCGCACGCACTATCACATCCTTAACGATCCCAGTGACGCCGCCGATGCCACGCTGCGTGGCACTGTGATTTCGGCCTCTTCGTCGCCGCTTACTTACAACTCCGCGACCGGACAAGCTGCCAGCGTCCTGGTCGTGGTCAGCATGAGGGTGTCGCTCACCGACCGTCAGGGCAAGGTGCTCTATCAGAATCCTTCGTATCTGTTTCGCGAGCAATACGAAGTCTCTCAGGATCTGACGAGCTTTTTCGAAGAAGACTCGCCCGCCTTTCGGCGCCTCTCGCAGGATTTCGCCCGTACCCTGGTCTCTAACATCCTGGAGGGCTTCTAGATGCTAGAGTTTGATGTGGCAGAGTTATTGGTGACGATGGTTTCAAGCGCGGAGAACTTCTAATGCGCGCATTCGCCCAGGCGGATCGGTTTGTCAGCGAGATCGAATCGCACAAGCTGCGTCCGGCGTACGTGTTCGTGGGCGATGAAGCTTTCTTGCGCAATCGCTTTCGCGATGCCATTCTCGAACATCTCGTTCCGCCGGATCTCCGTGACTTCAGCGTGTTCGAGTTCGATCTGGGGGAAAATGATCTTGCCGAAGTTCTCGACCGCGCCCGCACGCCCTCGCTGATGGCTCCATTCCAGGTGTTCTTTGTGCGTGGCGTGAAGAGTTTGTTCGGCCGCGGCTCAAATGAAGAAAAGCTGGCGGCCATCGAAGAGTATTGCAAGAATCCCAATCCTGACGCGATGCTGGTTTTCGTTGCCGACCACATCAGCATCCCCGCCGACGTCCGCCGCATGGAGATGCAGGACAAAGAACGTTACCAGCGCATCCGCGAAACCATGGGCCAGTACTGCGGCATCGTCGAACTGGCGCGGGTGGAAGAGGGCGAAGCCGTGCGTTGGATTTCCGATTATTGCACCAGTCGCACGGTCCCAGTGAAGATCGATCCCGACGGCGCCCGTGAACTGGTCGACGCGCTCGGCGGCGACATGATGATGATCTCGAACGAACTGGAAAAGCTGATGCTCTACGTCGGCGCCCGGAATCGCATCACGCTGGGCGATGTGGAAACCATGGTGCTCGCCGCCAAGCAGCGGTCCTTATATGAATTGACCGACGCCATTTCTTCCAAGGACCGCGTGCGCGCACTCGAAGTCCTGGACGCGATCCTGTCTTCAGGCGATGGCGAAGAAGCTGCGATCGGACACATCTACATGCTGGCGAAAACCTTTCGCCAGATGCTGGTGATTCTCGAACGCAACGTGCGCGACCAGCGTATGCTCTGGGCCGCGTTGTGGCAGGGCTTCCGCGTGCCTCCATTCGCCGCCGACGACATTATTAAACAAGCTCGCCGCTACAAATCGCGGCGCGATCTGACACGCTCGATTCGCCTCGTGGCCAAGGCCGATCTCGCCCTGCGTTCCAATCCCGTGAGCAAGCGCATAGTCCTAGAACGTCTGGTGATGGATCTCACCACCGAGGCGAAGCTGGAAGCGCCGGGATGGATGCAGGAACAGTTGCCGGTTTAGAGCGCAGCTTCCAGCTCTCGGCGGTTGGCTCTTAGCCTTATTTTAATGAATACTGATCGCTCCATATAACCGTGATCAGGAGCCAATCTTGAGACCTGTTCCACGACGCACATTTCTGAAGGGTGCACTGAGCGCTCTAGTCGCCGCGCCCTTTGTTCTTCGCAAGAGCTACCGGGTATTCGCGCAATCGACGCAGGAATACCCGGAGCGGGTCGTCCGGCTCATTCGCGAGTCTCTTGTGATCGACATGCTGAACCAGTTTCTGTATCGCAAGGACCAGAATGAGCTGAAAGAGAGGTGGCTGACCCAACCGGGTGCCTTTACCGAAGCGGATTTTCGGCGATTTCAGAGCACCGGCGTTTCCGTCATCAACTTCGGTGACGGCGCCGACGACTTCGCCGATGCCCAGCAACTCTTCGCCAAGTGGAACAGCTTCATCGCCGAGTATCCGCAGTGGTTGATGCGCATCAACGGCTTCGCCGATTTGGCGACAGCCAAGGAGCAGGGCAAACTCGGTATTATTTTTGGGCTGCAGACCAGTGGTCAATTCCAGACCATTGACGACGTGGACCGCTGTTTCGGCTACGGGCTGCGAGTCTCTCAGCTCAGCTACAACTTCAGGAGCCTCGTCGCGGATGGCGCCTTCGAACCTTACGACGGCGGAGTCAGCGAGTATGGAGGAAAAATCATCGACCGCATGAACAGCGTCGGCATGGCGGTCGACCTCGGTCACGCCAGCGACAAGACGAAGCTGGATGCCATCGCGCGATCAAAAACTCCTGTCATTCTTTCGCACGGCAACTGTCGCGCCCTGAATCCGAACGCACTCCGCGCCACTACCGACGACGCCATTCGCAAGCTGGCCGCGAAGGGCGGCGTGATGGGAATCACCGATATTGCGTTCATGGTAAAAGGGAGCGAGCCGGTCACTGTTGAGGATGTTGTCGATCACTATGATCACGTGCGCGACCTCGTTGGCATCGAGCACGTTGGCGTCGGCTCCGATGCCGGCATCGAGAGCAACGACTTGGGGTCTCCATCGGTATTGAAAGATATGCTTACGAAAGCTGATCCTCGTTATCACGTGCATGGTGATCACGAGGTGGTCGCGGGGCTTAGCGGAACGACACGGATGTACGAATTGACGGCGGCTCTGGTAAGGCGTGGTTACACCGATGAGCAGGTGCGTCTTGTGATCGGTGGAAACTGGGCGAGAGTGCTGAAGACTATCTGGCTCTCCTGATCTGACGGCGCGCTTCGGCCCAAGGGATGGGCTTTACCTTGGCGGAATCCAGTTCCTGGATTCGGCGTGCGATCTCTTCGTTCCATTCCTCCTCGGCGGAGGCATCGACGGTGTCGTCGAGGCTTTCGAGCAGGGACCCAGCGAGAGCAGCACGCGCTTCTGGTGGAAGGGCTAGCGCCTTTTTCAGCAGTTCAGAAACTTCCTGAGTCATGGCACTTTTTTACTCCCCAAACAGGCGGCCAAAGTCCTAAGGGCAGCAGCTACTTCATCGCAGTGACGCGCTTACCTAAGCGCGACTTGTAGCGCGCCGCGGTATTGCCGTGCAGCGTGCCCTTCTGGATCGCCTTGTCGAGCGCCGATACTGTCTCGCGGTAAGTCTTCTCGGCGGCAGCTTTGTCGCCCTTCTCAATGGTCTCTCGCAGTGTGCGCAGCGCGGTGCGCAGGCGGGAGGTGTTGGCGCGATTGGTGGCCGTGCGCTTCGTGGTCTGACGGGCGCGTTTGAGCGCCGAAAAATGATTAGCCATATTGATTCGTTAGCCTTTGTGTGTACAGCGAGATATTCCGGCGAGTACCGAATAGGTTATTCTACGGGACTAAGTCTCGACTGGTCAACCGCTTGAGCCGCATCGGGGCGGGCATTGACTCCCATCCCGGCGCGGGGTACGCTTTACTCAATGGTAGTGACTTGCCTCCTGGGCATGAGCATTCCGGCTGGTCCCGTCTCGAAGCATAATCCTGTTTTGTCATTTCCTGTCGTCAAGAGGTCGAATCCTCAAAGAGATTGAATGAAGAAAAGCATCGGGATTAGTCCCAACATCGAGACTTTATTTGGCACGCGCGACGAGAATGTGCGCGTGCTGGAAGATGGCCTGAACGTCACTATTGACCTGCGATCGAATGCGATTGAACTGGAGGGTGCGGCCCGCGACGTGGCTCGCGCCGAGCAGATATTTGCCGATTACGAGAGCCTGCAGAAATCCGGCTATAGCTTCAACAACGGCGATCTGAACAGCATGCTGCGGGTGCTGACGGCGGATTCGACTGCAACCCTGCGCGGACTGGCCGATGCCGGCCGCCAGCGTTCGCTGGGACGCCGCATGGTGCAGCCGAAGAGCGTGAACCAGCGCCGATACGTGGAAGCCATCGAGAAGCACGACATGGTTTTCGGCGTCGGTCCGGCGGGTACGGGCAAAACTTATCTCGCCGTGGCCATGGCGATTTCCGCGCTGCTGGCGAAACGCGTGAACCGTATCATCCTGGCGCGGCCAGCGGTAGAAGCGGGCGAGCGACTGGGCTTTTTGCCGGGCACCTTGCAGGACAAGATCGATCCTTACCTCCGCCCGTTGTATGACGCGCTTTATGACATGCTCGATCCGGAAAAGGTGGACCGCTATCTGGAGAAGAACGTCATCGAGATTGCGCCAATCGCATTCATGCGCGGACGCACGCTGAACGATTCCTTTGTCATTCTCGATGAAGCGCAAAACACGACTTCGGAGCAGATGAAGATGTTCGTCACCCGCCTCGGATTCAACTCCAAGGCGGTGATTACCGGCGATATCACGCAGATCGACTTGCCCAACGCGCGCCGCAGCGGGTTGCTTGAAGCAATCGATGTATTGAACCGGGTCGAAGGTCTGACCTTCGTTCATTTCGATGAAACTGATGTAGTACGCCATCATTTGGTGCAGCGCATCATCCGGGCCTACGACGAGCACAAAATGCACATTGCCGAACAGCAGATGCTGCTGCCGGCGGTGGGGAAAAACGGCGAGGCGAAGGGTGTTGATGGTAAGAACGGTGATGTGAAGAGCGGCGACGTGAAGAGTCGGGAATCGAACGCGAACGACAGATCCAGAGAAGCCTCGGCAGAATAAGATCGCGAACTGTAAGGAGGGCTGAACCCGGGCCCTCCTGTTTATTTTGCAAGCGCTGTTGGTATGCGCGCTGGGAGCGAGCTGGTTATCCTCTTGGTTATCCTCCGAAAAAGGGTCGCGGGGTTGAGTTCATCCACGCTCGAGCGGTTTGTGCTGCGGGCGAGGCGGGCCGTCTGTTTGCCCGACACGGTGAATGTGCTCGTGACCAGCAGTTCCGAGTTAAAGTCTCTCAACCGGCAATTTCGCGGGGCGGACAAGGCCACGGACGTACTGTCGTTTCCAGCGCCTCCCGTGACGGCACGGCAGGCTCGGCGCGTTGCCGGGGACGTGGCGATTTCCGCCGACATCGCCAGGGAGAATGCGGCGCGCCTGGGCCATTCTGTGGCAGACGAAGTGAAGATTCTGGTGCTGCACGGCATTCTGCATCTGGCGGGGTTTGATCATGAGCGCGATAATGGCCAGATGGCCCGCAAAGAGAGCCGCTTGCGGCTGCAGTTGAAGTTGGAGGGTAGTCTAATCGAACGCGCGCAGCCACGGCATCGCACGTCTGCTGGAAGGCGGAGCCGCGCATGAACTGGGCCGTCGCACTCGCGCTGATCCCGTTGCTCGGCCTGTTGGCCTTGGCTTCTTACGTCGACCGCGTCTACCAGGAGATCGGCAAATTTCTCTCGCGCGAATTTCAGGACAACATCGATGTCTTCGAGCAGAGGGTTGAGCCCCACCTGCATGTGAGCCGTGCCCGGGCATCGCTCTCGATGGCGGTGCTCAAGCAGATCACCACGGCGACGATCGCTTTGCTTGTTGGCTTCGCCGTCTTCGGCGATCAGCGCTGGAGCATTTACGAGATCCTGCAGGCCGCTATCAGTCTGATTCTGATCATCATTGTGTTCAACCAATTCCTGCCCTTTGTTTTCTTCTCGCGCACCAACGGCGCATGGCTCGTTCGTTGGACGTGGCTTCTGACCGCTCTGATTTACCTGGTGCTGCCCGTGACCATTGTTCTCGGTTTCCTGCAATCGGTGGCATCGCTCACTCGCCAAAACACAGGAGAGCAGCCGGAAAGCGCGTCCGAGGCAGTGGATGCGCTGATCGAAGCCGGCCAGGAAGAAGGCATTATCCAGGAGGGCGACCGCGATCTGATTCAGTCCGTCGTGGAATTCAGCGGGAAGACGGTGCGCGAGGCCATGAAGCCGCGTCCGGAGATGTTTGCCGTGCCGGTCGACACCACAGTCGAGCGCTTCATCGAAATGCTCCGCACCAAACACTACTCGCGGGTTCCGGTGTACGCAGAAAGTGTTCATAACATCCGAGGCATCGTCTATGCCCAGGACGTTTTGCAGGTGCCGGACACTGAGGCTTCGAAGCGCACTCTCGAAACACTGATGCGCCGCGACGTATATTTCGTGCCCGAAAGCAAACTCGGCAGCGACCTTCTGCGCGAAATGCAGAAGAACAACATACGCATGGCGATCGTGGTCGATGAATATGGCGGCGTCGCGGGCCTGGTGACGATAGAAGATCTGGTCGAGGAAATCGTAGGCGAAATCCGCGACGAGCACGAGAAGCCTGAAATCGTCAGAGAGAACGATCAGTCATTCATCGTTTCCGGAGGAATGGATGTAGACCGCCTGGCCGAACTGTTTGGGTCGAAGCCGGAAGGCAAGGAATCAGCCACCGTGGCGGGCCTGGTCAGCGAATTGGCGGGACACATTCCGCAACGCGGTGAAACTGTGGATGTCGACGGCCTGCGCTTCGAAGTCCTGGAGTCGACCGACCGCAAGGTGGAACGCGTGAGAATCACAGCGATGCAACCCCGGCAGTTGAAACTGATATAAGGGGTGTTAGGTCTTGAGTCTTAGGTGTTAGGCTCTGATAGCGACATTCGGGATTCTTTCTTTGCCTAAGACCTAACACCCAAGACCCGCACCTCTATGCCTTTCCGTTCCGGTTTCGTCTGCATCCTCGGCCGCCCTAACGCTGGCAAGTCCACCTTGCTGAATGCTCTTGTGGGCGAAAAGCTGGCTATCATCTCGCCTAAACCGCAAACCACACGCAACCGGATTCAGGGGATCGTCAACCTTCCCAAGGCTAAGGGCCGCGACGCGGCACAGATTGTCTTGATCGATACTCCGGGCGTGCATAAGCCCGATAGTTCCCTCGGCCGCAAGATGATGGTCGAGGTGCGAGAGGCGCTGGAAGGTTGCGATCTTGTTCTCCTGATCATGGATGCCACGCGCAAGCTCGATCAGCGCGATGAGTTCGCGATCCAGATGCTGAGGCATTCAGCGACCAAGGTTTACCTCATCCTCAACAAAGTTGATCTGCTGCGAGGAGGCAAGGGCCAGCTTTTGCCCTTGATCGAGGAGTACAAGAAGCTGCATTCGTTCCAGGAGATCATCCCAATCTCGGCGCTGAAACGCGATGGACTCGAGATACTCCTGAAGCGAGTGACGGCCGCGCTACCGGCAGGGCCGCCTTACTTTCCGCCAGACCAGGTCACCGACCAGCCGGCACGGTTCATGGCTGCGGAAATCATTCGCGAGCGGGTGCTGGTGGAGACCGAGGAAGAACTGCCCTACGCTACCACGGTCATCGTTGAGTCCTTTGAAGAAGGCGCGAAGCTTACGCGTATTGCCGCAACCATCTACTGCGAGCGCGAAGGCCAGAAGGGCATCCTGATCGGCAAAAAGGGACAGATGCTCAAACGAATTGGCACCTCGGCGCGACTGCAACTCGAGCGAATGCTGGGAACAAAAGTCTTTCTCGATCTGTACGTAAAAGTGCAACCCAATTGGCGCGAATCGCGCGGTTTTGTGGAAGAACTCGACTGGAGAAGGCAGCTGGAGAATCTAACCGACGGTCGCATGGAGCCGCCGAAAGCGCCCCGCAAAGAAGACAATCCACCCCGGAAACGAGGAACGACAATCGCGACAGCATAGCGGACCGGCACTATTTGTGCTCGTTTCGCGGTCTTTACCGATGCCCCAGAGTTTGTCGGATTGAGCTTTCGCAGCTAGAATAAGCTGACCAGAGCATTAAGTCTCAGGCGAGCCAAAACATGTCCCAGGCGGATTCCACCGAGGAACTTCCCGAAAAAGATTTTGATCCCGACCAACTACATTTGCTTTTACGGGTAACACTTTCCGCCGACCGCCGGGCGGTCGATCCCGTGGTGCAGGAAGTGATGGGCGTGGTCCGCCAGATGAAGGGTGTGGACGGCAAGGAAGACGCCATCGAGCTATCGGTGCAAGAGGCATTGGCGAACGCCGTGATTCACGGCGCTAAAGAAGATCCCACCAAGACGGTCGAATGCCTGGTGAGCAGCGACGACGAGCGCGGCGTGCTGATCGTGGTGCGAGACCCCGGCCCTGGTTTTCGCCCAGACGCCATCCCCACGTGCACGGTCGGAGAGAACGTTTATTCCAATCACGGACGCGGAATTTTTCTGATCAACCAGCTCATGGACAAAGTGGAATTCAGAAAGAACGGCACGGAAATTCGCATGGTGAAGCGGTAGCGCCCAATCTCTTCTCTATTATTCCTTCACCGTGATTCCCAATGTTTTCATCTTGCGATACAGGTGGCTGCGTTCCAGGCCCAACACTTCCGCGGCGCGTGTGACGTTGCCATGGTTCTCGTCGAGCTTCTTCAGAATGAAATCCCGTTCATAGGCGTCGCGCGCCTGGTGCAGCGTAGAGAACTCGGTGCGTGCCGCACGCCGGTGGCCGTCGCGATAGACCAGCGTCGGCAGATGCTTGCAGTCGAATTTTGTGGTCAGGGGGTTCATGATCACAATGCGCTCAATCACATTCCGTAATTCGCGGACATTACCTGGCCACGAATAACGCATCAGGGCCTCGACGGCGTCATCTGTAATCTCCCGTGGTCGTCTCCCGTAGGTTGCGGCCAGGTCTTTTAGAAAGTGCCGGGCAAACAGCGGAATGTCTTCCTTCCGGTCGCGCAACGGCGGCACGAAAAACGGGATCACGTTCAGCCGGTAAAAAAGGTCTTCGCGAAAATTTCCCCGCGAGATTTCCTCTTCCAGATCTTTGTTGGTAGAGGCGATGATGCGCGCATCCACGACAATCGTCTTCTCGCTGCCCAGAGGAGCGACGCGCTGCTCATCCAGCGTGCGCAGCACCTTCGACTGGGTTTTCAGGCTCATGTCGCCCACTTCGTCGAGAAACAGCGTCCCTCCGTTGGCCTTTTGAAATTTCCCGTCCTTGTCAACGGCTCCTGGGAACGAACCTTTGTACTGGCCGAACAGTTCGCTCTCGATCAAGTCCTCGGGAATGGCCGCGCAATTGACCTCGACAAAAGTTTCATCCTTGCGCAGGCTTTGCGCATGGATGGCATGGGCCACCAGTTCCTTCCCCGTACCAGACTCGCCGTAAATCAGAACTCGGCCGTTGGTCGGTGCCATCAGGCCTATCTGCTGGCGCAGCGCCTTCATTGGAATGCTGTCGCCAACGATCATGCTCTTGCCGTGGAGCTGTTTCTTCAGATCGACGTTCTCGTGCCGCAGCTTCTTCGATTCGATCGCGTTCTTGACCAGGATCAGCGTCTTGTCGATGGAGAGCGGCTTTTCTAGGAAGTCGTAAGCGCCAAGTTTGGTGGCGCGCACCGCGGTTTCAATCGTGCCATGTCCGGAAATCATGATTACTTCGGGCGGGTTGTCCATCTCGCGGATTCGTTCCAGCGTCTCCAGTCCATCGATACCGGGCAGCCAGATATCGAGCAGCACCACCTCATAGTGGTGCTCGCGCCGCAGGAGCTTGAGGCATTCTTCACCGCTCTCCACCGACGCAGTTTCGTAGCCCTCGTCTGCCAGCACTCCCTGCAGCGATTCGCGAATGCCGGTTTCGTCGTCAACAATGAGAATTTTATGCATGCTGTGCCGTGACCGCGGTCAGCGCGGGCTCGGGAACGACCGGCAGTTCGACGATGAAGCGCGCTCCGACTGGCTGGTTTTCTTCCACCCGAATGGATCCATGGTGCTCTTCGATGACGCGGCTCACGATCGCCAGACCAAGCCCGGTCCCGCGTTTTCTAGTGGAGAAATACGGCAGAAAAAGTTTTTCCTTCAGCTCCCGGGTAACGCCATGCCCGGTATCTGCGATCGTGATTTCCACTGCGTCGCGGCTGGCTACCAGCGAGGTTGAAATCTGGATCTCGCGCACCAGCGAATCCTGCAAAGCCTCGGCAGCATTGTCCACGAGGTTGGCGACGGCCCGCTTAATCGCCTCAGCGTCGGCCATAACTTTGGGCAAGTCTGCCGCCAGTGACTTGTGCAGAGATATGCCGTCCAGTCTGCCATTGAACATGGAGAGCGCATTCTCGATGACCGCATTAATGTCGGCCGGATGTGGATTCGAAGCCGGGAAGCGGGCCAGCGCAGAGAAATCATCCACCAGTCTTCGCACGGTTTCGACCGCGCTGGCAACCGTCTGGGCGCAGGAACGAACGATATCGAGCGAGGTCTTGTCGAGAGGCATCCCGCGTTCCAGATGACGCTGAATGCGTTCCGCGGAGAGTGCGATCGGCGTAAGAGGATTCTTAATCTCATGCGCGACGCGGCGCGCCACTTCACGCCATGCGGCCTGTTTCTGAGCCTTCAGCAGGTCCGAGAGATCTTCGAACACGATCACGTATCCCGAGCGCTCGTCCTGATGGCGTAGGGTGGCCACAGTCACGGCCACGCTGAGAGACGTGCGCTGCAGAGACATCTCCATTTGGCTGGTGGTCATGCCCATGCGGTCGGCGCGGCGCAAAAGCGGCTCCAGATCCTGCAGCACTTCCGGCGGGAATACGTCCGCGAGAGGTGCTCCGCGCAATATTTGCTCGCCTTCCGCATAGCCCTGCGGGTGGAACATGCGCAGCAGGGCGTGGTTCGCGTGAGTCACCGAGCGGGTGGCATCGAGAGAAAGCACCCCGGTTGGAATGCTCTCGAGGACCGTTTCCATTTGGCGGCGGCGCTGGTCGAGTTCTGCATTGGCCACGCTGGCATCGCGGCTCGAAGCCTCATTCTGCCGCCGGCTGGTTTCGAGTTCCTCCGCCATCCGATTAAAGGAGCGCACCAGATCCCCAATTTCATCGGCGGCGCTCACGTCGATGCGGTAGTCAAGACGTCCGCGAGAGATTGCCTGCGTTGCCTCGGCCAGCGCAGCCAGCGGACGAGTCACCAGCTTCGAGAGAAACAGCGCCAGCCACGTGGTCACGAACAGAACCATCATCGTGAGCAACAGAAGCAGGCCCATATAGGTCTGCCGCACATGTTTGCGCTCGCGACTAAGCTGCAGATAGCGCTGCTGGCTGGCTTCGATCTGGCGTACCGTCTTCGAAAACTCTGGCGGCAACGGCAGGGCCACAAGGATCAAGCCGTCTTTCCCAACCGCAGCGCTGCCCAGCGTGTACTCAGTTTGCTCCCAGGTGAAACGCGCGGGCTGTGCCGCGGCGGCCTCGGCCAGCGGCAGCTTCTCCTTCAATTGCGGCCAGGGCGCGGGGACTCCAAGGCTGGCCTCTGGAATCCCGTTCTCAATGGCGAGTGCAAACCCGCCCTGCAGAGTGGGCTCGTGGCTGCGAAATTCTTCGACTGCGGAGGAGAACCCGTGGCCTTCGAAAGCCCGCTGGACCTCCGGCGAGGCAGCAATGGAAACGGCCTCCGCCCGCGCGTTCTGCGCTGCGTAGTTGGCCAGCAGAGACGCCATCGCATCTGTATCTTCCCGGACTTCTTCGACTGGAGTGGAAAACCATATGTTGATCGACCGATTCATCAGCCCGTAGGCAAACCAATACATCACCATCACTGGAACAAAAGAAAGCAGCAGCGCTCCCACCACCATGCGGGTGCGGAATTTCGACCCCAACACCCCCAGGCGGCGCTCAGCAAAAAGTTTGAGCAGGTTGCGCGCCAGTACAAAAGTAAGAGCAACAAATAGAAGAGAAATCAACAGCGAGAGCGCGTAAAAAACTATTGCCTGCTGGTTGGTATCGGGGCGCAGTATGGTTTGGTTAAACGCGGTCTGTGAAACCAGGATGGCGAACAAAAGAAAAACCGACACCGTCAGCACAATAATGAGCCGCTTGCGTTGCGAGGTCTTGGGGGGGCGAGTTGGAACGGTCTGCACCACGCGGATCCAGTGGTCCAGTCTTTTGCGTTCAATCGCGTTCAATCGCGGTCTGCGAGCGGTGAATGGACCGAATTCATTATAGATGCAGGCGCGGCCGTTGGAGATGACTCAAAGGCTGCCTGGCGCTCAATGCAGGGGATTAACGTGCGGTTTAGAGTCGGATGTCCGCCCCGCCGAAAGCTCCTCCCACACCGCCCGGTAAGCGGGCTTGGCCTGGTACGCTCGATCGAAGAGCAGTGCGTGCCCGCGGGTGCCGCGCGAATGGGATCCAATCCACGAATACTTGTCGCTAAATCCCCAGGTCTGGATCGCGGTGCAGCCCGGGTTGTTTAAGCACGCCCTCACGATGCCGCGATAGACCTCTGCCTGCCGCGTCAAGTCCTCAGACTTCGGCATGCCGTTGGAATCCAAAGGCACAGAGACGTCGAGTTCCGTGATGTGAACCTGTACGCCGAGCGCAGTGAGCCGGGCGATGTTCGAGGAAATGTCAGCGGCGGCGCCGGTGCCCGCATCAAGCGTGGATATGTGCAACTGCAATCCCACGCCATCGATCGGAACGCTCCGGCGCCTGAAATCCTCGACCATGGCATAGATCGCATCCGACTTGCGGTTCATCCCTTCGCCCTCCGCTTCGTTGTAGAAGAGCAGGGCGTGCGGGTCTGCCTTGTGCGCCCAGCGAAATACTTGCTCGATGTAAGCTGTTCCTTCGGTCGACAATCCAATGCCGGGCTGGTTGTACCAGAGGGCATCGCGCAGATTGCCGTTCTCATCCAGGGCTTCGTTCACCACATCCCACGCGAAGACTTGCCCGCGATAGTGCTTCATCACGCGCGTAATGTGTTCGCGCAGCAGTCGCGACAATTGCCGCGGGGTGAAGTGACCGTGCGTCAGCCAATCCGGGTTGTAACGGCCCCAGACCAGGCAATGGCCGCGGACCTTCATCTGATGCGCCTTGGCGAAGTGAACCACTTCATCACCCTGGCGAAAATCGTAGGTGGCACGATCCGGCCGCAGCACCCACCACTTCATGGCATCTTCCGCCTCAACCATGTTGAACTCGCGAGCCAGGGTGGAAGCGTAGGCAGCCTCCGAAAGCTGAGGTGGACGGACAGCCGTGCCGACGAGCAAGCCTGCGTTTTCCGCCTCCTGCCGCAGCGATTGAGCGCAGCAGACAGAAGCCAGCGCCGCTATCAGAATTGCCGACTTCCAACAGTCGATAAACAAGAAATCTCCTCAAGACCGAACACCCAAGACCTGACACCTGATCTACTTAGACCGAGACAGAAACTTCTGTAAAGGGCGCTCGTCACAACGAGCCTGCAATAATTCTTTCCCACTCCCACAATGAAACCGTGTATTTCGTCCGTAAATCTGTGCCCTCTGGCGTCAACCCGCAAAGTTAGCCAGCCCTGATCGCTGAGTCCACGCGCGAATGTACGCTGGCCGCAGAGTTCGCCGCGTTGATCACACCAGACCCCGCGGGCGCTTACCGAAGTGCATGTACCTGAGCCTGAGATTTGGATTTTTTCTGAGGAAAAAGCTCATCTGGCGCGGGTTCTGAAACTTAGCTGGAAGCGTATCAAGGATAGCGAAAAGTCCAAGTACTACGGTAACTGGTACGGTAATCGACTTGCTGTGACAATTTGTGTCACCACAAAGACACTGCTCTTCTCCCCAGTAAAAGCAGTGATTTGTGTAAATGCCGGCGACGTTTCGCCGGGCAGCGTTCCACTACGTGGATAGGAGATCGACGTATGTCTCAACGGCTGGGTGACCTTCTCGTCAAAGAGAAGATCATAACCCCGGAGCAGTTGGAACAAGCTACCAAGGCCCAGAAGGAGCAGAACTGCCGCCTGGGGTCTGCCTTGGTGAAGCTTGGCTTCCTCACGGATGAGGATGTCACCAATTTTCTCTCCCGGCAGTATGGCGTCCCAGCCATCAATCTTTCATATTTTGAAATCGATCCCGCTGTAGTCAAGCTGATCCCGTTTGAAACCGCGAAGCGCTATCAGATTCTTCCCCTGAGCCGCGTGGGCGCGTCGCTCACCATCGCCATGGTCGATCCGACCAATGTTTTCGCGATGGACGATATCAAGTTCATGACCGGCTTCAACATCGAGCCGGTCGTGGCCTCCGAAAGCTCCATCCTGACGGGCATCGACAAAGCCTACGGGGGCAAAGCGGAGGAAGATCTCGAAACCGTAATGCAGTCGATGTCGGAGATGAACGAAAGCGACATCGAAGTGCAGGCCGAAGAGCAGGAGATGGAGCTGTCGCAGCTGGAGAAAGCTGCGGACGAAGCTCCGGTCGTTAAGCTCGTGAATCTCGTGCTCACCGACGCCGTTAAGCGCGGAGCCAGCGACATTCACATCGAGCCCTACGAAAAAGAATTCCGCGTGCGCTTCCGTATTGACGGCGTATTGCAGGCAATCATGTCGCCGCCGATGAAGTTGAAAGACGCGATTACGTCCCGTCTGAAGATCATGGCCAAGCTCGACATCAGCGAGAAGCGGCTGCCGCAAGACGGCCGCATCATGCTGAAAATGAATATCGGCGGCCGCAAGAAGCAGCTCGACTTCCGCGTCAGCACCCTGCCCACCCTGTGGGGCGAGAAAATTGTGCTCCGGTTGCTCGACAAAGAAAATCTGCGGCTCGACATGACCAAGCTGGGTTTCGAGCCCGAGTCGCTGGTCAAGTTCGAAAAAGCCATTCTCAAGCCTTACGGCATGGTGCTGGTCACAGGCCCCACGGGTTCCGGCAAAACCAACACGCTCTATTCGTCGATTTCGCGCCTCAACCAGCCCGACACCAACATCATGACCGCCGAAGATCCAGTCGAATTTCAATTGGGCGGCGTCAATCAGGTGCAGATGAAGGAGCAGATTGGATTGAACTTCGCTGCTGCCCTGCGCTCCTTCCTGCGGCAGGATCCCAACATCATTCTGGTCGGCGAAATCCGCGACTTTGAAACGGCAGAAATCGCCATTAAAGCCGCTCTCACTGGCCACTTGGTGCTCTCGACTCTCCACACGAACGGCGCCCCCGAAACCATTACGCGCTTGATGAACATGGGCATTGAGCCTTTCCTGGTGGCGACCTCGGTTCACTTGATCTGCGCCCAGCGCCTGATTCGAAGGATCTGCAAAGACTGCTCTGAGACCGTGGAGGTTCCGGTCCAGACGCTGATTGAAGAAGGGTTCTCGCCCGAGGAAGCCAAGACCATCAAGATTCAGAAAGGCAAGGGCTGCGGGGTCTGCAACAACACGGGATACAAAGGCCGTTGCGGTTTGTATGAAGTCATGGAAGTGGACGATGAAATCAGGGAACTCGTGCTGGTCGGCGCTTCTGCGGTCGAATTGAAAAAGAAAGCCATCGAGCGCGGCATGATCACACTGCGGCGCAGCGGTCTGATCAAAGTGGCTGCGGGCATCACCACGCTGGAAGAAGTGGCCCGCGAGACCATTCACTAGTTCATGAAGATTAAGTTCGTAAAGATTTAAGACGTAGGGAAGGGAACACGATTATGGGTCTGTCATTAAGTGACTTGCTGAAACGGATGCTGGAGATGAGTGGCAGCGATCTTCACATCACCACCAATTCGCCGCCCCAGATCCGCGTCCACGGCCACCTGGTGCCGCTGGACCTTCCCCAGATGACGCCTGCCGAGACCAAGCAGCTGGCCTACAGCGTCATGACGGATTCCCAGAAGCACCGCTTCGAGGAAAGCCTCGAACTCGACTTCTCTTTCGGATTGAAAGGCCTGGCTCGCTTCCGCGCCAACGTCTTCAACCAGCGCGGCGCTACAGCGGCCGTCTTTCGACTGATTCCTTTCGAGATCAAGTCTTTCAACCAGCTCGGCCTGCCCGCCGTCGTAAGCAAGCTGTGCGACAAGCCGCGCGGTCTGGTGCTGGTGACGGGACCAACGGGCTCCGGTAAATCCACCACGTTGGCCGCAATGATCGACAAGATCAACAGCGAACGCCACGACCACATCCTCACCATCGAGGATCCGATCGAGTTCGTGCACATGAACAAGAACTGCGTGGTCAACCAGCGCGAACTGCACGCCGACACCAAGAGTTTCACTGACGCATTGCGCGCCGCGCTTCGTGAAGATCCCGATGTCGTGCTGATCGGCGAAATGCGCGACCTGGAAACCATCGAGTCGGCGCTGCGAATCGCCGAAACCGGTCACTTAACCTTCGGCACGTTGCACACCAATTCGGCGACTTCCACCATCAACCGCATCATCGACGTGTTCCCGGCGCACCAGCAGCCGCAGATTCGCGCCCAGCTTTCGCTGGTGCTCGAAGGCATCATGTGCCAAAGCCTGGTGCCAACTCCGAGCGGCAAGGGTCGCGCCATGATCATGGAAATCCTTATCCCCAACCCGGCCGTTCGCAACCTGATCCGTGAAGACAAGATTCACCAGGTGTATTCGGCCATGCAGTCGGGACAAGACAAATTCGGAATGCAAACGTTCAACCAGGCTCTGGCTACGGCGTACTTCCAGAAACAAGTCACGCTGGAAGTGGCCCTGGCTCGCTCCAGCAATCAGGAAGAACTGCAGGAAATGATCAACCGTGGCGCCAGCTTGTTGAACCGTGGCGGCACGGCAGGAGCAGCAAAAGGGGCAGCTTCGAAATAAAAGATCTGACGGCGCATCGCGCATGCGGCTGACGCGATGAGCAGAGCACAACAAGTTTGAGCCGCGGGAAATTTGGGAATCAGGGACGACACTGAGGAGAGGCCAACACCATGCCAGTCTTTACATTTTCCGGCAAGGACGCCTCCGGACAGAAAATCTCCGGAGAGCGCGTAGCACCAAACAAGCAGGCGCTGCAGCAGCAATTGCGGCGCGAGCGCATTACACCGGGTGCGGTCCGGGAAAAGGGCAAAGAGTTTTCCATGCCCACCTTCGGATCGGGCAAGGTTGGGACCAAGGACATCGCGATTTTCTTTCGCCAGTTCTCGGTCATGATCGATGCCGGTTTGCCGCTGGTGCAGTGTCTGGAAATTCTGGCCGCCAACCAGGAAAACCCGGCCTTCCAGAAGACGCTGACCGGCGTCCGCACAACGGTAGAAGGCGGAGCCACACTGGCCAATGCCATGCGGCAATATCCCGTCGTCTTCGACGACCTCACTACCAACATGATCGAAGCCGGCGAAACCGGCGGTATTCTGGACATCATTTTGCAGCGCCTCGCAGTCTACGTCGAGAAAGCCGTCCGCCTGAGAGCTGCTGTGAAGTCGGCCTTGATCTATCCCGTCGCCGTGGTCAGCTTGGCTGGCCTGATTGTCGGCGCCCTGCTCAAGTGGGTGGTGCCCATCTTCGCCAACCTGTTTGCCGGCCTCGGTGTCGTTCTACCCCTTCCCACCCGTATCGTCATGGGATTGAGCGCGTTCGTGCAGAGTTTCTGGTGGGTCGTCATTGTGGTTGGTGTCGGTGGTACCTTTGGTCTGAAGGCGATCCGCAAGAACCCGAAAGGCCGCTATTACTTCGACAAATTCCTGCTCCATCTCCCCGTAATCGGCTCTCTGCTGCGCAAGATCGCTGTGGGCCGTTTCACACGCACCCTGGGCACTCTGATTACCTCAGGCGTTCCAATTCTCGAAGGTTTGGCCATCACCGCCAGGACCTCAGGCAACGCCGTGCTGGAAGAAGCGCTGATGAAAGTGCGGAAGGCCATCGAAGAAGGCCGCACCATCGTCGATCCGCTCCGCGAATGCGGAGTGTTTCCCAACATGGTGACCCAGATGATCGGCGTCGGCGAAGCCACCGGCGCGATGGACAGCATGCTGCAGAAGATCGCCGACTTCTACGAAGAAGAAGTCGATGCCGCTACCAAGGACATGCTGGCCATGCTCGAACCAGTCATCATCGGCCTGCTCGGCGTAACCATCGGCGGCATCGTGATTTCACTCTACATGCCGCTATTCGCCATGATCGCAAAGTTGGCGGGCTAGAAAAATCGGGTCTTGGGTCTTTGGATTTAGGCCTTAGGCCCAGGGCCCGAACGCCTCACGTCTTAATGCCTAACGCCTAAGACCTGAGACCCAAGACCTGAGACGTAAGACCCGAGATAGCGATGCAATCGACCTTCGACGAGCGGAATTGGCTGGCCTGGCTGGTCAAAGTACGGATCCTGATCCTTACCTTCCTGCTCGGAATCCAGTTGGCGGTCGCGGAGCTGACCCCCACTCGTCTGCCCCTGCGCCTTTTCCTTAGCACCATGCTGTTGTGGTATACCGTCTCGCTCTTCTACGTAGCCCTGCTCTCCTTCTGGCGCGAGCATCGTCTGCAGGCATCCTTGCAAGTCCTGACCGACCTGGTCATGGTCAGCCTGGTGGTGCATGAAACCGGAGGCTGGGACAGCTCGCTCAACTTTCTCTATCCTCTAGTCATCATCGTAGCCGGCATCCTGTTGCCCCGGGTGTGGGCGCAACTGGTCGCGGCTCTCGCTTTCATTCTTTACGGCACCGTCCTTGAACTCAACTATTACGGACTCGTGCACTCCTACTGCACCACGCATCCCGAACTGAAGGTGCTGCAGGCGATCATTTTCGTGAACCTGTTTGCCTTCCTTGCCGTCGCGTACCTGGCTGGCCTGCTGGTCGCCAAGCTGCGCCAGGCGCGGGTGGAGTTGAAAGACACCAGCGGAGCGCTCGAAGACCTTCAGATTCTCCACGAAAACATTATTCAGTCCATCAGCAGCGGATTGATCACCACGGGTCTCGATGGGCGCATTACGCTGGTCAACAATGCCGCGCTCAAACTTCTGGAGCGCGCACCCGACCAGTTGCTGGGAAAACCGGTCACCGGAATTTTCCTCGATCCGCTGCCCAATGCCGAGTCCCAGACCCACGCCGAAGTTCGTTTCGACACCGTGGGAAGCTTCCGCCGAACGGTTCGCGTGCGAGTCGCCGCGTTGAGCGGGCCGGAGCGCGGAGCGCTGGGCTACGTCTACGCCCTCGATGATCTCACCGAGATTCGGCGACTGGAGCGCGAAGTCCGCATGCAGGATCGCCTGGCAGCCGTAGGCCGTCTCGCCGCCGCTATCGCCCACGAGATTCGCAATCCGCTTACCTCCATCGCCGGCTCCGTTAGCATGCTTTCCGGCATACCGGAAATGAGCGAGGAGCATCGCAACCTGCTCGCCATTGTGACCCGCGAATCGCAACGCCTGAACGGCATCATCACCGATTTTCTCGCTTACTCCCGCGGCAAGCAGTATCACTTCGAAAAGACTGATCTGGTGCGATTAGTCGAGGACACACTCACCCTCATGCGCCACCGCATGACAGCGGAAAATATC
>Ga0210388_10000190_pt1 | contig 60402 bp, 38 predicted proteins | sample IncBWC19OmetaG_FD_155485 | JGI IMG/M metagenome (GOLD analysis project Ga0210388, IMG submission 155485) | Forest soil microbial communities from Barre Woods Harvard Forest LTER site, Petersham, Massachusetts, United States - Inc-BW-C-19-O ... | reverse complement strand
TTTTATACATTTTGGACTTTGAGAGAATTAAATAATAAGAGAAGATAAAGATGAAGATGGGTATTTATTAAGAACCAACCTGGCCATACAAGGCGGTGAAGGACTCAAACGTCTTCAGATCTGCAGGGGCGACGGTGGATTTGCAGGTGCGCAGAGCATTCTTAAAGTCGTCAATGGTAATGGGCACGTCGCGGATGGTTTTTCCTCGCAGATCTTCCAGCGTAAGCGGGGTTGCCCCATCATCGGTTGGCAGGCATGGTTCATATTCCGTCTGTTCTTGTCCTTCTTCTTTTCCTTGTAATACGTTGTCGCCGGTATCGGTATTATTTGTGGTGGCCGTCGTCGCCAATCTAAAATGGGTGGCATCCTGCAATCTGGCGATGGGCTGCAGATTGGCCTCTCTGCACATGGTGGTAATGTCTGATCCGGAGAAGCCCTCGGTGGCATTTGCCACATATGATACATCGTCGTCCGTCAGCGTGTGGCGCATCTTCTTGACGTGGATGTGCACGAGCGCCTTGCGTGCATCCTTGTCCGGCAGGGGGATATACACCATCGTGGGCAGCCGACGCAGCATTGCGGGATCCAGCTCGAGCGGAAGATTCGTCGCTGCAATGACGTAAATGTTGCTGTCCTTGTTGTCCACCCCTTCCATCTGCATGAACAGCTCGTTCTTCAGCCGCCGCGTCGAGTCCTGCTCGTTTGCCGTTCTGAGGCTGGCCAGCGCGTCGATCTCGTCGATGAACAGGATGCTTGGCATCATCGTCCGTGCCTGGTCAAACAGATTGCGCACCGCCTTCTCCGAGTCGCCCACGTACTTCGACACGATGCTGCTGCACTTGATTGCGAAGAACGGCATCTTGCTCTCCGTCGCCACCGCGCGCGCCAGGTGAGTCTTGCCCGTCCCTGGCGGCCCGTACATCAGTATCCCGCGCGAGGGCGTCCGGCCGTTCTCCTGCGCAAACAGGTTTGGGAATTGTATCGGCATCAGCAGCGACCGCTGCAGCAGCTTCTTCACTTCCTTCAGCCCCGCGATGTCGTCCCAGTGCACGTCGGGAATCTTTGCCATCGCCTGCGCCATCGGCCCATCGTCACCTGTGGGGGCGGCCGCCGCCCCCACTCCCCCTGCGTCAGCTGCAGAGACTTTCTTTTGATTGGAAGAGGAGGGGGAGGGGGAAGATGATTCCTTTGCAGATTTCAAGATGGCTGCAATGACCTCGGCTCGCTTTGTGTAACCTTCGACGGCTTCAGACAACACGCGCTTTGTTGGCTTGGACTTTTCCCACTTGAGGGCCATTACATAGGCATCGATGCCCTTGAGATAGCAGTCCTTGGCTTCTGCATACGATCCTTCGTTATCCTTTGAAATCGCCTGTGTTATCCATGCCTTGCCTGTCGCCATGAAATCTCCAATCTGCTGCTTCATGGCCATGTCGTCGTGTCGTTGTGTGTTTTGTGTGTGCGTGATTCTTTTTTGTTTTTTGGCATATATACATGTATCCTTTTCCTTCCTTGCTGCCATTGTTGTTGTTGAGAAAGATATGATTGAATTGTTGTTTGGCGAAAATAGCAAGGAAGCTTTGCGGGAGAAAGAGGGTGACACCCATCTTTATGAGCAGATCTCGACTTTTGTGCGAGTTAGAACGTGGCTGCTGTACCTGACGATACTGACGTATCTCTATTATCAAAGCGTCTGGACGACGGTCTGGATCTGTGAGATAATCGACTTTGTCGATGTGGTGTGGCGCTGGGGCGTGTTGGCGCAAGTCGAGGGAAAGACATTTGAGGGATTCGTGTTGACAAGAACAACAACAGCAGCAGCAAATGATGAGAATAAGAAGAAGGTGGCATTAAGCTTTGGTGGATTCGTTGCATGCGACATCTTGATTCGGCAGTTCTTGATCTGGGATGGTGCATTCTTCTCGGCCTTCATGTTCTTCACAATAGACATGGTGGGCTTGCGTGGGCTTGTCACGTTTGCCTATCTCATATTCGCCTTCACGTTCGTCGTGCTGCGCAGCTTTGCCGACGTGAGTTGGAAGGAGCTGCTGCCGGGGCTGAACTTGGACTGGCTCATCATCCCGCTTCACTTTTTGCTGGGGATAATACTCTTCCAGATCGTCACGTTCGGCGAGTGGAGTGCGTATGTGACGCTGATCATCTATTCGGTGGGAGTGATCATCACGTTGGCGCTTACCAAAATAATTGGATACGTGTCGCCAATCATCTTTGTGATCTTTAGCTGGTCTTTGTTCATCCTCTTGTTTTTCGGGCTGGGCTCCAGGCGCAAATATACGTTTGATCATTATCTCTTTTGAATAACGGCATGGCGGCAGCAGCAGCATCAGCAGCAATGATTGACATTTCAACGTTCGAAAGCGTCAAGCAGGCGCACGTGATTAGCTATTCGCTCGTCGACAAGGAGCGGAGATGCGCTATATGCAAGGCGATGTACCGCGAGATGGAAAACATGGGCTCCTGGAAATGCTGGCAGCACACGGGGGACCTTGTAAATAACATGTGGACCTGCTGCCGACTGGTGGTTACCCAGTTTGGTCGTGGAGAGGATGCATTTTACCAATCCACATTCCCGCCCGTGAATCAGCAGGGCTGCGTGAGATGCGATCACAAGCCGTCCATCCGCCCCTACACGAGAAACGACAGTGTCCTTTTGACCTCGCAGCAACTCAAGCCCTTCAGCGGCATGGCCAAGCGCGCGGTCCTGGTCATGCGGGCGCCGCAGATGCCGCCAGCCATCATCGTCTGGCGGCATGACCAGCAGCAGCAGGACATTCTTGAAAAAATCATCAGCAACCATCAGGCCGCCGAAGCTGGCAACCTTCCAGGTGACTATCTGGTGAGCGGCTCGCTGTGTCAGAAGCCGGATAAACAAAGGCAAATGGCCGAGCTTATTTTTTAATACAATTATTATTACTCGTCGTCCATATCATCTTCATCTTTTTTCTGTCGCTTTGCATTGTTGTTGTTGTTGTTGGCATTACCAGCAGGTATTTTACCGAAAGAAGAAGTATAAACAGAAGCACTCTTGGCGCCGCGGCTAGCGAAAGATTTGGACTTTTCGCGAAGGTTGTCGAGATCAACGCCCAAGAGTTTTCGCGGGGTTGTCAAGAAACAAAGCGTGTAGTCATCTGGCGTGAAAAAGAAATCGACAAGGCGCGGCAAAAAAATCTGGAGGACAGAAAGGCACTCCCCTGTCTCCATTGACAATATGTAAGGGACGCGCGGCGTGCCGATGAACGCAACCGTCTTACCGTCGTGGCTGAGGGCGAAGCTGCGCGCGGTTGCCATTTTGACGCCAAGTTTGCTCTTGCTCTTGTCTGCGATATACGTGGAGGGGTCGTAATTGTGGGAAACAAATATGTCAGGGTGAACTTGGAGGACGATGATGAAGAGATTGGGGTTGGGCACAATCTTAAAGTCGATAATCGGGTTCTGGGCGTTGCCAGTGTCAAAGACCAACGATCTTTGCGGTTGCGGGGGTTCGAGGGCACCTTGAGATGGGTCCAGGGGTTCAAACATGGTTGCTGCCTTGTATGCATAAATTCTGGTCCCATTTCTGAAAAAGATAGCATCTCCCTGCGGTGTGAAGCAAACGTTGTGAGCGGTGGCATACGAGAATGTTTTGGTCGATAATTGAACCTGTGCACCCGTGTGTGAAATCTTAAACAGGCTGGCGGCGTGTCTGATTGTATATGGTTGCGCCGGATTGATGCCGAAGGCGGTCATATTCGGCTCTTTCATTTCTGTTTCCACATAACACATGGTATCTTGCGGGTTGAAGATAATGCGTTTGACGGTGCTTTCAAAGGCGGCAGCAACCTTTGTTTTGACCTGGGCGATCTGCTTCCCCGTTTCAGCGTCGAGGATGGTAATGTCAGTTGCACCTGCTCCTTTTAAAGGCGCTTCTGACCAATGCCAAACCTTGTCACCCTTGTTTGTCAGGGCAGTCGATCCTGGATAAGGCGCGGCCAACTTTGCGTTTGACATTGGACTTTCATTTCCGCCAAGTTGCGTGACTGCATATCCAACCCGCGTGTATATTGAATATGCGGATCGCATCGTGTTTAACCCAATGGTAATGACTGGCTCAGCGTCCTCGTCCTCGTCCTCGTCGTAATTACTGTTGTTGTTGTTGTTGCTATTATTATTATTATTGTTCTTCTGCTTCTTCTTTTTTGCCTCTTCTTCTTCCTTCCCCATTGGCGTCACATCGGCAATGACTCTGACTGGCTGCATGTACATGCTGTTCTCAATCTTGTAGATTTTCCTGTCTTGACCAACTGCTACCTTTATATTGCACTCGGCAAGGCCCGCTCGCGCGGTCTCTGCTTCGTCTTTTGGACCCAGCAAAAGTGCCATGGCATCGCTAGAGTTGTTGATGCCCATGTTGTGCAGCATCTGTGCTCTCAACAGGATGCTTTGCAGTTCGTCCATGGCCCCTCTCTGTCCCCTTTCGTTTTTCCGTCGTTCTTTTTTTTAGATCGGTATCTTTGGCATTTTTTAATTTTTGTTGCACTTTTTTGTTTTGGCGTTGTTGTTATTATTCTTTCTTTCCGACTATTCCCATCCCTGAAAAGACCCGCTTGTATTCCACCACGGCTGCGTTGCACGTGCAACACTTGCGGCCGGTGTCTTCCCTCGCCATCCTCGCGCAGCAGGCAACGCACGTCATTATGTGTGCACATGGCAAGGCAATGACAATGGCTTCGCGCTCAAAGCAGATGACACACGCCGATTTGCCCGCGGGGCATTTCTTTGGTTCTTCAGCCCACGGCGTTGGGTACTTTGTCTTTTTTAGCGCTTCCGGTGGAGCCGGGCTAGCAACGGTGGACCTGATATTGTTGTTGTTATTGTTATTGTTTGCAGATGCCAAGCCAGTGGCAGTGCGGGTGGTGGCAGTGGTAGTAATGACTGATCCATCTGGGTTGAAAACGTTGTGGATTGATCGCGCGCCAGCGTTGATTTGATTGGCAACAACATTCTGGCTAAACAAAATGTTGTGGATCATCCCTGACAAATGACCTAAAGCGGGAGGGCGGACATTGTTGACAACCATTGTTCCCGATGTAGAGTTGAGATTGACTACATTGCGGCCAGCCGTGACCACTCCGGAAAACCCCCTGTTGCCGACATTCACAACCGTAACTTCATCATCGTCGTCGTTATCCTCATCTTCTTTCTTCTTCTTGTTGTTGTTATTATTATTGTTATCCCTGTCCCTATCTCTGTCTTTGCTTGCAGTTTGGGGGTTGGTTGACCTACTTCTCGCTTTGTCATGGTAGGCCTTGCCCTTTTGATTTGCATATCCTTGGACAGTGTTGTGATGGCCAGCGTATGTACAAAAGTCACCTGTGATGGTGCAATGATTGCCAATAACGTTGCAGTAATCACCATTCACCTTGTTGTGATCGCCCTGGACCTTGCAGTAGTCGCCATTCACCGTGTTTCGATTCCCCATCACCCATATGTTGTCTCCATTCACGACGCTACCCGTTGCGTTGCACGTTTGCATGGTGAGAGGGTGGCTTTTGCTGCTGCTGCTGATGTAATAATATATTCAAAGAAAAAAAAGAACTTGGACCTCGAAAAAAAATATAAATCAAACAAAACACAAAAAAATGTCGTTGCCAGTGGACTTGGAGATCGGCAAAGGGTTTAACCATGAAAAGATTATTGATTTGAGGAAGGATACAGCTTATTGGATCCCATTGGATGGAAATACTTGTAGTCCAAACTATTATATGCTAATCTCGGCAAGGAAGGCAAAAATAATGGCAATAATAATAGGGCGCAGTTTGAACCTTGTTGATGCTGGTACTGGAAATTTGCTCTGTCATTGGACGCAGCTCCCTGCATACGAGTATGATTCTGGTAGAGAGGCATGGTTCTCGTTTGATGACAAAACCTTGTACCTTACGTATACTACTTACCGGCAAGAATCCACATTGTGCACGTGCGCGGTGAGTAAATGGTTGTTAGATAATGGCAGAGATTGCAAAGTGAGAGCATATGAAATAAGCGACGCAAGCGATTCGTCAATACCCCGGCTGGGTCCCGTTATCCTTGCAAACACAAGCGATAGATTCGTTCTTTTTTCTGCTGGCGGCGGCAGGTACTTTGACTCCATGGGCAAGTCCGAAGATGAGTGGTGGCGGAGGAGCCGTGATGCTTACACCATCAGGATGAATTATGGGAATGGCGTGGCATTGGGGGGCAAGATTACCTGCGGCTGCTTCAACAAAGATGACTCTGAACTTGTCTTGGCCGAAGAACATGGCATTGTTTGCTGTCACAAGGACAACAATGCGGATGGCGAGGTTCTGTACTCCAGCAAGAATGCTCGGCGGATTGCGTGGGGATTAGATCGTGTTCTCAGCATGAAATGGATTGGAGATTCTGTTTACCTTTGTTATCTCACCGGGTTGGCCGTCTTCAAGTTTGGGAGTGATGGTGTGAAATACCGTCTGATTCTTGCTCCGGCAGAGTCAGTGACTGCATGCAGATTTGTGTACATTGAAAGAATCGATGCCATGGTTTTTCTGGCGATGACTAAAGCTTTGCGATGGGTGGAGATGGATACCATCGATCTCCATAACTCTGGCATTATTACTGAGATAAGTAAAGAGACAGTGCTAGACCATCTGGCCTATATGCCACAGTATCGTGATTTTGCCGTGGCGGCCGATGGCCTGAGCATTCATACGATTGACAAGGCTGGCTCAAAATACCATGTTCACAGCTTCATCGATGTTGAAGATCTGTTTGGTCATATCAAGAATGCCGCAAATACAAGTTGAATAGACAGATAGATATATATTTAAAGAAAGGGGGAATATTGCCATCTCTCTCTATCTCTTTCTCTCTTTTACTTTTTCTTTTGAATGTCCCGCCACTGTTGAATGTGCCACTTGTCAGAGCCTGCAGCCAGAGATGCAGAGTCTGGCGAAAAGGCTACGCACAACACACGGGAGCCCTTGGACGTGAGGGTGCTGATCAATCTGCAATCATCATCCGCATCCCACACCCTGATTGTGTTGTCTGCTGACGCTGTTGCAATCAGTTTGCCGTTGGGCGCATAGGCCACGCCAAGAACGGGGCGCACGTGAGCAGCAAGCGTTTTCGTCGTTGCAGGCAGCAGGCTGGAGTGAGGTTGCAGTGTTGGAAACAGCGTCCAGACATGGGCATTGCCGTCACCGCATCCGGCGACCAAGAAGCGAGCATCGGGGGAGAAGACCAGCGAGGTGACGTAGTTGGTGAGATTGAGCTGGTGGATGACAGCACCGGTCAGCGGATTAATCACCTTGACGCAGCCGTTGCTTATTCCGCACGCAAGAAGACTGTCGGGATCGGTGGCTGGGTTGAGGCGGGGGATGCGGTGGTTTGGAAGAGAGAACGCAACAGCAGCGACATGGTCGCTCGGTGCGCTCGTGATTCCCGGCAGGTATCTCACTTTGCCCGTGGCGTCGTAGGTGTCCCACATTCTCAGGGAAATGCGGTCGTTGGAGCCACTAGCCAACCTTTTGCCATCGGGGGAATACGCAATGGCGCAAACTTCATGCATGGAGATGTCCGCATACGTCTTTTCCAGGTGGGATTTCGTCACATCGTCCGCGATTCGCCATATCTTGATGGTGCCGTCCTCCGAGCCGCTCACCAGCACTTTGTCTCTCACAGATGGCGCAAAGGCAATGCACAGCACGGAATTCGTGTGTCCGGTCAACGAGACGATGGGCGCGGACGTCTTTGCCACCCACAGACAAATCTTGTGGCTGTCAGAACCCGTGGCCAAGATGCTGCCGTCGGGGCAGTAGCTCACGCAACGTATTTTGTCATTCACTGTTGGCTTTGACAGGTCCATCATTGAAGAATAAGAGGTCGAGTCATTACTTCCGGCGCTGCTGCTGCCGCCATCGTCATCATCATCATCATCACCACCAACAACGATGCAGTGGTCTTGGTCGTCCATATTTTTTTGAGCCAAAAAAAATTAAAAAAAAACGTTCAAGCAGGATGACAAATGAAAAGGAGAACAAGGGCCAGTATAATAGTTGTTGCGTGGTTGTCGTAATGCTCTGCTGTACCGTATTGATGGTATCCCTAGTAGGGATCGTGGAAGATGGTAAAAGACACGCCAAAAATATTATTACAGACAACTGCTTCCTGTCAGAGTTTAATATTGTGAATGTCGGCGATTGCAAGGAGCACAAGGGTTGTAAGTGGCAACTGCTTTGCACATACCAAGGAATGTATGGCATCGCGAGTAACTTTGTGTTAATGGAAGGCAGGGATTATTTCAAAATCGAGCATGATGCCTTGGCGGTCTGTCCCGTCAACACAACCCGGCTTTGTTGGATCAGATTGCGCGAGCGGGTGGTATCGAGATCGCATCCTCATCACAAGCCACCAGGTGCATGGGTATTTATGCTGATCTTGGCAATTGTTGGATTTTTCTTTGCGCCGTGCTTTCAGTTTGGTTTGACATCCGCCAAGGAAGAAGCAGATGCTGCCAAGCTGCAGGCCCGTGAGAATGAAATGAGGAATGTTCGCGTCGTCGTTTTGCCAGTGGCCCCTCCCTCTCAAGATACCGGGGCTGGAGTCGGAGAGCAGGAAGAGCGACTATTATCAAAGACAGACAACAACAACAATGATAGCAACGTTTGATAATTATAAAAAAAAGGGAGGGGGGAGAATTCCTTTTTTTTTACAACTCGGACCATTCTTTGCCGATTTTCGCAATCGGTTCGCAGACGCAGGCAGCAAGGATTCCAAACAGAAACGCGAATGCGATGCCGAATACAATGCCCGAGCTCCAGCTTTTCGTCACGTTCTTTGTGTAGGCTTGCAACTGCGGGCTGATCATCGCGGGCACTTCATGCTCTGCAATAAAGTCTGCCAGCAGCACTCTCACGTCATTCTTGCTCTTGCACTCGATGATGAACGGGCGTGGGTGAGTGAGGAGAGTGACGTTGAACATCGCGGCCTTGTCGTGGTCGAATGCACCCTTGGCGATCAGCTGGCCCTGGTATCCGCAGCCGACTTTTTTGATCCTGTAATAAGAGCCAGGGGCAGTGGTATAGATCACGCCCTTGTCAAACGTGTGGATCCTGTCATGCTCCACCATCGCCATGCCGCTGACGACAAGCAGGAAGCAGCTACCCGCCGTGAGAGCCACCAGCAGCAGGAATAGACAGATGCACCATGCGCAAGTCTTTCTGTAATGCCTGATATTGTCAGCCCGCTCGGCGGCGGCTTCTGCAGCTGCTTTCGTTGCGGCGTCTGAATAGGCAGTTGCTGCTGCCGCCATTGGCATGATTTGATGCAAGCCCGGCGACATGTGATTTGATCTTTTTTTTTTGTTTGTTTTGTTTTTTTTTGAAACCAAGTTAACGGAATTTATCGGCATCAGCAGCAAACAAACAAACAACCGCACGACACCCACCCACCCAACCACAACAAAAAGAAAAATGTATTGCGAAGATGCGATGGACGAGTTCTTGGACAAGACAAAGATAAAGCTTGCAGGCGAAGTGACTGCCATTGCGGTGAATAGATTCGACGGATCCTCGATTGCATATCTGATCAACCATAAGGAGATTTGCCTCGTCCAGATGAACAAAGATGGGGAATGCCAACACCAGACGTACGTGCACACCATCGATGCCAAGGAGTACTGTTTAAGTGACATGTGGTTTTGCGACAAGACCGGAGCCTTGTTGTTCACCGAAAGTGAGAACCTTTTCGGTTCGCGTCTGACGCGCGTGCTCGACGGCGTGAAGCTCGTATTCAACATATTAACCTCGAGAAGAGAGCCTGCCGACAGAACCATTTGCTTGGATCAGGCGCATACGCGGGCGGCTTGGTTGGTATCTGGCGGGGCGCGCCAGTGGGGAATCTGGACTCCAGCGATTTTAGAAGCAAAAGATCAGAACCTATTTCCCTCTGTGGGAATGAACATGGACAGTCTCATGATATCAGCAGCATTTTCGCACGACGATGCCTACATTATCGGAATCGCGCAGCACTCAATCAAAATCTATAATTTGGATGGATCCCAACTCTTGCGCGAGTTGCTTTTCTCGCGTAATCTGCCCTTTTTTCGTGACATTGTCATTTCCATCAACAACAACAACAACAACAACAATAATAACAATAACAACACCAACAACAACACAGTCGCTGGTGGTCCAGTTGGGAGCCGCGATACTATCTATGTAAGTGCCAACGCTTCTCTTTTTTCCTACACTTTCCCATCGACGATCGCAGCCTTTGCCACTGAACGGACGACGGGGTTGACAATGACGACTTCTGACAATGCGGCGGTGCCAGTTTTCTTGAATGAGGACGACAAGGGTTGGGAGGTTGGAAATTCTTTCTCTCGTAACTCTGCTTCGCACCGGATCCTCCAACTCTCCAAGCACGAGAATGCAAGTCGTATTCTATTCAGATGCAAAAGCAAGGGATTTGGGAATGTGCAGTACAATAACGTCGCTTCCAATGCCACAAACACAACCAAAGAAACTGGTGTCGAGTTGGGCACGCTGGGGAATGTGGATAGCTGGACACTCTCTGCCGATGAGACGTATCTGCATGTCCTCCATCACGATGTCATGGCGAAGCTGGGCAGCAAGCATCCCCGCAGTAAATATGTCGTCTACCGCCTTCGAAGTGACGATGCCATTGAAAAGGATACGCTCGAAGATCTCTTTGGCAGCATCAAGCACGCTGCCAACACGTCATAACAGGGAGGGGTATATATATATATTTAAATGATAAAAAAAAGAACATAAAAAAGAAGCGGGTAATGATTATTAAAATTTCCCAGAGTAGTCTTCTTCTTCCTAATCAAAAAACCCAGGAATGTTTGACGAAATTAATCCAATGTTCGGCAAGCTTGCGAGTCTTGAATGCAGCTGCAGCATATTTGATCGACTTTGTGAACGGGAATTGTTCGCGCAGATACTCCTCGGTGATTGACCCTGCCAGACACACACAACCAGTGTTCTTCAAAGACGTGGCTGCTCTTGTTTGCTTGACGTTGGAGCGGTGTGTTCCCTTTGGCACGATCGCTATGAACAATGCACGCTGGTCTTTCCAGATCTCCTCATCGTGACTATTGTCGGCCTCGCGCTGCGCTTCCATCTTTTGCCTCTTGGCCTTTCTTCCCAACGGGGCTCCGTCTTCGTCGTATCTTGTCTCGTATCTCTTATCTCTGACTTCGCCCATGACTTGTTGAAGATCGTCCCGATCAAAGTTGATCCACTCGCAGATCTGCTTCTCTTGCCCTTCCTCGAAGAATTGCCAGTCAAACGCATCGCGCATCCATCTGAAGAACTCCATTGTAGCCATATTCCTTGTGTGTTGATCGGCATTTGATGCCATGCATTCTTCGTATGCTTTATAATTGCCACAATCCAGCATCTTGCAAATCATCTCCAAGCCACTGTTTATCGCAAACCAAGATCCCAACCCATCCTGCGGCTTGCTGTTGCGAGACGCCAATAACAGCATCCTTTCCGGAGGGGAGAGAGAGAGAGAAAAGCGGGATGCTCTTTGTTTTGGTTGCCAAAAAAAATAAATACAAAAAAAAACACAATCATGAGCACAAGAAAAATCACTTTCAAGGGCACCCGCACCTTTGCCTGTGGGATTTGCAGTGCCGAGAAAGCGGTCGAGTCAAAGGATCTGCCACTTTTGCCAGTATTCCCGCCAGGCACGCTTATCTTGGTGCCGCACACTCTCTTTTTCATCTGCCAAGAATGCGATGCGAAAAACACAATGAACATTGACGATCTTGAAGACAGGGTCAATGTGAGAGCAAAGCTCGTTGGCATCAACAAGGTCAATAAGAAGAAGACGAAGAAGAAGATATTAGTCAAGACCCGTTTTGGATGCAGGGGAGTTGAGGTGACTGCAGCTAATGATAGCACATCTGTTGTGAAGATGGAATAACAAAGGAAAAAAAATAAAAAAAGATGGCAGACAATCCAGCGATGGGTGACATGATCTTTATAAGGACGCAGATGGACGAATACTTTCGCAAGACAAAGATGATTATGCACGAAGGCGCACACACACAAGAGCAGCGGGATGGCGAGTTTATGGATTACATCATTGATGTTTTCCACTGGAGTCCAGAGTTCCTCGCAAAGGTGCGTGAACGAAGCGATCCGCATACTTTCATTGCCTCGAGGATGGTGGAGTACTTGATGATGCCAGAGCACGCGCAGCTTCCTGCGGGGGTCTCAAAGAATGAGTTCAAGGATAACCTCAAAAGGGCGCATGTCGCGGCTAAGATCTTTTTGACGCAGACCGAGAAAGAGAAAGCAAAGCAGCAGACGTTTCTCAACATTGAATTCAAGGTGACCATTGGCAAAGGAGAAGGAGGAAAAAAGGAAGTCCGCATCTTTGCTGTCAAGAAGATGCAGATGGATACCCCGCAGACCCTCGAGTGTCGCCAACGCATCGATCGAACTTCGGGTAAGATCTGGACCTATATCAACATGAAAGGTAGCAGCAGCAAGCAACAGCAGTAGGAAAAAAGGAATAATAATGATAATTAAAAAAAAGTCAGTTTTTAAAAAAATCACACATGCACAGGGGGCGCACACGATGAATAACAACAATAACACCATGAAGGGAGTCGGATTCCCATGCAGCAATTGTCATGACATTTATACCGTCACCATGCTTGATCTACCACCGATTGAATGGACAACTCTACCACCTGGCTGCCTCGCGAGCACCAATCGGCAATTCCATCACAAGTGTTTGAAGTGTGGCAGCATCACGTCCTGTGACTTTTCGGTCTTGGAGCATGCCTTGCAAGATAAATAATTAAAAGGAAAGATTTCTCGTGTTTTTATAAATATATATATCTCTTGTTGTTGTCATATTCAAATCATATTATCTTCTTATTCGTCCTCCTCTTCATCTTCGTCCTCGTCTTCGTCTTCATCGTCGTCCTCGTCATCTTCCTCGAAAAAGGGATCGGCGTCGACTTGGGCAATCTCCTCGCGAAGTTGCTTGGCAGTGTAAGAGCAGCCACCGTACTTCTTGTTGTCTTTGACGTCGTCAAAGCCCATGCCGAGCGAGCGGTAGATGTGGACTATCTCTGGCGAGAGGTCGTTGAGCGCCGAGTGCGGATGCAACATCGCCATGCCCGCGGGACGACGCCAGCCAAACGTGTCTTCGTCGGCTTTGCTAAAGTAGTGGGGCTTGCCGTTCGCGCTAAAGTAGCCGCGCGCCGCCCAGTGAGACGTGGTTGTGTTGATGTTGCGGAAGGCGTCCTTGCGAGCGGCCACGTCCTTTGCCTGCAGCGCGGACTTGGTGTCGTAAGAGAGATAGACGACGCGGCGCAGGCGGATGTCCTTGGCGTCGTGGGCCTCGAACTCGCTGTTGCAGTGAACCGTCGACGAGTGCCAGACGACCATGTCTCCCGGCAGCAGCGGCGCAAGCTTGACGAGCGCGCAGCCTTTCTCCTTCTCGTAGAAATCAAACTTCTCCTGCGTGTTGAGCATGTGGAAGTTGCCCTTGCCGATCTTGAACCTGCGCACGAACTCGGCGTGGTGCTTGTGCGACCCCGGACGCACCATGAAGCTGGCGTCCTTGGTGCCAACGGCGTCGAGGTTGATCAGCGACTGCAGGCCGCCGCCGTTGCCGTCAGACAAGCCAGAGCCCAAGTCGACGTGATCCCAGTACTTTGTCCTGCTCGCCTCGCTGTTCTTGTGGATTTTCAGCTCGCTGAAGGGGATCTTCCTCTCCCTGGCCGCGTAGTTCGACGGCGTGATGCCAAAGCCGTCCAGAGAGACCACCAAGTCGTCGATCGTCGTCCCCTTCTTCGCGCCGCCGTAGATGTCGCACCAGACATTCAGAATCTGCGGATGCATGCGCAAGAACCAGCCAGCGCGTGTGTGGCCCGCATAATGAGCTGCCACGCCGTGAGAGAATAACGCACTTGGCAGGGCCTTGCTCTTGTTGATCAGCGTCGATGGATCCGCCATGTTCGCGCCCGTCATCGATTTCACCCAGTCGTTCAGCCCTTGCTTTGCAAACTCCACATCTTCGGCAGAAATCACGTTGCGGATGATTGTGTAGCCGTACTCTGCCAGCTCGCGCTTGTTTGTCACCGTGAAATTGCCCAGCCCGCGCGCGACTTGTGCCGCTGCCAGATCCTCCGTCTTTGCCTTTTTCTGCAGATGTTCAATCACGCCGCCGTCATCTTCGCCGTCGGTAGGATCCTCGTAGTTCGTGGGCAAGCGGCTCATTGTTTGATGAGGATGACGATGATGATGTGATGTTGGGGGGTTCTGTTTGATTTTCTTCGATGCAGGTCCTACAAAAAAAATTTTTTTTGATCAGAGTTATTTTGATGACAAATCACATCAAAAAAGCAAAATGGAGTTCTCCGCCACCATCACCACCACCGCTGCTGACCCCACAATGGAGTGCATGTTTTGCAAGAAGCTGGTGTCGACGGACTTTGCGGCCTTCTCCGAGCACATAAAGACCGACCCTGGCTGCAATCCGCCAAAGACATTTGACTGCCCGACATGCGGCATCAAGATTTGCCCCTGGGACGAGGAGCACGTGCGCGTTTGCAGCCTCAAGCGCACAAAGGTGAGGTGCTTCTTTTGCGAAACCACGGTGTGGGGAGACTTTGAGAGGTTCTGCGACCACATCCTCTTTGAACGCTGCATCCCAAAGAGCTGCTCCTTGGGATGTCCCGAGAAGATCTGGTTCACCAAGACGCCCAAGGTGGCGATGAGCATGGTGGAGAAGAAGCTGGTGATTGTGAAGCTGGATGTGAGCAGAACAAATTATCGCGTGGCTGTGGCAATGGAAAACCCAACCGCGGTGACCATGACGCTCACGGTTTTGGGATTCCCGCCAGTCACCGTCCCTGTCTCCGCCGGATTTGGCAACATCATGTTTGCAGCACAGTACCCTGTCAAATGGGGTACCACTTTTACTTTGAAGTGAAAAAAACAAACAGATTGTATATTCTTTCTTTCTCATAAAACAGATATTTTCTTGCTTTCGTCCACGTCGATCCATTGCTTGAAGGCATCTTGAACATTCCGATAACTCACCGCTGCGCTGCCCGACTCCAAGAGTGTCTTGTCTGTCCATTCGGGGGCATAGTCTGCGAATCCATAACAGACGACGGCATACTGCATCTTTCCCGCGTCATCCGTGCTGATCCATCTCTCTCCGACGATCTTCTTCACGTGGTAGATGGGACCACGGGTCTTTGTTTTCTCTGCATCTGCTGCCATCTGAGTGTATGTCAATGCATACTTTCCACGATCCTGAGACCAAGGGATTGCCCGCTGCACGTGGTTGATAATTTGACCAAACACAAGCCCCTTGCAAGGTCGTTGCCATGATTCAGAGTGTTGTTCGTCGTCGTCGTCGCCGCCGTTATCTTCTTCTACATCATCCTCATCTTCGTCGTCGTCGATCTTGGGCTTCTTGCTTTTGTTTTCCTCTTTGCTTCTGGCGCCTCGAACAGGAGATGGCGCGGATGCTCGTTTTCTGCCACTGGTTCTGGTTGCCTTGGCTTTCTTGCGCGAGGGACGTGCATTGTTATTATTATTATTCTTCTTCTTCTTCTTTGCGTCCTCTTCCTCTTCTTCCGTGTCTTCGTCGTCGTCGTCGCTGCCATCACCACCGTAGCACATGGAATGAGAATTGTTGTCTTCGTTGTCTGCTGCTGCTGCGGGTGGAATGACGTGGTCGTCAGGCGCTTGAGCAGGAGCAGGCGCGGGCGCGGCATTGTTGAAGTGCACTGCATATGGTGCAGGAGCGCGAGCAGCAACGGGAGGTGGAAGAGGAGAAGTGGGAGCAAGAGCAGGAGCAAGAGCCTGGTATGCGGCAACAAAGGCATAAGGCGCAGGAGCACGAGCGGCAACGGGAAGTGGAAGAGGAGAAGCAGGAGCTGGAGCGGGAGATGATGGATGCACAGGAGGAGGAGGAGGAAGAACAGGAGCTGCTGCGGCGGAAGAAGACGAAGGACCGGCTTCTTCTGAGTGAATCTGCGCTGCTGCACCCGGTGCAAGCATCTGCAGCAGTTCAGCTGGCAGATGCACGACGTCGGCAAAGGCGGGAGGAGGTGATGCATTTGGAGCGCGGGGAGGTTGGGCATGCTGATCCGGTGGTTGTTGGGCTGCCGGTGCATTCAATTCAATCGCCATTAACTCGGCGATCTTCTTCTCGTACAGCAGGATCATCATATGATGTCCGCCGATTTTGTTCCAGCACTTCTGGACCGTGTTGGCATCCTTCAACAATTTTTCGTAAATCGTACTGACCACCGTGCTGTTCTGCATGAACTCTTTGTAATTGAGTTGTGCCATTTTCTCAGGTTGATTCTTTGTGTGTTGTTGTGTGAATGCAATCTGCAAGGGAGGGAGTGAGGGATGGAGAGAGAAAATGAACAAAAAATAAAAAATACCACAAATTTTTTTTTCGACTTGGAGCGCAAAAAAAAACAAAAACAAAAACAAACAACGATGCTGTCCACCAGGCGAGTGATTGATCGTGTTCGCTTCATCCGCAAGGTGAAAGAGTCTGGCGGCAGCTACGACAAGGGAGAGGTGGAATTGGCATGTGGCATCAAGGTGGACGGACCCATCCCGCACGCTGCGACGCTGATGAATTTTGTTTACGATCTGAGAATGACAGACATGGGCAACGGCATGGTTTTTTTCCCGCCCGAGCCCAACCTCCGCGCCCTGCAGCTGCGTGCTGACATGCTCGAATCCAAGGAGCGCAGCAACGCACTCAAGTTCAACGTCAGCTGCATCGCTGATCCCAGTGGCTGTGAGGCTGCTGTTGCTGCCTACGACAAGGAGCATGGCACCCACTTCATGCTGGACTTTACTGTCCTCCTGCAGCTAATGTTTGAGATCCTCACGGGCGGGAAGACGTTCAAGCCCCACTCGGCAATCGTTATGACGCAGTTCTTTCCGTATTTTCGCGATCTCTTTGGCATCAGGTACCACAATTTCATGCGGATCCCGCCCGCGATGGTGTTGTCCTGGTTTATCGCGTTTTCAAAGCCGAATGGGATTGTCGCTGCATTCACTCCCGACTATGTTCATCTCGAACCAGTCAGGTACAAGCCTGATGCTCCTGCCAATAATAATAATAATAACAACAACAACAACAATAATAATAATGCAACAACAACCATTGAGACGCCGCAATCGGCAGGGAGAGCTGCAATCTCGGCCCAGTTGTTGGACGAGTTTGAGCGAGACAACGACGATGACGAGGAAAAGACAACATTCTGCAGGGTGCTCAAGACCGACACTGTCTGCACAATCATGCAGCATCAGGAGAGCAATCCGCGGCATGGCCCGCATTATGACGAAGCAGAACAAGCCCTTGACGACGAAGATGACGATGCACAGCAGCAGCAACAAGAAGAAAAAGAAGAAGGAGGGAAAAGACAAAGCAAGCTGAGAGATTTTTTCACCTCTGTGAGGGATGAAGATGGAGTTGAAGAAGAAGCCGAAGCAGACGGGACTCCATCAAATAATGCAAAGAAGAAGCGCAAGTTGGAAGATTTAGTTGCATCGGCGCGTGGCAGTGGTTCATCGCGCGGCGTCGTCAATATCGTGGGTCCCGGTGGCATTATCATAATGTCCACAGACTATCGGAAAGTCAGGCCGAGGCTCCCGATGATGGAAGAGATCCCGGCGCAGGACCTCATCACGGCACGGATGATGGAGTTCTTGGAGGGCAAGTGCTTTGCAGACAACCACATGTTTGTGAACGATGCGCAGTTGCAAGAGTACATTGCCGAGATGGAGAGCAAAGACACGAAATTCAGCCTCGAGCTCACGTCCGAGCTCTGCTGGGTGGGCTTTGCGCAGCTGATGTTTGCCAAGCGCGTCGTCATCTATGACCGCAACATCTTTGGGCGGGTGCAACTAGACAACAATGTTGAAGATATATGCAAGTTCATCTCGCCCGCGGTGCCCAAGGGTTTGCTGTGCGTTGCGCCCGGTGCGCTGTTCAACATTGAAGAGTCAATGTCCAACCTTGTCACGTACAGGATAACCAACAACATGGACGTCGCGCTCGTGCGCTCGGGAGCACTCCTGGACTCGTTCATGCCTCTGAAAGAGTACATCAAGTCGGACACACAGAAGCTCTCTGACGAGCAGGTGGCAGCGGTCATCTGCGGCGTCACCTCGCCGTTCACAATCATCACGGGCGCGGGTGGCACGGGCAAATCGTTTGTCCAGCGCATCATCTTCCAGCACCTGCAACGCCGGCTGCGCGCGGAGGGAGAATACAGCGACGGCATTCTCTTTGCCGCCTTCAAGCATGACACGGGCAGCCAGTCTCGCGCTGCGCTCTACGCTGTTCTTCCGGAGCTGGCTGCAGATAACACGGTGGAATTTCGAACGGTGGACTCGATACGGCTGATGCCGGCGGAAGCGGTGGCAAAGAGGCCCAAGTGGTCCGCGGTGTTTGTGGACGAGGCCAGCTTTGTCAACACCAAGAACCTGCAGGCCCTGATGCAGGTGTGTGAGGATGCCGAGCACGTGATTCTCTTTGGTGATGAGCGACAACTGTCGCCCATTCAAGGCGGCATGGTGTTTGGCCATCTCTGTCGTCACCTGGCACCCGTCTGCATCCAGCTGACAAAGAATTTCCGCACGGAGATTCAAGACATCATGAATCTGCTCACGTGCATCCGAGAGATGGCGCCCGAGAAGGTGAAATTCAGCGGGCCCATCGACAAGGACGACGGCAAGTCCGGCAGCTGCTTTGCCAACTTGGAAGCGCCGCTGAGTCGCAGCCTGGGCCACGGCAGTGCGGTGATTTCGCACTATTGCCGCGTGGTGATGGAAGCCATTGCGCGCTTCGATCCAAACAAGAAGCGCTACGCCGACATTATGCTCGTCACGCCTTACAACGACATGGCCCGTGCGCTCTCAATCAGGCTGGGTCAGTACTATCTGGGGCTCAATACTTATTGGACCAACGGCGACATTGTTTCCTACGTGTGCAAGGCTCTCGGCAAGAACAGGGAGGGGGGATCTTTGTTGTTGGGTAACAACAATAACAATGGAGGTGATAATAATAATGCCGGCGGCGGCGATGACGACGATGACGACATGGCAAAATACAACAAGTCAAAGAGGGGTCCGCCGGCAATGTGCGTGGGTTGTCGAGTCGTCTTCAAAAAGTCCAAGCCGCTGAAATTCCCGGGGGTTTGCCGCGGCAAGTCGGGGATCATCACGAGCATCTTTGACACTCTGCCGGGTGTGCTCAACCCCAACCCGACGGATCCAATGCACAAGGCAACGCAGGTGCGGATAACGGGTGCGTCCAGCAGTTGTCCCGCCGGCAAGAACTTTATTCGCTGGGTTGTTGTGGACGGTGACATCAAGATGTCCTTTTTCAACGGCAAGCACATCGACGAGTTGATTGAGCTGGAGGGCTGCTGCACGGTGCATCGGTCGCAGGGCCGCGAAGCTGCGGTGGTCTTTGCCGTTTTCCCCGATCGCACATTCTTGGGCACCAACGAGATCCTGTACACCGCATGCTCCCGTGCCAAGCAGCGGCTCTATATCTTTTCCGCCGAGTCGCATTTCCGCAAGATGATGACGACGCGCGAAGAGGTCAAGAATTCCCTACTGCCTGACCTGCTGCCCCTCAACCTCGAGGAGCAAGATCTCCAGGCACTCGTCGACCTTCGCAGCCAGATCATTCGCACTCACACTTGAAGAAGAAGAAAGAGAAAAGAGAGAGAGAAATTATATAAAAATGCATTTTGTTAATTCTTTTTTTCCTTCTCTCTTTTTTTTTCATTTGCCTGCAGAACCCACATAGACCATGACTTTGTGGTCGAGATTGACAACGAAAAACTGGCCAAAATCGGCGCCGCAGAGGCTGAATATCGCCTTTGTGGGGAGATGGATCTTGTCCAGCCGCAAGGCGGTTGCCCTTTCCGCTTTGTTACATGCGGCATCTGTCCCGGGGACGCCTTGACCGAAAAATCGTTCCTGCATAGATACGCAGTAGCAAATATCATCGAAGCTTTCCCCCGTGACCCGATGCACGTAGTTTCGGAAATCGTCATTGAAATTGGCGCTGCCGGCATGTGGACACAGTCCGCCGTAATCTGCAAAGCGGATATCTATCAGCATGGGGTTCTGAATCAGTTCGTCCCGCTTCTTCTCAATTTGCCATTCGATCAGGGACTCGAGTCTGGTGAGATTGCTTCCGAGCTCGGGGAAAGGATTCTGCAATGTATAAGCGAGCCCGGGGTATTCCATTTCTCTCAGCATGTTCTCGTACATGTGTTTTTTCTCCATGTCCTGGACAGCCCGTCTCAACTTCAAACTGAAGCGGCCGCTGCCCTTCAGGTCCAAGAAAGTGTTCTCTAGGTTCTTCAGCTTCTCAAGCATTTCCCCTGACGTGCCCCCGCTTGCAGTTGCGTCCATGTTGGTGTCTTCTTTCGCTGACATTGATTTTTTTTTATTTTTTTTGTTTGTTTCGAATTTTTTTTCTTCTTCTTTTGCTGCTGCTAATTTTTTTGGAGTTGTCGTTATTATTATTATTGTTTTTGTTATTATGATTATTTGGGAACATACGCCACCCACGAACTGGAAAATGCCAGTGCGGCGATGCCTAGCAATATGAAAAAAGTGGCGATTCCACTTGCCGTCGAGAATTTTTTCTTGCTGATTCCGGAATCGGCGGCATTGTCATGTTTGCCGTTATGGTGCTTGGACGATCCAAACTTGTTGCCGTCTTCGCAGTCAGAAAGTCGTTGGTAATCGAATCCGCTGTGAGGCTGGTGTGGAATACGACCATGCAGATTGAGGGCATCCTCGCGGAAGCAAATGTCGGGCGCATCGACCCACTGGCGGATGACATAGGGCGAAGAACAAGTGGCTCCGGGCACGAGCATGTACGCGTCGAACCGCTGCAGCATTGTCGGGTCTTGATTGGAGATGAGCTGGCGCGTGCTGTTGTTCGGCCCGATCAGCGCGACGAGCCCATGCGTGCCGATCTTGGAGTCGACTTTGCTGAGATGGTAGACCAGCGCCAGCGTGCGGTTGGCAAACAGCCAGACCTGGAAAGTGCCGAGATGGTCGTCCTTGCCGTCGAATGCGACATCGTTCCATTCAATCACGCGGATGGCGACCGAGTTGATTGTGTAGTCGAATTCCTCGACGGTTCCGCGGTTCCGCACGGGGCGAGGCGCGGCAAACAGCAGGATGGATGGCCATTTGAGAATGTTGCAGTCGCCGCCGTCGAACGACAGGTACAGCGCATTGTTGGTGGTGTAGTTGGTGTAGTTTACACAGTTGAATTGGAAGTTGAATCCAATCGGCGTGCTTGCCGAGCAGCAGTTGTCGATGCCGTTTGCACACGAGACGTCTTCCCAGTCCAGCGTGTTTTTAGGAGTCGCCGCGGGTGTGTGATGGTCATGCTTTTTGTGGGCATCCACGGGCGTGACCCCGATCCCTAACATGACCACCAATCCCGTCAATGACAACAAAAGCATCAGTATCCCTGATGTCGTGTAAGAATGTGTCATTTTCTATCTCACCCCCTCTATTTCTTGTCAAAGTTATTGTTGTTGTTGTTGTTTTTTGATAACAATGAATATGCCAAGTTTTTTCTCTTTTTCTGCACCTCCTCCCGCCTCCCTTTCCTTTTTTTTAATCCGTCAAGATATTGCAGTTTTGCATCTTATTGCAAGTGAGTATACGACTTAAATTTATTCTTCGAGCGCGGGAAAAAAAAATGGACGACAACAAGGCGGCAGGCGCCACAAATGAAAATAAGCAGCAACAACAACAGGCACCGCAAGCAGCAGCAGCAGATGCTTACGATGAGTTGCCCACTGCAGAGATGATGGCAAGGATAAGCGCAGAACACGCCCGTGTTGCCAGAGCTGCTGAATTATCACGCAAAGCGGCGGCATGCATCAAGGAGATAAAAGTATGGCTTGGACACTGGGGAAAGGATTGCATTCTGCAGCGTTGACATACCCGAAGACCTTGTGCGCGACCTGAAGAAAAAAAAGTACGTGCTCACTGTTGTGGATGCATATGACGAGGATTTGTTTGAGGTGACATGGGGTGGGCGACCGCGCAGCAAGTCGAAAGAAGAGGAGAATTTTTCCACTTGTTCTTTGATGTGAAAAAAAGAGCGGCAAGGAGAAGGGATGAGAGGCCTTTTTATATGAAAATAAAGACCATGACGAATATGAATATTGCACCCATCATGCCTCCTGCAACGCTTCCAGTCACAGCAGCGGCAACCTTCTTGGAAATCACAACGGGCAGCGGCGTTTCCGACTCGGTCGCCGTCTCGTGCCCCGAAGGAGATGCGTGTTCAGAATGGCTGGCGCTTTGATTATGACTGACCAATTGGGCCCTTGTTCTAAATCTATCCGCGGGGCAGATCGCAAGCAATTCGTATGTAGTGTTGCCGACGGGGGGGCCTGCGCTGTCGTAGTAATCGGGCGCGTCGTCGACAGGGATATGCCCATCCTGAGAATCCTCGTCGAATTTGCGTCTTGGATTGAGGCACGACGTGGGCGGGTTGTGCCAGGGCACTGGATGTGCCAGTGGGAAGCACGTTGGGGTGATGTGTGAGATGTTTGCAGATCGATGATAGAGGAATGCAGGGGACGTATGAACGGAATTGTTGCCATTCCCAGTCAGGTAGCCCCAATTGCAATCGCCGTAGAAGGAGCAGACTACACCCTCGACGTACAACATTTCGCCAGTGAAGTGGAAGACCACGCCAATCGTCCCGTTGGGGAAAAGCCAGGCCTGCGCTGTGCCAAATTTCGAGTATGCCAGATAGTCCCGGCGGGGGACAAGTATGCCGCTCCACTCGATGACGGTGATCTTTTGGTAAGACCCATCCCCCGAGAACCTGTTCATCAGAAAGTGATAAACAGCGATGCCGCCATCGTTGTCCAGTCCCCAGATATCAATGTTCACAAAGAAGACGGAGCGAAAATCAAAACAGTCACCGGGCTCCGAGCCAAAATGAATCGAGCCAGAGTCGCAGACCCACAGTTCGCGATAGCGGTCGCAGCCGAACGGGAAGTCAAAGCCAATGCGAATAAAGTCGGAATAGCAAAAGGGTTCCTGTATGTCATTGATCCCACGCCGATCCTTTGGTATCATTGTTGTTGCTGTCGCTGAACCTATCCCCTGGCTTCTTCTTCTTTCATCGTCTGGTTCGCAGTCGGCATACTGGATAAAGGGCCATGCAAAAGGGTGCGGCCCTTCTGTCACGGTGTGATCGGCAGGGCAGATGCTGAGCGGGGTGTAAGGAAGGTTCTTTTCAAACAACGTTGCGTCATCGTACTCATAGTCGTAATCATTCCCATCATTATTGTAGTAGAGTAAAGTATCTCTGTCCTCTTCGTCGATGTGATTAACCCCCGATGAATCTTCGTCTTCTGGCAAACTCTTCGTCGGATTACTGCAAAAATCAGGCGGGTTGGTCCAGATCGTCACGGTATAGTTCGGCGTGCCGGGTGTGCAGTCTTCGACGCCATATGCAATGTCACCTGTTGGAGTGAGCAGGTAGGCCTCGGACGCGCGCAGGAAGGTATCAAAGCCATCGCTTATTGTTGCCTCGCAGTTATCGCCAAAACAAACTTGTAGATAGAGCGGGAAGGACTGACCGGTGAGATGATAGACGAGGCCAAATGTGCCGTTGCGAAACAAAAACACTTGGAACGTGCCAATCTTGATATTATACACCGCGCCTGCATGCTCGTCAGTTACGTCTTCCCGGCGCGCCTGCCCACTGAATTCAATCATTGTGACAGATTCATCCTCGCCCGCCAAAGTGATGTTACGATGGACGCCGATACCACCCTTGTTCACCAATGAATTGTCGTTGTGTGCAACTTGATAAAGGGCATACTGGCCCAAGCAGTCTGAAACGTTGTCAAAGTGGACGGTCCCGGTTACGTATGCCGACGCTGTGGATCTTGCCTCGCAGTTGAAAGGGAAATCATATCCAATGGCGAAAAAATCGGTGCAGCATGCATTCTGACCTGGCGGCCCATCACCGCACTCTTGATAGAACTCTAGTGGATTCACCGATTCAGACGCAGATATTGAAGGAGTTGGACTGGAGCTCTGGGTCGTTGTTGGCTGTGGAGTATCTGATTCTGTCGGAGATATGGATGCGGATTCGTGCGTTCTGAATCTGTCTGCGGGGCAAATTTTTAACAACGAATATGTCACATTCCCCACCGGCCCGTACGCGTAATCGCGCTCGTCAACGACAACCAGATGGTTCTCTTCTGAATCTTCAAGATAATGACGATTTGGATTGAAGCAGAGATTGGGAGGATTGATCCATGGCACGGGGTCCTGGACAGGAAAACAAGTTGGAGTGGCGGTCGACGCATTCACGGTGGGATAGTAGATGAAGGCTGGGTAGTCTTGCAGTGTCATATTGCCCGTCTCTCCCCCCAAAAAGGCCTTGCAATCATAATCTGGCGATCGGCCTTCAAACCGTGGTAGGTATCTGCAAACAGATGAGAAAAGGTTGAGCAAATCCCCTGTAGCATGATAGACCGTGCCAATCGTCCCGTTTTTAAACAGCCAGATCTGGGCGCTGCCGAACTTGGAAAAGGCACAATCTTCTCTTTCAACCAATATCCCACTCCACTCGATGACCGTGATCTTTTCAAACTTCCGCTCATCTCCACTGAACTTGTTGATGTAGAGATGATACACGGCTATGCCACCGCGATTGTCCAGGCCGAAAAATCCACCGGCCTGCAACATGAAGACACTCGCTGGGTCCCAGCAGTTGAAGAATTCGCTCCCGTTGCCAAAATATAAATTGCCACTGTCACAGGCGAGTATTTGGGTGAAATCGTTGCAGCCATACGGGAAATGAAATCCAATCGGGGCTGCATGCGAAACACATCCATACAATTGTGAATCTGGTCCTCCACGACGCTGCTGCTGCTGCTGCTTCTGTTGTGTCTGATTGCTGGGGGTATCGAGTAGCAGCAGCGTCGTGGAATCGCTGATTGATTCTGATTCTGATTCCGGATCCTCGTCTTGATCTTGGCGCTCGCCATCACGACGACGGCGACAGCGCCGCTGATTGCTCCTCTTCTTCTTCTCGTCATCCGGAGTACAATTCTCGTATTCAAGAAAGGGCCATTCAAAGGCGTCAGTGCCCTCCTTGATCGAGTGATCAGCTGGGCAGATGCTCAGCGGCGTGTAAGGAACATTGCCATCAAAGAAATAGTCATCGTCGTTACCGTCATAGTAAAGGTAGTTGTCCCAATTCTCGTCGTTGATGGGCATGTCTTCGGACGAGTCAAAAAAATCTTCATATTCACGGACGGGATTGGCACAAAAATCCGGTGGGTTGGACCAAATCACCGTTGTGTAGTTTGCAATCGACGTGCAATTCTCACCAAGCAAAGCAGAATCGGGTACAGCCAGATAGGCCTCTGACGTCCGCAAGAAGGATGTGGCTTCGATATCAGGTCCGAACGGAGGACCTCCTGAAAAATATTCACATTGGAAGGGGTCATAACAGAAGGCCCCATGCAACCCGAACCAATCCCCCGTGAGATGATAGACCAAGCCGATGGTGCCATTGCGGAAGAGAAACACCTGAAATGTACCCACCTTGATTGAGAAGGCACCTCCACTTCTTCTTTCATGATCAAATTCGAACGGGGGGATGAAGGTGATGCCGCTAAACTCCACCATCGTGATCCGCTCTGTCTCTCCGGCCAGCATAACGCCATAGTGCACACCGATGCCGCCTTTGTTTACCAAGTTAGCTTCAAAAAACTCATCACCCAAACTAAACAGATATTGAAGAATCGCAGAATCACCGCCGCATGCAGGCTCATCGCCAAACACAAGATATGCAGCTGTCACTGCAGACGCCGAGGTTTGATTTTCGCATGCAAAGGGGAATTCGTATCCAATGTCAAACGTGCCAGTGCAGCACGCGTCTTGATAATATGGTTCATCACAAAACAGATAATCTAAGAGTGGCGTGGATGGTGATGGTGATGGCAATGGAGATAATGACGGGGGAGCAGTTATGTTTGGGCTGGAAGTTGGTGTGACGGATGGCGATCTGGACTCTGGTATGATGGTCGGCGATGCAGACTCTGGTACGGCAGTGGGGGCACCGCCGCCTCCTCCTCCTCCGCCGCCTCCTCCTTCATAATAATATCCACGTGTCGGGGTGGGTGAGCTGCTTGGTGACTCGCTCCTGGGTGCGTGAATCCTATCATAATGATTGTCAACGGGACAAATGGAAAAAATGTCATCATAATAGATTTGCGCGTCAGCGTCGTAGTCGTAGCTGTTGTCTGGGCCATCGTCAACGAGAAAACCAAGCAATGCGTAATCCGCAAAATCGCGATCCGTGTAGTCCAACAAACAAGTGTCAGGCGCTGTTGTCCATGGCACGATGCTGTAATCTGGCGTTTGGGATCTGGAAGTGCAGATAGAGTTTGGATACACCAAGTAGGCCTCACCCGTGAGGCGGAAATTGTCGCTCCCAGAAAAGATAATCTGACAATGACCGTAGCCGTTGCATATCTGCATTGTGTTGCCGTAAAAGGCCCCTGTCAAATGATAGACGACGCCAAAGGTCCCGTTGGGGAAAAGCCAGGCTTGAATCGTGCCAACTCTAAAGACTTTCCCCGGGTACTCTGGATTGTTGATGGTAACCGCACTCCACTCAATCACAGTCGTGGCCGTGCCGCCAAGCATTCGTTCTTCAACAAGAATATTTCCAGGCGGATTTTGCATGCACGTAATTCCATTTTGTGACCCAGAATAGATGACGAACGTGAACGAGTCCGGGTTGCCCGTGCAATCGTCGCTATCTCTAAAGTTGATTGCGATGGGATTAGACAGTGCTTTGATGTATGTGGCTCCGTCGGGCACCAAGCAAAACGGGAAATGCATGCCGCTGTAGATGTAACCAGTGCACAAAGGTGGAAATGGTTCTTCTCCGCATTGATAAGAGGTGCCTCGCCGTGCATCGCCAACTTTTTCATTGGGATTGGTTGTTGTTGTTTTTGTCGCAAGGGTTGTTGACGGCGCGCAGATCGTCAGTAAAAGAACAACAATGATGATAATATGCTGCATCTTAGTGAGGGAATTGTTTTTTTTTGAGCGGATCTCTCTATCTTTTGACAATACAGTAAAAAAATTGCAAAGATCTCATTATTGTAAACAAAATATTTTAATATCAATACAATGCATTCCCATGTCTCTTCTTTTTCTTCTTGTCTGCATCTTTGATTATTCTGGTGGTAGAGGAGGAAGAAGATGACGACGATAGAGTAGAAGCTGGCTGTGGATCAGCAAATTGCGTAGCAACGGTGGTGATTTGATTGGCGGTTCCATTGCTTCTTCCTTCCTCTTCACGACTGACTACTCTGCGATAACCCCTGGCTGGCGGCGTGCGCATTATGAATACAAAAAGAACTATTGCGGATCCCACGAGGATGAACGCCACGAGGGAGACCGCAACAAATAACTCGCCAGTGGCCGTCAGACCGCTGTTGTGGGTTTCTCCCTTGGCATGGAATTGCGGACCCGTGGGGGAAAGGCTGTCGGATTGAGATTGTGATCTACTCTGGCTCAAGCTGTTGCTCATGCTTCTGCTGTGCGACAACGAGTGCGAATGACTGCGGCTGTGCGAGTGAGAATGGTGGGAGTGGGAGTGGGAGTGATGCGAGTGCGATTGGGAGTGGTGGGAGTGGGAATGCGAGCGCGATTGATGCGAGTGCGAGTGTGATTGGGAATGCGAGTGGTGCGAGTGCGAGCGTGAATGGTGAGAGTGGGAATGATGCGAATGCGAGTGGGAGTGCGAATGGTGGCTCTCGGAGCGCGTCTTGTTGATGGGTTCGCTGCGGCTGTGCGAGTGTGAAAGGGAGCGCGAATGGTGGGTCTTTGAGTGCGAATGGCTGTGCGAGTGGTGGCTCTTTGAATGGGAATGGTGGCTCTTTGAGTGCGATTGGTGGCTCTTTGAATGCGAAGATGAGTGCGATTCAGACTCTGTGGCGGTTTGGATTATCAGGCTCTCAAAGAACTCTTCGTCGTTAAACACTTCCCAACAGGGCGTGACCACCAAGTCGATGATGCCGGTCTTTAGCGGCAGCAGTGTCTCTTGAAAGGGGGAAGACGATGGAGTTTGGTGCAACTCGGAGTAATCATCAAGCCCAGCGCTGGGTATGTAATCAATGAAGTCTGACTCGTCACGTTCGTAATCATAAGGCAGCTTTGGGGCTTGGGACGATGTCTCGCCGAGGATCATGTTCACATACCCAGGGAAAAAAGTCGTGAAATTTCCATAGAGATGCACTTTCCCCGTTGCGGGGGACACGTGCATCGTCATCTTGTGCGACTTGCGCTCAAAGGCCATCTTTGGGTATGTCTTTGCGTCGCTCAGCGTGAAATTGGCGCTGGTGTTCAAGATGGGCATAAACAAGAGACTGTCAGAGATGATGGCATTAGGGACTTGCAGCGTCTGCCCGCCATTGAACGTGCCGTCGAGCTCCCACTCGAACAAATCCCACTCGGGGATCTGCGAATGGTGGTTGTGCGTGTCGCCGACAAGCATGACATTCACGTTCTGCGGCACAAACAACAAACCCGACTGCCCCGCCGGTTTGTAGCTCACGCCAACCATGAACCCAAAGACGTCGTAGCGGCGCGGCGAGCCGGGGTTCATGTTGATGAACATGCCCAGGTCAGCGGATGTCTTGCCCAGTGGAGTGAACACGTCCGCTTGCAAGTTGTCCGTCGACTGGTAGATGTCTTGGAGGATCTGCAAATTCGCCGTGGGGTCGACAGTCGCCACTGTAAACATGATGCGATCGGGCTCATACACGGTTGTCGTGTTTGGCACGCCAATCACAAACCCACCGCGCAGCGTTTCGTTCGCAAACAGCAAGTTCTGCGGAATGTTGTGGTAATAGGGAGACGTGGTGCCAACTTCTCCGCGCGTGAAAATGTTGGCCGTATCGTTGTTGTAGTGAGTGTCGTTGTACCCAAACGCAATCTCGCCAAAGTTGAAGGTGTCACTGTTGACCAGCCGATGCGTCGCCAGCGGAGGACAGTGCGGCGTGGCGCAGGGGGTAACAACAATGCGCATGCGGCTGTGCGCTGTCTGCCCTACAAACACCGTGACTTCGCCAAACTTGAACGACACTTCTTGCATCGAGAAGGTGGCCTCCAGCGTAAACACGCCGGGGATGGCTCCCAGCAGTCCCATGTCATCGACGCCATCCCCGAAGCGCATCGTCACATTGGGCGTGAGCCCGCCAAGCCAGGGGTAATGATCATGCAAGTCCGGGAATAGGTCAAAGACAAAATCCAGCCGGCCCTCTGTGGCATTCGTGAATGCGATGCTAGTGGGGTCCACGGTGGTCCCCCGGGGCATGGTCATTGGGTTCATGGAGATGAAGGGCACTCCCCAAGCGGCCTCGAACAGCGATCCGGGCATGATGTGCCGCGCCGTGGAGATGATATCGGCGTCGTGATTGCCAAAGTCTCGCGTGCTGTTTTCAAATATCATGTCCAGATACAAGTACTGCGGCGTCGTGGGGAGCGCGATGAAATAGCAATTTGGATCAGTCATGTTCACGCCGCCGACGCACAAGAACGCAGGGTTACCGTTGGCATCTTTGAGATAGCAGTTTCCCAGTGCCATTCCTCTGACAAACGTCCGATTGGTCTTGTCGTCAAATGCCACAAAGATGCCTGGAGTGAACGGGTATGCGGGGATGTGGCCCAGCTCTCTCATGATTTGCTGGATGAACTGTGACTCTGACGTGTAGAGGCAATAGACCGTCGACGTGTTCAAAAAGGGCGCAGCTGTGTTGGATATGTTGGTAAAGGACACGACCATGGCGTTGTCGTAGTGTCTGAAGTACGAGGTGATGGAATTGGTTATGCCATTCGTCACGGCCAGCGAAAAGACACTGTCCAGCGCGAGGGATTCGTCTTCAAAGTCGGTGTTGATTATATTCTGAAGCATTGCAGCGTCAATGTTCTTCACGTCGTCGTAGACGTTGCTCGAGTTTGGGTGATCCCCGGCCACGCCAACGATGGGGAATTGCAGCTGGATGTCGTTGTAAAACTCGTGCGCTGCACAGGGGCCCTTGCAGACAGCATTGGACACAAAAGATTGCGGCGGGCAGTTGCGATTGGGCACAAACATCAGTTCTGGGGTGATTGGCACATAATAACTCTGAGCGGTGAGATGGCGCATGGTGAGCTGTATTCCCATCCCATGGACGAACACCCTGTTGTCAAATGGGATTTGAGATTCGTCAGCCTGGACTCCGCCAAGCCCCCCGCCGTCGCTGATGGGTGTTTTCAAAAGGGTCACGCCAATTCTTATCTGATCGAGTGGCATCCTTTTCACTGTCAGCATTTCTTCCAAGCAATCATTGAGTCTGTATTCGTTGCGGATCAACACTGTATCCATGCCGCTGATTGCACCGCCTCCGCCTCCTCTTCTTCTTCTTCTTGCTCCACCTCCTCCACCGCCGCCTCCACCACCCCCTCCTCCAAAACCTCCGCCTCCTCCACCACCTCCCATTCTAAAACTAAACACATTCAAATCATCAACACCCAACACTGAAATTTGATTTTGGGTCGTGATGACAAACCTATTTTGAGCCACGTTGCAGATACTTCGCTGACAAATATCATCTCCAGCATGCAGTGCAATGTTGTCGATTTGGTCTCTGCTGTAAATTATAAACATGAAAGAGTGATAGTTGGAATTGTAATGGTCGGTGATGGGCGCGGTGTAATTGGTGAAAAGCTGCAGATAGATGTGGACGCCAAATGGATCTGGGTTGTACATGCTCAGAATATCGGATTGTTCAAACACAAGCGCCCTGCCAACCCAATCCAAAATCACCGTGAATGGCAGGTTGACATAGACTCCGAACGAAAAGCACAAAAACAGCTGGCTGTCGCAATTCTTTGACGCCATGAACCGAAACGATGACACGCCGTGAGTGTTGTCAAGATCGCTGCCGCCAGGTTGGGGATCGCTGACGTTAAATGCAGAGACTGTGTACTTGCTAATTGCCGGATAAAAGATGCCAGCCGTGACATTGGTCTGATCCAGTTGACCGTCGTTCGACTGGCAATAATACCTGTCGCCAAAGAGTGGCAGACGCAGCTGCACCAAGTCTTCTGCAAAGTACCCATTTTGGATTGACAGGTCGCACCGAAGATACAAGCCAGCCGAGGGGGAGTTTGGTGGGCGTTGAATCTCAATCCCCAGGGGCCCCTGCTGCAACAATGAAAACCTCATTTGGAATATAGTTGTCCTTGCATCGTCGAAAAATGTTTTTCCTTCGGAAAAGGTGACTCCTGGAGTGAGCGGGATGTATGCCGAGTTGCTGTAATCAGTGGCAAAGTCGCAAAAAAACTCGGTCTCATTCGTCAGCCCCAGCCCATACCGCCGCGGATTGAACCATAGCTGCAGATTCTCGGAGCAGTTGCTTGCAAACAGTAGGATGCCACAATTCTCCCGCAGCGCAATATCCCCACCCAGCGTCGTCTCGTCAACATACGCGTAATTGTCGTCATTGCTACTATTCACTTTGGTCATTGTTGTTGGCACAATCGTTTGGTCTTTGAGTAAAAGGATGGACATGTCCGTTGATACGCCGGTCATCACAACGGGTGTTTGAACAAAGAATGGCTCCGGGATGGGGAAGATGCCAGTGACATTGTAGTTGTAACCAGAGTCAATCATGAAGGGGGACGTTAGATACGACCCCGTCGTCGAGCTCTGCAGCGGCAATGTGATGGGGATGATGGCATATTGGCGCAGATCCCCCTCTTCATAATCGGTGAAATTAAAGTAATCTGGAAATTCGCCATAATCGAATTCCAGCCCCTGAGGAATCGTGAAATTGATTGCCTGCGTGCAAGCGCAAACGCACGGCCTGACCGGTAAATCCGCACCAGTGCATTGCAAGTTGGGGACGGCAATCAATCTGGGATTGTCTGGGCTGAGATGCCCCCTCGTCTCCACCTGGATTTCACCGATCAGCACCATATCTCCGGGATAGATATCGAAAACCGACAAATCCACCGTTTTCGTGAGAACGTCATAGAAAAATTTCCCGTCGAGATAAGTGGCAAGCATGAAGCCGGACGTGACATAATCAGATAGATTGGTAAAGATCTGGCTGAATTCAACAAACAACTCTTCCTGAGTTTGCAAGGAGTAATCAGCGGGGATGTTGTTCAGATAGTTCTGTAGCATGATATCCGCAAGAGTCGGGCATGTCAGGCTGAGCCCGTCAAGAGTAAATTCGCGATCCGCCTGGTCAATGGACCAATCGCTGTCAGGATCCAAAGGGCTGGACGTGCCGCAAGTGTCGTACCCACGGAATACACTGAATGTCTGCTCTCCGTGTTCGTTATCAAGAGCCCATCTGCTGGATAACACCGACGAACCTTCTGCAACCACTTGTTGTCTGTACACAGCGCCGCGAAAAATGGCAACAGACAAGGTGATTTCTTCGATATTAATCCTCTCCTGGGACAGAATGTCTGCCAGCAGTATTCTCAACCCTGTCCTAGCCTCGTAGCGGCTCTCAAATGCAGGGATGTAAAACTTGATTGGGCAGTGTGCATCTGCCGCCGCTTCCTTCACTGGAGAATATGGAGATATCGAGTAGAGCCGCGGGTAAGGGGACAGACTGAGCGGACAGTCCGCGGCGCGCACTTGACAGGGTGGCGTTAGCGTCAATGCAGTGTCGTCGCTGTCCTCTCCGCCGTTCAATATGATTGTTGCTTCCAGCAGCGTGAGCGTGTAGTTGATGAAATTGTAGGGCGGGGATTCCGTCGAATAGAACCGCAGGATGGCATACGTGTTGGCGCCGCCATGTGTTGCATTCAGCACGCTCGAGTTGACGAGGCAGGTCACGTTCTGCACGCTCGTGAACGGCGCAGTGTCCCCCGAGTACAAGCGATAGGGAGGCAGAGCATGGTTGGCCATCGAGCAGTTGATGAATTTCCCCAGCGAGAGACTGTACAGGATCAGCTCGACCTTGAACGACGGGATTGTGATGGCAGCGTCGGCAAACTTGATTTGATATTGCACTTGGACGACCGTCTGCATGGCAGTCAAGTCCAGCGCTGCGTCCACCAGAGCCAGTGGGGCGGAGATGATCACGCCTGAGATGTTGTGCTGTGCATTCACCGTTGGATTTGTAAACACTGGGTATCCGATGGGCGTTGGTGTTGTTGCGAAAGCAGAGTAGTACCCGCTGACATTCAAGAGCGAGAGTGGCCGCAAAAAGTCTCCGCACAGTCTCGTCTCTCCTCCGAACGCGGACGACGAACTTGATGATGACTGACTCGGCGACGGCGATTCAGACGCTGTTCTATTTGGCGATTTCGTTGGAGGCATTGACGGGATGGGCGAGAGGGTTGGAGACGTGCTTTCACTGGGCGAGTTGCTTGACGAATCAGACTCTGACACCGACTGGCAGAAAACATAAGGTGAAATATGGGCTGCGACACAAGCTATGCCAGCATCTAAATGCACTGCGGGGGTGGCATTAAAAACATTCAGATAGTCGATAATAAGAGTGGTGGTATTGACACTGGAAAAAGGATCGACTTTGATGTCGACGAAATATTGATCACTGCTGACATTACCGGGGATGCTGCAATTGTAGTATGCAGATGCACAACTTGTCTCTGTCAATCCGGCATTGCATAGTTTATCACACATGTTGAGAGTAGAATTCACTCCGTTGAATTCACAAAATCCACTTCCGAGGATTGAACCGGGCTGAATACATGCATCGAGACTATCGAATTGGTAAAGAGTGACTTTAACATCCAAATCTGATATTAGAAAACCATTCATGCCATCCGCGTTGTGTGCAAATCCTATGATAAAAGTCATCGTGTTATTTGGAGCATTATAAAAAAGCTGCTTGAACCCCAGACTCATGTAATCGATCAGGTTTGGCGGAAAGCCGCCGCCATCAAAGTCCGTATACACAGAACCAAAAGAACAACTGAAACTGCTTGTGGAAGAAGATGCCACAAAATATGGCTGATAATTATGCGGGACGACGGCGTGAAGACCAGATGTGCAGCTTTGTGCTTCGCATAATTGCCATATGCACATTAACAACACTAGTATCGTCGCAAGCATTTTTTGGTATGTGCGAAAGAGATATAAGATATGAACACATGTGCATTGTTCTCACTCTCTCGATCATACAGCGCGTTTTTTTAAAAAAAAGCCTCAAACCAAAAAAGAAAAAAAACCCGCCAATGGCATCGATGATCTTCACGTTGTTGACATTGTTATGGTGGGCAACGTTCGTTTGCGTATCAGCAACTCCAATGATTAATGATTTGCAACCGAGAGCATTTTTAGCCAACGACAATGTGGAATTGATGATCTCAGCAACATTCATCGACAGTTTGGAATCTGTGACGTTGTCTGGGCCTAATAATAGTATCATTGCAGCTTCATGTCATCCGGGGGATGAGGGGTGGAATATCACAATCACTCCATGTCTCTGGAAGCAGACCAGAGATGCCATATGCATCCAAATTGGCACGGCAATTTGGGGTGCTGGTTCTATCTTTAATTCGTGCACAAATACCCAGACTCCGTGCGTTCAGTATGCAGATTACAATGGCCCCTGTCCTGCCGTTGCTCAAGATGATATCGATTATGACTGCAATTTTATCCGTTGTTTTCTCACCGCCCCTGAAAATACTTGTGTGGAATTTGAATTGGTCAACGTCCCCTCGAAGACTCTGAACGGCACGGAATGCGGATCCGCTGGTCCAGAATTAGTCTGTGGGTTTGGAAATCACTGCGTCGATGTGCATGCGCCCTCTTGCCCGATGACAACATCCTGCACCATGGAGACCCCGTCCATCGCCGGAATGTATAACTTGACATTCCTCACTCGTTCAGATGGCAACCTCTCGGCAGTACCAATCCAAGTCTTGCCCTATCCGGTGCCAGTAACATTGGCAACTGCACAGAATCAATGGGCCATTGCCTCAGACAGTGTATTTCTCAGTCCCGGATCATCTTTTGATGTTGAATATAATTACCCTGCGGCTGCAATCAATGCAACCATCACGGTCGGATGGGTTAATGCCAATGTTGCAGTGTCTGCCCCGACACTGACCAACATGACATTCCAGATAGTTTACCACGACCTGCAGAATTTCACAGCCATGACGCCCTCATTCATCTCCGTGTTGTTGCTGCCGATCCCCGCCGTGTATAGCATCTGCCCGCTGCAAATCCTATCGCAGATCAACAGCTCCGTCGTCGTATCGGGCGCCATGTTTGCCAACACGCCTCAGCTGCGATGCGTCGTTGACGGAGAGTTCGCGCCCGTGGCTTATTTGAACGATCACGCCGTCGAATGCACCGTCTTTGCCGCCAATCTCACCAACAGCATCTCGTTCGTCACCGTCACGAACGATGCGCTGACGCCTGCGCCTTACGAGGCAGCGCTGCAGGTCGAGGGGTCATGCAGCGTGCGCAAGCCGCACTCTGTTGTGCACGACAACGCATGCGAATGCACGCCCGGATATTCTGCCAACGACGGAGCGTGCACACCTTGCCCCGATGGCACCTACCAACCTAATTACGAGCAGGCGTCTTGCATCCCCTGCGACAGCAGCGAGGACACTGGCGGCACCGTGGGCAACACCGACGCATCTGCATGCGTGTGCCGCGATGGCAGATACCGAGCCAGCCCCGCAGACACGACGTGCAAACTGTGCACAACGGGGATGCTGTGCGAGGATGGGAAAGTGAGCGTGCTGCCAGGTTTTTGGCGGGCAAGCACCGAGACGTTTATTGTTGTGAAATGCAGCGAGCACCAGGCTGCATGTGCCGGTGGGACAGGAGGCGGGGATTCCCTGTGCAAAAGCGGGTATCAGGGCCCGCTGTGTGAAACGTGCGCGGCAGGATTTGGGGCAGCTGGCGGGCTGGCATGCGTCCAGTGCCAGGGGCAAGGGGTGAACGTGTTGATAGTTGTCCTGATGGTCGGCGGCATCGCGGTTTTCCTCTGGCTTGTCATCAAAGCGACGACGACGGTGAGTGACAGGCACGACACGACGGCTGCGGTGGTCAAGATTCTCTGGACGTACCTGCAGATCCTGTATTACATTGGGCGGATCAGCGCGCATTGGTCGCAGGACAGCTCGTCGTTCTTTGCCAGCATCGTCCCCGCATCGCTGAGCCCCTCGTTCTTGTACATCCAGTGCGCAAGCCAGTTTGACTTTTACCAGAGAATCACGTTTACGATGCTGCTGCCGCTCACGGTGTCGGCGGCATTGCTGTGTGTTTACGCGCTTGTCGTGCTCAAGAAGTGGCTGGAGGCAAAGATGCGCCACCTGGGGGACATTGTATATGATGCACAGATTTCATACAGACGCGCACTGCTTGTTATCTTGTATATGATTCATCCGATGCTCGCCCTTGACGTGATATCGGCCCTGCGCTGCGACGCTGTCCCCGGCACCGGCGACACTTTTGTGCAGACCGACCTCACGGTGTCCTGCAGCACCCCTGCATACGCTGCCTTTGTGACCGTGGCGTGCATCTTCATCGTCGTCTACCTGATCGGGGGCATTTGCGCGGTGGCGTTTGCGGTGAACAAGCACAAGGCGGACATCCTCCTGGCCAACCAAGGGAGTGCATTGATAAAGGGGCAAAGATACGTGTATTTTGTGAAGGGGTACAAGAACGAGTGTTTCCTCTATGAGCTCGCTGTCATGGGCCGCAAGCTGGGCATCGTCATCTGCAGCGCGATGCTCCCCGTGGGCCTGCAGCTGGTCTGGTCGTCCTTGATCATCGGCGCGTCGCTCAGCTACACCGTCATGTGGCAGCCATGGTCGTCATTCCTGGTGAATCGCCTTGACATTGTTGCGTTGTGTGCGCTGCTGGTCACGCTGATACTGGGATTCCACAGCATCTTCATCCGCAGCAGCAGCGCAAACATCCCCATCTTTGTGTTTTTGCTGCTGGTGAACCTGCTGGTGTTTGCAGGCCTCTTCTTCATAGCGATGACCAAGGTGACAAAGAAGCTGCGGGTCCTGGCAAATTGGATCCTTGCCTTTATCGATGATCGCATGCAGGTCGACGATGTTTCAGATATCAAGATGACAACGCGCGATGGCGTCCTTTCGATGCGACAGCACAGCACACCGCAACACGAGATGGATGTCTTTCCAAGGAGCTCTTCATCGCTTGGGTCCAGCAGTGCATCTGCCACCAGCACCGACTTTCTTCAAGAGATACAAATCATTTGAAGTTATTATTATCACCAAATGTTGTGTGTATTTTTTATCCTTTGAATATAATAAAGAGAGAGAGAAAGAAAGTGAAAAATTTTCTCACTCCCTGGGCGGTTCAAACGGCGGAGAAGCCGGAGATGGTGGCAGCTGCGCTGAAGAGCTTGAAGCTCGTGGCAGATCTCGCTCAAGACGTGCTCTCTTTATGTCGCGCACCGGCGGGCAGATCAAGGGGAAATCATGCTTTTCAGCCACGTCTGCGGGTACGATTGCGAGAACGTACTTTTTACCGTCAACCACCAAAGACTGAGTGACATGGTCTGGACTGCCGCCAAGCCTTCTGCTAATGACAGGGTATCTCCGTGCCGACTGGAACATCTGGATGAGATATTGCGAGATTTCTTCTCCTGCATCGGTGAGAATGGCGTGAACGTGCCTCTCTTGTTCTTCTCGCTCCGCATCTTCTTTTTCTTGTAGCCTGACTTCTTCTTCGCACTCCCGTTGGTATTTTATCTCGTTGACAAACACCACATTGAACATCTCCTCCGCCGATCTCCCATTTGGATCGTTTGTCGTCAACTCTCTGATTGTCTTTCCATTCAGCGTCTGTCTGATGTTGCGAGACGGCACACGACTGAATCGCGTCATCAACAAATCCATGTCGTTTGCAAACTGAATTTTTCGGATATCCTCGTCAACCTGTCTCTCCCTCACCTCCGCTTCTGTTGCTGCAGCTGGCAAGGGAGAAGGAGTGACAGTAGCCGCAGCGTCGCCCATTTTTTTTTGTTTTTTCTTTTTTTTTGTTTTTTTTCATCAGAGTCCCTTCCAAGCGACAACAGGAAAATGGCATCAATACGTGCCATTGCACAGTCAATGTTGGAGATGAATGACAACAATAATAATAAGAAGAAGAAGAAGGAAGATAGCGACGATGATGACGAAGACAGTGACGATGGTGACGAAGATGACGTTTATATGGAAGCACACGAAACGTTGGATGCTGCACAAGCACCGCCATCTCCTCAGCAGCAGCAACAACAACCACCACCAAAAAAAAAGGGGAGAGGAAAGGGGAAAACCGCCATTCCGATCAAGTATGTGGATGATACGGACAGGCGCAACTCCATCTTCAGCAGGCGGAGGGCAGGCATCCTCAAGAAATTGAAAGAGCTGAGGTGCCTCACTCATACCACCATTGAGCTCAAGCTGATCACTTCCATCGGCCGGATTTATAAATACGACGATACCTACTTTGCAATGCCCAATGGCGAAAGGAAGAAGAGGACGAAGAAGAAGAAGATATCCGAAGATGAAGAAGAAGAGGATGAAAAAAACGAACAAGAAGTTTGATGTGAGTAAAATAAATTATTGCCCCTTTCATTTACTATTCCCGACAATGGCAGCAGCAATCCGATCCATGTTGTTTTGCAGCGTCAGCGTCGGATAGATAGATGCATCTTCATCCACCTCGATGAGGATGGCCTTCTTTCCATAGTCCCGCCTTGCCGTCACCATTATTGAATTTGACGTCGACGCTGGCACCCACGTCACGGCATCGTCACCGCCATCTCTCCCGGGAGTCTTGTTAAATAGTGGTGCCAGTGTTTGCCGCTCGACAGAGTCTCGCGAAAGATCAAGAAATGCGATATTCCATGCGTGCCGCCTGCCAACCCTGTTGCCTGCAGATTGCCACTCTTCTCTTGCTGGAAAGGAGTGCATGTCCAACACCCAGTCGGGATTGAAGGTCTGCATCTCGTTGTTAAATGCCAGTGTCCATCTGTTGTCGGGATCTTGATTGAATCGGTTGTAATCTCTTTTACCAGGGACGCGCAGATCCGTGGTGTTTGGCAGGTACGACACCTCTGCACCGCGCCGCCGCAGAGCGTCAACCATGAAATCGGCCGCTTGCTTGGCTCTTATATCGCATTGGCGCACTGGTGACCCGTAGTCGCAGCCTGCGTGTGGCACGGTCACCAGCACTCTTGGTGGAGCGCGCAGCAGCGGTGCCTTGTTGAACGATCCATCGGTGGCCAACACATTCACGGTTCTTGATTGTGTTCCTCCCATATTATTTCCTTTCCCCCTTTTTTTGGTTAAATCAAAAAATAAAAAAAGAGAGAGAAAGAATAATGTTCTTTGTGCCCAAGCGCAAAGAGAAGGGCTACTTTGTGGGGCTCGAATGTGCCTTTTGGATTTCCCTTATGGCGTTCTTATGCGCAATATCTACTAAGTATCCGCAAGAGTGGGTGGACTGCAGGGCAAAGGACGTCGTCCTCTCGTATTCCCACGATACCATCATCGTTGTCAAGTTGGTTATCGAGTATCCCACGCTGTGGGACATGCAAGAAAAGCAGTACCGCCACCGCAAGTTGTTGACATACAAAGGACCCGCAGACAAGGAAATAATAGAGCGGGTGAAGGTGTGGCACGCTGAATTCAACGAAAACCCGCACAACCACACGTGCTTGGTCATGGGTTTGAATTTCCCACTACTCGTTGGGTACGATCAACACCCGTTGCCGTTTGACAAAGCCAGTATTCGCAAAGAGGCCTTTTTCTCGGGCTCTTTGCTCGCATTCATCCTGATCGGCTCTATGTACATCATGCATCTCCTTACGACTGTGAGGTGCAAGAGAGAGATGGAATATGATCAAGAGCTTGAAGCTACCTCTGATGATTGAATAAACTAGGCGCTTTTTTTTATTCTTTCTCTCTCTCTCTTTCTCTCTCATTATCTTTTTTTTCACGTCTGTGGCCATGTCATCAACCACACCACCACAACAAAGCACAGCCCCAAAAGCCACGCCGTTGTGACCTTGACGTCGCCAAAGATAAAGTTATGGGCATCGGGTTGAAGCTTGGGGATGAGATACAAGAATATTGTCAGGTATAGGAAAAGTTCGAGGCCCTTCCAAATTTTCACGTCCTTTTTGTGGACCTCTCTGTTGAGCGCCTCTATCCTTTCCCGTCTAGCCTTTCGCGTTTCATTTCTCGCCTTGTCCTCAGCAACCTTCTCTGCAATACACTTCGCCAGCTCTTCCCCCACAAGTTGCAGATATTGGTCGTCAGAGTACACCTCCGCGGATGGCGACGATGAAGATAACGCGGAGATCCCGATGGACTTATAATGTCCAGATACATCAAACCCATCTGGGAAATTTCCCAAGGGGATCTCTTTGATGGAATAAATGCCACCAACCTTGTACTTATTCTTCGGCTTCCCCTTGTCATCAAGGATGTTCAGTTTGTCATCCAGTCTCATATCTTCCCCGTTGGTATACAAAACCAATCTGTCGTCAAGAAGAAGCAGAAAATATTCATCGTGCGTCAGATCCTCCATCTCCTTTGTCGTCTCGCGGATTGCATCTCTCAGCGTCGCATACGCGCCGAGTGCGAGTGACGTTGTTTCACCCCACGAATCCGAGTAATGATGGTTGGCGATGAACACCGTCTTGTCATTGTCGCTGCTGCTTCCTCCCATTATTTTTTATTTTTTTTTGTTCGAAGTCGAACGTCAAGTTGACGTTTAACTTAGTTCCAATTTTGTTATTATTGAGAGTTGTTTTTTTTTGGGGCATTTGAAACGGACAGAGTAAAATTCGATACAGGCAAAAATTCAACAAAGAGAATCCCCCCTGCCCACATCTTCAACATGAAGCGAGCTGCTGCTGACGCTGACGATTCTCACAGTCTGCACACGGCAAAGGTGGTTATAATGGACAAGGAAAGCGTGAGTGAGAGCAAGTTTTTGCCGGCGATGCCACCCAAGGTTCACGTTGCCGCTCAGTTAGAAGCTTGGAAGATATATGCCAAGGAGCTTCGTGCGCTCATCGAGCAAGTCGAGAGCGACGAACGAGAGGTAGGGATTGCCGCTGAGATCCTGGAATACGAGTCAGAGGGGAAAGTCGCGCGTCTTGCCCGCTGCTGCGCCACCGACGGCAAAACCTGGGTATTTGAAGCAGCTGCACCCGACACGCCCATCGCAGCGTATGCGATAAAATGCTGCGCAGAGTATTGCTGGTTTGAGCGGAACCTGGACAGGGTCGATGAATATTCCGGCTCGCATCGCCTCGCTGGCACAACCGATGCCTATCTCTGCGACATCTGCTTTGGTCAGGGTGCACATTTGAATCCCTCAGAGGAGCTTGCCGAGAAAATGTTTGCAACCTTGCGGGAAGAGCGTGTCACCAACAACAACAGTAATGACGATGAGGACGTTGCAGAAGAAGATGAAGAAGAAGGAGAAGAACAACGATCTACTTAATAAAAGAATAAAATTTTAGTGTGAACCATAATAGAGTGCGGGGGGGGGGGTGGGGGACGCTTGCGCCCCTAGCTCGTGTGCGCGGCGTTCTTGATGTGGCCAAATAGAAGGTCAGTGTCATCTTCTGCGGACGAGGATGATGACGACGAAGATGCATTACTGGGGTCGATGCGCTGGTAAATGTCAATGTCGTTGCGATAGGCAACCAGTATGAAATTGTAATCTCGAGAGATGCCGTATGAATATGCACAAGTGCGCGTTGGCGCATTCAGTATCTGTTTACCACTACCATTCTTGTTTGTGGGCGTGTAATATATGCGGACATCATCAGGGCCGCCAGAAGCACCGGGCCCCACGACGTGATCTTCGTAGTAGAGGTCATATGGAGGATCTTTGAGACATCTGTGATTCTCAAGACTTTGATGCGCGTAACTTCCATATGTAAAAGGCTCCTTTTTAAAAGTATCCTTGTCGTGATAAAATGCATGCCCGTGCTTTGTGGTGACTACTATCTTAGTGTCTGAGACATACATCCCCCCTCTGTAGATATTAACAGGCTTGAACTGCAGCGCACTGATCTCCGTTTCTCCTGCAGTTCTGCTTCCATTAGAGTAACGTGGGCCGAGTTGATGCGCGTCGTTGTACTTGAAATTCTGCGCGCAAATCAATTGCCCAACGCTGCGCGACTTTCCCGGTGGCCCACAGATCAACTTGCGCAGCGATCGCAATGCGGGAATGTAAACCACAAACGAGTCGTCATGTTCAAGCAAGATTACATTCCCTGGAGTCATCCCTCCTGTTTTTGTTCTCCAGATTCGACGTGCTCCGTCGAACCAGTCCAATTTCCAGCGTTCGAGCACTCCCTGCGCGTCTACTTTGAGAATCACAACGGCCCATCTATCCCTGTTGTCGCGATCCATAAAGACAATCTTGTCGTCGTGCGCAAATTTGACGAGAGGTCTAATCTCGACGCCATCGCCCACATGATTATAAGTCACGACCGCTATCTCATTGTCGCTTGACACCACAAACGTGGTTTGAAGATCAACCCCAACCACACGTTTGATTGTCAACCCGACAATCTGCGTTTGAACGCGCTTAAACAACGTTTCTTTTCTGGCTTCCAAGAGTTCTTTCTGGAGTGACTCAGCTTCTGACGCTATTCTCTCTTCGAATGTCCTGTCGGCATAATCCTTTTGCATTGTAGGATTGCACCCTGCGACCCCCGCCATCACAAGATCCCCTTCCACCTGCTGTGTGTGTATGTGTGTGTTTTTTTCGCACAATTTAAATGAATTTAAAAACGCGTTTATTATTAATGTAGGTCCCGCCCATCCCCCCCCCCCTCCCCTACTTGTAGATTGGATAAGCGACGAGCACCATGAGTCCCGATGCGATGACGGTGATGAGGTAGCGCGAAGCTATGGGAATAAAGACAAACATCCAGTCCTCGAGCTGGGCGATGACGACGCCGAGCCCTTCCACGAGGATCTTCCCGCCCGTGTGCTTGAAGAGCGGGATTGGCGGGATGACGACGATGGTGCCGATGTGCGTGCGGCCAAGGGTCTGGCGCACAGGCACGCGGTGCCAGGGCTGCCCGTCTCGCTCGCGCAGGAGGAAGACGTCAGGCACATCCACGCCGGGCAGGATGTTTGTTGGCAAGAAGGGAAATGAAAACTCGGGCGGATTCACGTGCTTGAGCGTCGTGCCGCACCCAGAGTCGGGGTCGCATGTCACAAAGTGGTTCAGGCCCAGCGCACGAAGCTTCTGGGCATTCTCCCACGGGATGGACAGCGGCTCGACAAATATCACCGAGGGGCTCTGCTGGCCAAAGCCCATCTTCAGCGCTGGAGCGCTTCGGGCGTCGGCACTGAGATCGACAGAGTTGACCGCCCTGCCGTGTCCGCGCGGATAATTGCGCGCGAGGTTGAAGCGCAGCAACTCATCGCCGTCCACTGACATCAGCAGCAGGTTCATTGCAGCTGCGTCGTCACGTTCGCAGTACTTGTCGAAATCGCCATTTTCTTCTTCGTCGCCGCAGCCGGTGGCAAGCGGGATGCATGCCGCCATTGGCTGCGTCTGCATGGCGCCGGTGGCCAGGTGCATGATCGTGACAAACTCGCGGTTCTGCAGCACCAGGTTCTCGTGCCCAGATGCAAAGGTCATCTTCTGGAATCGCCTGCACTCGGGATCCGCGGGCGTGCGCAGGTTTCCGATGTATTGCTTCACCGGGCCATGGGCAAGGAAAAGCCGACCATCAGGGCGCAGATAGGCTTGCATCTTGCCATCCAAGGACGTGCAAAACAATCGCATCGTCCCGTTCTCCACAACGCCGCTCGAAAATTGGTGTGGCGGCAGCATTGGTGTTTTGGTGCTACCTCCTGTCATGAACAAGTCATTCATCATCGTGTTGTTGTTGTTGTTTGTGGCTGCGGATGCTGATGCAGTTGCCATCATTTTTTTTCGGCGAAGTTATTTTTTTCGTTCAAAAAAAACGAAAAAAAATGATTTTTTTCTTTTTGCCCCCCTCAGTTCTTTGTTCAGCCAAGGCATCTGCAAACACAACACCAAACGAACGAACGACGACGACAACGACCCCTAAAGCGAAATGAGCGAAAACAACAACAACAACAATGGGAAGAAGAGGGATCTGGCAACGGCTGTAAAGTCCTTTGACATTCCAACTTCTGGGAAGCGCATGACCCCCGCGAAAGGCGCGTCTCCCTTCCTATCGGCGGCGTGGTCACACGATGGAAAGACAATTGCACTCTCTGTGCCAGGGTGGCTTATTATCTACAATGCGGCAACAATGCATGTGAAGGAGGAGTGCAAGGCACAACTCGGACCTCTGTTGCGTCTCAGCTTCAGCAAGGATGACAGCACCGTTCGTGGCATCACGGATTCGGGAGACGTGCACATTCTTTCTTGCATGAAATTGGCTGACACGGGTCCTTCCATTAACTATTGTTGGACATACGGGAGAGAGGAATGTGACGACCGGCCAAACAGTGAGATACTGGTGATTAGTGATTATTCCTTTTCGGAAGATGAGATGACGATCATGACGATCGACGGTGTCAAAGGGAGGATCTCTCTGTTCACATGCACCGGCAGGTACAACGCAAAGAAATGCGTCCTCTACTGGCAATTCAGCAAATCTGTCGAGATAAACGGTTGGATTGCTGGCAACTTTGACAGGCACAGCTTTCGCCCCACTTCTAGATTCTACAACAACAACGAGGATGAGGCCAAGCAACCTGTGAACATGGACAAACAGGAAAAAATTATTGTTTACGACGCATCCTGCACGCAAGCAAAGATTCTCAATGCCAAGGATCTCGTTGTCATCCCTTTTCAATATCAACTTGGCGCAAACTGGATTGCAGCAAACAATGATTTTTCATTGATGGTCGAAGAGACCCATGGCGCCATCCAGATCGTTGAAGTGAAGGAAGACCATGCTCACTTACGATCCAAGGTTCAAATTGGCCCATATGGTGTTTCTGACGAATGCACCGTCGAATTCTCCCCCAATGACAAGGTCATCGCAATCGCTTACTCTTATGAAACCACCTCTTCGGAGCAGTTCGAGGAACGATTTATAGTCACTTGGGCAAAGGTCTCTGACCTCAACGTGCATGTCACAAAGCCTCTTCCCCGCCCCGCGAGTTGCTTGGTGTTTTCACCGGATGCAAAGAAGCTCCTTGTTCTTCACCGAGACGGCCTCAGCTTTGACATTTGTGACATTGACCTTCCCGGTCTTGATGATGACGACGATGACACTGTAGTGTTGTTTGGTCACATCAAGAATGCCGCCAACACATCATAACAAGGGCATGACGCCCCATCGCCTCCCCTGTGAGAGAGAAGGAGAAAAAGAAAGGAAAAAAAATGAATGACAACAACAAGATCAAAAAAAACGAAACGAAAAAAAAATAAACGAACAAGGAAAGGACACAAAAAAATGACAGAGGGGACTGGCATATTGCAATACGGCGTGACTGGAGTGGCATTTTCCACGGATGGGAAATGGTTGGTGACAGCTTCGCGTGGAAAGCTCACGTGGCAATCGACGGATGATTTCAGGGTGAAGAAATCGCTAAAGCACAGGGACATGCCAGAGACGCTCCTTTGCTTTTCTCCTGACGATGCCCAGTTGTATGGACTGTCGCAGGATGGGAGTGTTTTGTCCGCTGTGAATCTGGAATCCGGAAAGGTCGAGTTTGCGCTGACGCGCGTGGCGCTGTCCAAAGTGTTGCAGATGGCGGTCGATGCCAAGGGGGAAGCGCTGATCTGCTGGTGCAGCAATGGATTCGAAAAGTACGACATTACCACGGATCTCTACGGTCACGCGACTCTTGGACCGCCCATCTACAAGATTGTGAAGGATGTTGAGCACTACGGAGTTGGGCTTTGTGGACGTGGAGATGGTAGAGTTGCGTCCATCCTGCACAACCGCATGGGCAAAGCCGGCATTCTTTACTGGGACTATTTTCACAAGGACCAAGAAGATGCAGAGGGACAGGACCCAAGCAAGAAAAAGTACCCGCGCTGGGATGGAGATGACGAGTTTATGGATCCTGCCAAGGAAGACAAGACAATCAAGACAATCCAGGTGGGCCATTCAGACGACGACTTTGGCGCTTTTGCATGTGCCATGTCATTCGACGCTTCCTTGGTCGTCACTGTCAGTAAAGATTATTACACCTTGTCGCGCGTGCCAGGCAACAATGACAATTCCGGCGGCGGCGACGAGCCGCAACAACACGTCAAAGCGCTTGCCTATGGGAATCACGAGTTTTTCTTCTCACGAAACAACAAACGTCTCGCCGCAATTACGCACGAAGGCAACAAGAGCACCTTGGTTGTCTTGAATCTCCCCACGCTCGACATTTGTGATGTGATCCACAACATTTACGCCATCACCCTCGACGTCGTCACGTTCACCCCGGACAACCGTTGGATTGTCATGCTCTTCAAGTCTGGTGCGCTTCAGCGCTTCCCACTGCCAGACTTGTAATAAGGCAAAGCAAACAAAACAAAAAAAAATCAAGAGAGATGAGATGAGAGAGAGATATTAAAAAAAGACTTCAATTGAGAAAATCAAAAAAGCAAAGAAGCGAAGCCATGCTGGATCAAGAGACTGCGACGGGTTCCTTTGCAAGGTTTGTGCTGCACCTTGTTGTAGCACGCTTATTGGTAATGGTGGGATTCGAGACACTGGGATACAACCTTGGTATCGTGGCCATCCTGGCGTTTGTCTATGCCAGATGTTGCGACGTGAATAGGTTGATCAACACCAACATTGCATTGACTGCTGCGCTGGCTGAGACAAGTCGCTTGCACGCTCCAAAGAATATCGCGGATGAAGATCAGCCACGATCTGCTGCGGCCTGAGTTTGGGGGGCATTATTATTATTATTGTTGTTAGTATTTATTTTTTCTTTGAGAATAAAGTGTTAACGTGCCTGTGCCCAGTTTTCACATTGCGCAACTGCGACGTGCTGCCGCCGTTGCCGTTAACATAGTCACTGTTCTCACTTTCACTCTGAGTCTCCGACCAAGATGCGCCCACATTCTCGGGGAGCAAGGCCCCCGACGTGGATGCGACGGCGACGGCGGTACCGGCACCGGCGGGTCCAGCATCGGTCTTCTTTTTGATAATGGTAAAGGCGTCGCGGCCAAGCCCGTCGCGGAAGCCATTGGTGCCGTTCCAGATGTAGATGATGAGCAGGATGACGAAAAAGATCGTTGTCGTGCCCACAATCAGCGCTGTGTGCTCCGGACTCGTCACGTACGGATGCTTCTTTTTGGCCACGGGCTCTGCCGTGATGGACGGGTTGAAAGCCGGCGTGGGGCTCTGCGTGAACGGGGTGATTGTGTCAGGGATGCGGTCACCCGTGATGGCCTGGGAGACGAAGCAGCCGTCCTTGTCGGTCGCCGTGATGCGTCCGGACCACTCCAGCGGCACCATCAGCACTTCGAACGCGACCACCTCGGGAGTGGTTGTCTGCAAATTGATTTCAAAGTTTTGGTTTGGCGAGAGGGTGATTGTGAACGGTGGCCCGTTGCCGCCAACAACGCTGCCGATGAGCGCATCGACGGCGCTGTTCACTGCGATGCGCTGGAAATCAAGCGTGATGTCCTGGCCGCTCGCCGTCAGCGAGATCGAGCTCGTCACTCTGCATCCAAAGGGATTCATCGCAACCACCGTGTAGATGCCAATGCCGACGCCAATCAAAGAGGGGCTGCTCACGTGGAGATCCACGTTGTTCTTGAACCAGGCAAAGACCGTCCCTGTGTACAGCGGCGTGGTAAAGGCAAACAGCCTGCCGGATGAATCAGTGTTGGTGCAGGGGCTCTCGACGGTCTGGATAAACATTGTGAAATTTGGCGCTCCCGGCACAGTGACTGGGATGATGGCCGAGGGGCAATTGAGCGCATCCAGCACCAAGTAGTGGTACTGGACGCCAGTTACCACGTTGGTGTCCTGCACGACGGTCTGATTGCCGGTGGTCGTGGCTATGATGCGCTGGTCGGAGCCGACTTTGACGACCGTGTAAGGCTCGACGCCATCAAACACTTCGAACGTTGCGCCGCCGGGCGTGTTTGTGCAATTGGGCTGGCTCACCCCTGCCAAGCGAATCTGCACGCGCGGCGCCGGAGCCGAGATTTCACAGCCCGCAGTGACGGAGCATCCGTTGAAGTCCGTGACGTTGAGCTCGTAAAACCCCTCGGGGATCCCCACCAGCGCACACTGGTGGCGCGCGCCCGCCGTCGTATTCCATTCGCAGTAATACACCTGCTGCGTCTGCGTGAAGGGGTTGATGACAATCTGGCGCTGTGGCAAGGGGATGACCGTGCCGCCGCTGATGATCACGTTTATCCCGCCGGTCTGGGTCTCTGCGCAAGTCACGTTGACACACTGCAGCTGCACCAGCAACGTGCCCAGCCCCGAAAAATATGTGTACACGGGCGGAGAGTTGCACTGCGACAACGCGGCTCTGGCGGTGATCTTGTAGCCGCCATAGTCGGACTCCACGGAGAAGGGCCCCGTCCCAACTGCGATCGTCACGTCCACGCCGAACTCGCGCATCTTGATGTCGCATGCGCTGCACCCGGTGACGTTGTTGAATGTCAGGCCGCACACTGCGAAATCGCAATAGTCCGCCGTGGCGGGGCCAGTCACGTTGTAGATGACGATGCCGCTGGGAGTGCGCAGGACGGTCGTGTATGGCCCATTCCACGTGAGATCTTGGATGTTGTACGACAGGATGATGGGAGGACCAGGGCAGCGCGGGATCTGCGGCGGCGCCAGCTCGATGATGGTGATCCCCGAATCGTCGGCCAGGTCCGCGTCGAGGGAGACTGCAATGGCATTCCGTGCATCCGCGCTTGCCGCTGCCGCGAACGACTGCTGGCTGCCCACCGCGCGCACCCACAGCAGCAAGTTGTATGTGCCATCTGCCAGCGGCAGCGGCATCGAAGCTGGGATGCTGTCGTTGACGTAGTTCGGGAAGATGTACTGCTGCGCCAAGTTGTACTGGAAGTGGAAGCCGCTGTTTGTGCCGATGACATAGTCAGGGTAAGGGTATGGGCTGCCGGCACCCGCGCGGTTGGTGCGGTTGAAGGACAGGACCAGCTCCAGCCCGTCGCAAGCCGGGTTTGGGTTGTTGCCGCTGATCTCACCCGTGCATGCGGGGGAAGTGTATGAAAACGTCATCTCGACGACTGACCCGGGGTCAATGCACGTCCCCGGGACCAGCGTGATTGCCACGGGGCTAAAACCCTGGGAGGGGATCTGCACGGCGACAACTGCAGGCTCGCGATACGCATAGGCGAAAAACGTGCCTTGGTCTGGCGATTCGCGCTGCGCCACGAGCTCGGCGGGGGACTGGAAGGTGAATGTGTAATCGTGGCCCAGGCAAAGGTTCTGCAGGCTCGGGACAGTGGGGGACACGATGATCTCGTACTTGCACTCGGCGATCCCCTGTGCGGCGCAGGCGGTGAGGTTCACCTGGTCGACCGTGTACGGGGTGTTGCCAGTGACGATAAAGTCCACCGTGTAGCAGCAGTCGTTGGGGTCGTTGCAAGGGGTCACGCGGCGGACAGGCTGCGCCTGCGCAAAGATGGGGCTCAGCATGATGGTGTAGCAGATCAGCCTCTCGTAGCAGGGGGCCTCGAACAGGCCGTCGATGGTCTTGCCGTACCGGATCTTGCACGTGTAGTAGTCCGTGTTGTTCACAGTCAGCTCGGGCGTGAGCTGATGGATGCCGATCGTCGCGGTCTCCTCCAGTAGCGTGTCCTCAAAGTCCGGCGTCTCGTACACGGTCAGGGACCCCACGTTGGCGCCCTGGGTGAATGGCGGCACGAACACCGGGTCGCACACCAGCAGTGCTTGCTGGCCAAACTCGGGCGTCCAGAAGTGGTACTGGATGATGCTGCTGAAGGGCGAGGATGCGTTCGTCGTGACGGTTGGCACGGCACAGATGGCCTCTGGAGTAGGAGTGCAGGTGGACTCGCGCACGATCGGATTGGTGAACTGCGCCACAAAGGGCACGGGCCCCACGCCCGTCTGCGTAAAGGAGGAGAACTGGTCGTAGACGGTCAGCTGGGTGTTGGAGTTGTAGAGCTGGTACTGCTCGGCAAAGCCATCGACAATCGTGCCGTTGATGTTGTAGGATTCCCAGTAGTCGGTCGTCCGTCCATTGTCGAATGTTTGCCCCTGCGTGCCCACGCTGGCGAGGTCCTGCTGAAGGACGACGGCAAACACATACGGCTCGCCGCGGCATGTCTGCGACAGCATCTCCGCGCTCTGGCCCTCGCACACGGGCGGGGCAATGTCGACGCTGTTTACCATGGGCTGGTAGATGTATTTCAGAGGCGGCACCGGCTCGGTCTGCAACGCCACGAGGCTACTTGCAAAGGGGCCCGGTGGCCCTGTGCAAAAGTCGGTTCCGAGTGGCTGTTCAGGCTCCAAGCGTGGACTGAAGATCCATTGCAGGACATCGCCATCGTTGTGCTTGATGGTTACGGTAAATGTTGCAGTTGTGATAACCTCCGCCAGGGCTTGGTTCGGTGGATTTGGGGGTGTAAGAAGTGCAGCCACCATCGCCTGTGCGTTGGGAAGAGTGGCATACCCGCCGTAATCAACAGTCACGACGATGGCCTGGTAATTCTGGTTGGTCACCGTCCAAAACTCTGCACAGTACGCCGTCGTCGAGTCGGGTGCGCCATTCGCCTGCGGTTGCCCCAAGTCCAGCAGTGGGCACGAGACCATGAATGTCGCCTGGATGGTGTTAAAAGATGTGCCGCGCCTGAAAGACGTGAAATAAAGGAATTCGATCGTGGGGGCCACTTTGAACCGTGCATAGACTGGTGTTGAGCTGACAAGAATTGCTCTGTCATTCGCCCCGCCACCCGACCCCGGTGTTCTGATCCGCGTTGTCAGCGTGAACAATTGAGTATCCAGGCCAAAGCTGCCCTGGAGTGTGGTGTTAAGCCATTCGCGCACGGTATTGACAATGCTCGGGCCCGAGGTTGTTGGTGCGTTGCAAGGGGGATTGGAGGGGGCTCCAATGCCACCACATCCAACTGGGGTCAAGAAGAAAGGTCGATCCAGTGCCCCTGGCAACGATGGCACCAATTCATTGTAGCCGAAATTAAGAAATTGAACGGCCCTTTGGTAGTAAGGGGCAACATCTCCATAAAAATTTTCGTCACGAATGAAATCTCCAGATCCAAAGGCATCGCGGGGGAAGGTGGCATATCTCTTTACACAGATCTTTCTCGATGTTGGAGCTGTCCCCCTGACATTGTCACTGGTGAGGCAGTCCGTCGTATCTGCTGGGCTGTATGGATTTGTCCCGCCATCATATGACGGGAGTGGATAAGGAAAATCCCCCGGGTTTATCTCCCCAATGATGTAATAGCTATTCATCACGAAATTCAACCCATAAGTTGCATTCACAGGGGTGGGTATGTAACCTCCAGCGATCCCATAATAGAAATAGAAACTGTAGGCCGATTGAGTGCAAAGATGTACCGCTTCAGCTTTTTCGGTCCACTGGACGCAATTGCAAAAGCCAGAAGGGGGGGCACAGTATTCGCCCGGTGCCGATGGGTTACTCAAAAAACTGAGCATATCCGTGTAATCCACGTGGATGTCTGCCAGCGTCAAGGTTGAAGCATAGTTATTGCCGCCGCCAATCGCGGTTTGAACCCCTGCCGCTGTGTGTGTGTTGAACGGAGCGCAAGCATAATCGAAATCGACGCCACTGTCTGAATTTGTGTGTTGTTTGAAAGAGAATGCGAATCGCCACCCTCTTGTCTCAGCAAAGTTATCACTGGCTGAATCGTCATCGTCGTAAAAATCCTCAAACACGTTGAAATCGTTCGTCATTGAATACATGCCTTGCTGTGCGTATTCATCGTCCTTGGCTATAGCACAATTCGATGGATTATCATGGACTCTCTTTCCTGTACAATAACCATTCGTGGGCCCGCCGGTGTTGTACATGTCGTCCAATCCGGAATCTGCGCCTGGGAACGGCAGCGCTTGCCCGCCAGGACAGGCACTGGTCAAACAACGTTCCCGCTGGACCACGAAAAGCGTCAACTGATCCGTCGTGGCAGAGATGCTCTTCAACGTGGTGAGCGGGATCGTGAGATACGGATAATCATATGCGGTCGTCACCACGCGCTGCAGCACCATGATCTTGGTTGCCAGCACCGTCCCAAAGCCCAGATGGCCCCGTGTCGTGAAATAATCAGAGTAGCTGGCGGGGAAAAGCCCGACGTAAAAGAGCCGGGCGCGGATCTGCGTGTACTTGGCGCCGGGCATCATGGGGAAGTGCTTGAACTTGAATATCGTCGTCGGGTTTGTCTGCGAATCCATGCTAATGTCACGCTTGATGTTCAGGGGGTTGCCCTGGTCGGTGAGGTGCTCGAATCCAAACACGCGGTTGTAGCCCGCGAGAGCTGCATTGACGCGCAGGATCTGGTCGTACATGCCCGTGCTGTCCGTGAACTGGTGGCCGACGAGGTGGCGATTGAGGTGGAAGATGTCCGTCCACATGCCGTCGTTGGGGATGAAGTTGATGAAGAACTGCACCGGCGAGCTGTACAGCAGCGGGATGAAGAACTGCTGCGACGTCGCGGGCGTCCCTGCACCACCTATCGTCCCGCCGGTATCTTGAAAAACCGCAACGTAATAACCCGACACCAGTCCGTGAAATGTGGCCGTCTGCGGAGTGACGACGGGGGTCATGAACCGCTGCGAAAAGGTCATGTTGTACACGGCGGGATTCACCCCATAGGGGGAAATCAGCTTCCACAGCTGCAAGAACCCCTTCAGCAGGATGGGCGACGACGTGGAATTCACCGTAATGACCACCTTGCCGTCATTCACGCCCGGCATCACCTGCGCAAACGTCGTGACTGCAAAGTTGACGTTGATGCCTCCCCCGGATCCCACAATTGATTGGGAGAGGATGCACTGCGAATTGTCAATGTTGCAGCCGTCCGACCGCGAGTCGCATTCCGTGTAGAGCAGCACGGGCGGAGAGTCGGTTGAAAAGACGTCCGCATTCTGGCAGCACAGAAACGGATGGGAAAAGGCATCCAGCCCCACCAATGTTGGCGTCTGTGCCAGCGCTACGCCCCACCATTGCCATTGCCATTGTCCCCCCAAAAAGGATGAATTGTCATGGACAACAACAATAACAATACCAACAACAATTGTCAAGAAAATCAAGTGTGACAATAACAATGATCGCGCTCCATTGGATTTCAAAGATGGCATATCTCTGCGTGTCTCTCTTTTTCTCTTATCTCTCTTTCGTGTATGTGCTTTGTTTGTGATTTATTACTATTGTAGCTTTGTTTTTCTTTAAAAAAAAGATAAAAATTATTGAAATAGGTCCAACGCATCAAAATTCGCAAGTGAATTATTATTATTATTAGCACGCAGATATGGTTGTCGTGTTTGGTTTTGAGGAAACAGATCCAAATCCGTAAGTGAATTGTTGTTGTTGTTATCACGCAGAGAGTTTTGTTGTTGTGGTATGTATAATTGAGGAAGAGGATTGGCAGGGAAAAAATTAGACGGTGTCACCGTCTGATAAGGAGGTGGCAAAAGTGGGTCGTTCGCTGCTGCACGCCTACCAAAAGGGCCAATAGAAACGCCAGGATAATTGGTATCGGCCAATAAATTCAAGCCTTGTCCAAAAAGAGGGACCCCTCCTTGCGGTTGCTGAAACAACTCGGGAGGCTTCGAATAATAATTCACTTCGAAAAAGCGCGGCTGTCCGCGCGGTTGTCCTGGTTGGGGAACAACGGATGCATCAAGCTGCGTGACGAACGGACCTGCTTTCACTTCCAATAATTCTTCGAGCAATGATTGACGATCAGGATTTTCCATCACGGCATTTGCGTCCTGGCTTCTAACTATTAGATTTGCGTGCTGCTGAACTTCGAAAATTTTTCGATAAGCCAATCGAGCGGCGGCCTTCAGCAGTTCAGTGTTGGGCGTCTTGCTGATCTCCAAAGATGAATCCAGCCATATGTAGAAGGGACGGTCATCAAAGAATTTGTGCAAGAAAACAAACCAGTTAGCCCAGAATGGGACATCGTCAGCCTCATGCAGTCCGTTGTTGTACTCTACACACAGCTGGATATGAGCAAGTTCAGGCGTTTTCACGATGTGTGTGAAAAGAGCGGCAAGATAGATTGTTGCGGCGATTGAGTACACATACCCTTTTTGCGCTGTAAAGTCGAGAAAAACTACATCCTCTCCACTCTTTCTCAAGGCGTGAATTAAACCTTTAATTTCCTCACGCACACAACCCAACGAATTTCTGAATAGCTCAACATTAACAATGGGGATGTTCCACGTAAACTGGCTCCTTGGAGCAGTGAACAGGAGCGGGGTGTCGCCAACGGAAAATCGAGTGTTATCCCAAACGCTTGTTTTGAAACAAGTGATTGCCTTCGTCACAAAAGCAAGCGTAGACGTCAAAAGTCTTTTTCTCATATCAAATTTCAAGTCTTGCGGTTGTTGTTGTTGCTGGGGCTGTGCTGGCTGAATTCTTTGCTCTTCTTCTGCTTCGGCGTCTTGCCGTTCCTTTTCTTTTCTTTCTTTTCTTACTCGCACCTCCTCGTCATGTTGCTTCTCTAATATTTTTTCTCGGGGCAGGTATGCTTCCCTTTTTTCCCTTTCTTCTTTATCTTCTTCTTCTTCTCGTTGCTGCTGCTGAATTAATTGTCGCTGTTGTATCTGCCCTTCGCTTGGGGCTGCTGTGGCATACTTGCCTTTGGCCCTCTGATCTCTGTCACTCGCATCTCTGTTATCGAATCGTTCGTCTGGACGATAAAAGTATTGCACCCTGTAAACACGCCCCCTCCGTGGATCCTTTTCAAGACGCACTTCACGACGAATCCACCTGACGTCGCCTGAATTTACACCCAGCACCCTTTCAAGATACGTGTGAGAGTTTGGCGTTGCCCGCCCATTGTTATTGTTTTGCGCCGCTTTGATTTTTTGGATAGCCAGGGTTGTCATTTCCTGGAAAGCAAGTGAAGACGCCATGACCTCTTGCTTGGTGTGACCATCAACATGCAAGTAAAACTCTCTATCATCCCAAAACTTGTGCAAGAAAACAAACCAACGTGCCCAAAACACACTTTCGTCATCGAGGCTCATCCCCTCTGGTATCTTGTATACCACGTGCACCTCAATTGTTTGGAGAAACGGAAAATCAACGCTCTTCACAATTTGACTGAATAGAATGGCCAGAAACATCATTGCCACGGGCGCGAAATAGGCTGGGTCCGTGTCTGCAAAATTCAAATACAACCTGTTCTTGTTCGCGCTCGCCATGAAACGCAGCAGGGCATCCACTTGCTTATCGACGCATGTCACAGCTGCCACAAAAAGGTTCCTTATTTTGTTTGATACCCCCACTGTGTCAGTGGCAGATATGTCGAGGTCCCAGTTGAAATCTGCCATCGTCGACTTGAACATGGCTGAAAGCCTGCTCATTGGAAAATTTTTTACCAGTTTGTTTTCGTCCGCAAAACATTTTGTTGCCTCTTCCATATACTGCGCGGGATCGGCAAACGTGTTTTGATAATCGAGATCTTCATCTCCAACATCCCCTTGGTTTTTGATTTCTTGTTCTTTCTCCTCCTCATCTACTACAAGTTGGAGATTGTTCAGCTCACGCAAAAGTTCCGGATCTTCATCATCCCCAAAACGCGGGTCGACTAAGATGTGACGCACGTGCTTTGTCTCCGGAGTTTCACCACCAAAAGAACTCTCCGCGTCATAAAAGCCTTCGTCTTTTTCCTCGTCTTCTTCTCTTTCTCTTTCACGCTGGATCTTCGGCAAATCGTTGAGCAAAGAGTCAAGAGACTCTTGATTGAGCATTGTCAAGACAATGGCAATGGCAAGAACAAGCGGCTTTGCAATTTTTCCTTGCAACAAATCTCCAATCTTCAACCCTGCCCCCTCACGTGAAGTATACTCACTCGACAGGTGATGATTTTTGAGCAACGCGACTCTCACATCGTCCCATGCTCTTCCACCTTTTGGGCGCAGATAAGTTGTATAAAGAGAAGACCGGAGGAATGAATCAAAGAACTTGGGACGTTCATCGCCGTCGGATTGATCCATGAAGTACGCGTGAATGCCACCGCCTGACCTGCTTCTCAAATCAGTGATTTCCGTGAAACAATCGGCTTCGACCCATGCGTCGATCAGCACGGGTAAAAAGGCTGCCATCTGCTGAACATAAACATCGCTTCCTTTCATGTCCACAATTAGCCTCACAGCTTCTTTTGCATGTGGATAAATTTGTTGCTGCTCCTTGCTCCATGTCTCGTGATCACGGAAAACGCTGAGCACATGCTTCACTACTACCTCTATCCTGGATGATGTCATGATTGGGACATCATCCCATAAATGTGTCAACCCAATATCGAGGTATGATGGAGGGATCGCTGGCCTCATTTTCGCAAACAGTATCGATCTTTCGGCATGTGTGCGCCGAAGATATTCATCGAGTTTGTAAAAATTCGGTGCAGCAAAACATCTTATCAAATAAACTACAAAGCCGATCAACACAAACATGGGCAAGGCATCGTACTCGCCACTGAGTAACTTGGTCAAAAAGGCGGTCACATAATCTGGTATTTTTTCTTTGGACTCCCCGAAAAGATGCACGAGTTGAGAGATGTTTCCGCCACAAAAGCGCCCTGAGGGATCAGTTGCAGGGATGAAAATGCATTCGTCACGCAACGTGAGTATCGCAGATCCCATAGGCGTGGTCTCAATCTTTTGCTCTGCATCATTCTTCAGATGCGAATAGCTTTCCTGCCATTCAAACTGCATCCCCCGCGAACCCCTTTCATGGAATTTCCATCTCTTTATCCACATGGTGAGGGAGCGATACTTTTCGACAGTTATCCCAAAGGTCTCTGTGCCTTTGTTTAACCGCGCATAGTCAGCTCGAATCTCTTCAATTTCGTGGGGCATGAAAATTACACCGACCCACTCATCCGACAAGATGGCTGATAACTGTTCCAAATAATACCCTCCCAATCGCGGATCCTTAATCCCTCCTCTGCCACTATCACTTAAGGCTCTTAGGAAGGTTGCATGCATGTAACATGTAACAAGATAAAGATCTGGTGTGTAATGGTGAATCTCCAACTGTCTCCTGAAGTCATCACTTTCAAAGATTTTGCCCCCGCTATCCTTAAACGGGTTCAAAACATCAAGAAAACTGAACTTATCCATTGCTTGGTTATACCATTCTTTGCACGATGCATTGCGCAACTCGCCAAAGTCGTGATTATCCCTGTCAAATAAGTTTTCAAATGATTTGATCAAAGCTCTGCCACGGGTTTCTTCGGCACCAAGCGTCCCCGTCAGTATCTGTATCCTTTTTATCACGGGTCTTGCCACAGCTGTGGCTACATTGGCCAATGCACCCAAAATACCTGACAATGCTGAGGCGTTATTGTTATTGTTGGTGGGATTCTTCTGGGGCTTTGGCGGCTTTGCTGGCGGCTTTTCCTGATTTTCCTGCTCTTGCTGCTGGTGTTGTTGTTGTTGTTGTTGTTGCGACGACGATACTGATGAAGACGCCGGCGCACTCGGCGGGGTTATTACTTTTGGAAGAGCTTTGGGCGAGGAACTTTTCTTGTCAGATTGTCGGTGTTGTTGTTGAAACGCTTGCAAATTTTCACTCTGGGTTGTTGTTGTCGTCGTTGTATCTAGCCAAGATTGTGGTGGTTGCGCAGCCCCATGGCCCCAATGTTGTTGCTTTTGAGAGAGTTTTTTTGCTTGTTGTTGTTGTTGTCGTGGCGGTGGCACTTGATCCGAGAATGATTGGTATTCGAGTTCATATGTGACCCTTTTCGATTGTCTTTGTTGTTGCTGCTGCTGCTCTTCTTCGTCTTCTTCGTCTTCTTGCACTATTTTGCCGGAGAAGCCTCCGATGTTCAATTTACTGCCCGAATCCTCCTCCGCTCGTCGTTGTTGTTGCCGCTGACGAGGGAGGGGAGACGACGATGACTCCAGCAGGCTCTCCAGACTTACTCTTCCTTCATTTACCAATCCTTTTAGGGTTTGTTGTTGTTGTTTTGCTTGTCTCTGCATTTGGTGTAACTTGAGGACTGGATTTGGCGCTTGCTTCAAGCGCGGGGGTTGTCGTTGTTCTTCTTCTTCTTCTTTATCATGGGGTTGTCGTTGTTGTTGTTCTTCTTCTTCTTTATCATGCAGTGATTGATATGAACGTTGTTGTCGCAACAATTTTGCTTCTTTCTGCTTTTGTTGCAACCTGAGCCCTGCATTTGCCGCTTGCTTCAAGCGCGGGGGTTGTTGTTCTTCTTCTTCAGAAAACAATGGTAGTAGTGTATCTTGCACTCTTTGTTCTGATTCATACCCGAATCCTTTTCGTTGTTCTCGTTGTTGTTGTTGTTGTTGACGAAGAGGCGTTGTTGCGTTTTTTGGTGAAAAGGTTGTTGTTGTTGTTGTTGTTGATGATGATGATGTTGTTGTCGTGTTTTTTGGGGTACGCACAATACTCGGTTGTTGTTGTTCTTCTTCTTCTTCCGTACCATATAATTGCCGCTGACGAGGGGGAGGAGACGACGATCGTTGCAGCAGGCTCTCCAGACTTTGACCTTTTCCTCCTTCATTTAGCAATTCTTTTCGCTGTTGCTGTTGTTGTTGTTGTCGTTGCAACAATGTTGTTTGTCTCTGCAGTTGTTGCATCTTCTGGACTGGATTTGGCGCTTGCTTCAAGCGCAGGGGTGGTCCCTCCTGGTCACCTTCTTGTGAAGGCCTTGCAAACAAGAAGGGGTTCGTTGTCGTTGTTGTTTTTTTCTTTGGCAAAGAGCCCTTCTTCCTCAAGGCGTGCCTGAGTGCATTCTCGGCGATCTTTTGAAAGGCGCTCTCAACACCAATCGCGTGCTTGGCAGATGTCTCAAAGATTTCCATTGGATACTTCTCAGCAATCTTATTAGCATCCAACCATGCAAAAAAAGTGTCCATCTGGATGACACGCTGGGTGTCCAAGTCTATCTTGTTTGCCAGCACGACAAAGTGAAAATTGGTCGTATCTTGGGGACCCGCCTGCAATAAAAACTCGGATTCCCAGTCAGCGAGCTTCTGCAATGACTTTGCGTCGGTTACATCAAACACAAGAACGCAGCAGTCTGCGTCGCGGTAAAAGGCAAGACCCAGTGACTGATAGCGCTCCTGTCCTGCCGTATCCCATATCTGCATAGTCACCAGCGTGTCTTCGACCATCACCTCCTTTGTCACGAAATCATGCGCCAAGGTTGCTTTGTACTCGGTGGAAAACTTCTTGTTCACGTACTGGTTAATCAGCGACGTCTTCCCCACTCCGCTGTTTCCGAGAAGAATAACCTTTAGCGGCGCCGCCTTTTTCAAAGTCGCTGGGCGATTAGTTTCTGCGGAAGCGGCGGCGGCACTGCCAGATCCTCCAATTCCCGACGGGGTGCTCGTCGCAGTTGTTGTTGTCATTGTCGACAGAACATCCGAAAAGGGGGCCACTGCTGCTGAAGTCAAGGTTGAAGCTAAGGCTGAGATTGCACCGCCAATGTCCCATCCCGGGGGTCGTTCATTCTTCGCAAGCCGAGATTTTTGATATTTCAATGCCTTGGTCGCCATAAACGCAAAAATGTCATCGACACTCTGAAAACCATTCTTAACTGAAATGTCATCACCCAAACCGTCTACATGGTTGATTCGCCACGATCTCGCATTTGTTTCGTTCACAGCTCTGGGTAAGTCTGTTTTGTTCCCGATTAACATAAAAGGAAACTTGACGAGATCAAACTCACCAGGACGAAAGTGTGCTTCCACTTCGTTTTTCCACTTTGCTATGTTAGCATATGATGTTGCATCATTCACGTCGTACATGATAATGCATCCATCAACATTGCTGTAAAAGTCGCCTTTCGGAAGATCTGCTTCCCACACCTGCAGCGTTACTCTGATACCTAAACTAGTGGGCCCCGGGTTCTGTGTTGCAAGGATATTCTTTGTCACAAAGGGGGCTTTCACAGGAACTTCTGTAAACGTATTCTGCACAAAGCGATTCACCAACGAGGTTTTTCCCACTCCTTTATTACCCACGATGACAATCTTCAAAATCGGTTGTCCCGATGCCATCTTTAACTTAATTTTTTTTTGCTTTCAGTTGGGTTTTTTTTCTCCTCTTTATTTCTTTTTTTTTA
>Ga0210388_10000189_pt1 | contig 60983 bp, 54 predicted proteins | sample IncBWC19OmetaG_FD_155485 | JGI IMG/M metagenome (GOLD analysis project Ga0210388, IMG submission 155485) | Forest soil microbial communities from Barre Woods Harvard Forest LTER site, Petersham, Massachusetts, United States - Inc-BW-C-19-O ... | reverse complement strand
CTGCGGGCAGAACGAAAAAGAGAAAAAGCAGACAAAATGATTGCGCTTTGCGCAGCATTACGAGCCTCCCATTGTTACGACTTACAAGGTCACGACTTACAAGGTCACGACTTACCAAGACGGCGATCAGGTCGACCTACAAGCGGCTCACTGCGACGGCCCGACTACTTCGCCACGAACCTCCGATTGCTCCGACGCGTGAGTCGGCGGCTCCCAGAGACGCGGTAACAGCATAGCTGATCTTCAGGGGGAAACCCTCTAAAAAATCGTTATTCTGTCGAGATCCCAACTGGGAGTTCACCTGTCCTCAACGCCCCTCCGACCGCTGGTAGGCATGTCTCTGACAGAAGCATTTCCATTTAGAACCGAGGCCACTGTGGCCCGCTGCGAAGTGAGCGCAGCAAGAGGAGTGGGAGGAGTGTGGGGGACTGAAGAGGTTTATCTGGAGGGCGCGGCAGGATTCGAACCTGCGATCCATGCAGGATCTCAGAAGATCGGATTCCGGAGTGCGCAAGCTTCGGCCCGGAAGGGTCTCCTTGAACGATTTCCGGCTTGTGCTTATTGCGCTTGCGGCAACCTGGCTTTGGTCAGCCAGAAATCATTGATGCTCTTCACCAGGTTCTCAAACGCGCTCAACTGCACAGGCTTGCAGAGGTAGCAGTTGGCGTGCAGTTGATAGCTTCTCGCGATGTCGGCTTCCGACTCAGATGTGGTCAGGATCGCGATAGGAATCGTTTTCAGGTTGTCGTCCTTCTTGATTTGAGCCAAAACCTCGCGGCCATCCATTCGAGGCATGTTCAGATCCAGCAAGGTAATATCTGGACGAGGGGCATCCTTATAAACCCCCTCACGCCTGAGGAACGCCATGGCCTCAACGCCGTCGTTAGCCACATGCAGACGGACAGTTGAATTCGCAGCCCGAAAAGCTTCCTGGGTCAACCGGACATCTCCGGGACTGTCTTCCACCAAAAGAACTTCTAGCGGCATATCGTCTCCTCCGTCCGTGTAATCGTGGGCATACATGATTTCCTTCCATTTCTTTCACGTCTACTGTTGCGGCAACATGGCCTTGGTCAGCCAGAAGTCATTGATGCTTCTCACCAGGGTCTCGAAGGCATTCAACTGCACGGGCTTGCGCAGGTAGCAGTTGGCATGCAATTCATAGCTTTTCGCGATATCCCCTTCCGCATCGGATGTCGTCAGGATCACGACAGGAATCGTTTTCAGGCTGGCATCGTTCTTGATGAGAGCCAGAGTCTGGCGGCCATCCATTCGAGGCATATTCAGATCCAGCAGGGTAAGATCGGGGCGAGGGGCGTCGACGAAAACTCCCTCGTGCCTGAGAAACGCCATAGCCTCGACGCCGTCGGTAGTCACGTTCAAATGGACGGCAATGTTGGCGGCGTGAAAAGCTTCCTGGGTCAGCCGGACATCTCCGGGACTGTCTTCGACCAGAAGAACTTCTAAAGGCATGCTGTCGTCCCTATCGCCATATTCGTGGGTATGCATGATGTGTCCTCGCTTCCTTCGAGAGCAAAGCTAAATGTGGAACCCTGCCCGAGTGTCGATTCGACCGTGATGCTGCTGCCGTGGCGCTCGATAATCTTTTTGCAGATGGCCAATCCTATGCCGGTTCCGGCGAACTCTTCCCGTTTGTGCAGGCGCTGGAACATGCCAAAAATCTTTTCGAAGTACTGCGGATCAATTCCCAGTCCGTTGTCCTTGATCGAAAAAATCCATTTCCCTTCGCCCCTGGCGGCAGCGATATGAATCCGGGGGACACCGGGGTTTTGGTACTTGATGGCGTTGCCGACGAGGTTCTGAAATAGCTGAGTCAGTTGCATCTCGTCCGCCAGGACGGCAGGCATGGGGTCGTGGGTGACCTGCGCGCCGCTTTCCTGGATGGCGGAGCGCAGATTCCGCAGCGCCTGACCCAGGGCTTCTTCGCTGGAAGTATCTTGCAGATCCTTGCCTTTGGTGCCGACGCGCGAAAAGGCCAGCAGATCCTGAATCAGACGCTGCATGCGGTTGGCCCCGTCGACTGCGAACGCGATAAACTCGTCGGCCTCGGCGTCGAGCTTGCCTTTGTAGCGCCGCGACAGAAGCTGCGTGTAACTGGCTACCATGCGCAGCGGCTCCTGCAAATCGTGGGAGGCAATGTAGGCAAACTGCCCCAATTCAACATTCGAGCGGTTCAGCTCCTCGATCTTACCGAGAAGGCTCGCTTCCGCCTTTTTTCGCGTGCTAATGTCGCGGATCGCCGCCGTTACCAGAACTCCATCGGGGCTTGCGAGCGGGCTCAGCATAATCTCGATGGGAAACTGGCTTCCGTCTTTTCGTCGTGCAGTCAACTCAATCCCGGTGCCGATCTGTTGCGCCAGAGCATCATCGACGGATCGAAGACCGTCGGCAAGCAGGCGCTCCGCGAAACCGTAGGGGATGATGTTCTTCACCGCCTGGCCGACCAACTCGTCGCGGCGGTATCCGAATTCTTTCTCCGCGCGAACGTTCAGCAAAACAATCTTCCCGCCCACGTTCACTACCACCATGGCGTCCGGAGCCGCCTCCAACAACCCCCGGTACCTGCCTTCCATCTGCGACAGATGCGTCTCCGCGGCCTTACGCGAGCTGATGTCGCGGATCGCCGCGGTCACCAGAATTCCTTCGGGACTTTCGAGCGGGCTCAGCATGATCTCTATGGGAAACTCGCTGCCATCTTTGCGCCGCCCGATGAGTTCGATCCCAGTGCCGATCTGCTGCGCCAGGGCCTCTGCTGCGCTGCGGGTTCCATCGGCGATCAGGCGTTCCGCAAAGCCCTCGGGGATGATGTTCTTGACTTTCTGTCCCACTAGTTCGTCGCGACGGTAACCGAACTCTTTTTCCGCCCGGACGTTGAGCAGAACAATTTCTCCGGCCACGTTCACCACCACCATCGCGTCCGGCGCCGCTTCCAGCAGACCGCGGTACCTGCCTTCCATTTGCGCTAGATGCGTATCCGCGGCCTTCCGCACGCTGATGTCGCGGATCGCCGCGGTCACCAGAATTCCTTCGGGACTTTCGAGCGGGCTCAGCATGATCTCGATGGGAAACTCGCTGCGATCCTTGCGCCGCCCGATGAGTTCAATTCCAGTGCCGATCTGTTGCGCCAGCGCCTCTGCCGCGCTGCGAGTGCCGTCAGCGATGATCCGTTCTGCAAACCCTACGGGAATGATGTTCTTCACCTTCTGCCCGACGAGTTCATCGCGGCTATATCCAAACCGCTTCTCCGCCTGGACATTCAGCAGAACGATCTCCCCGCTGACGTTTACTACCACCATGGCGTCGGGAGCAGCTTCCAGTAGTCCTCGATACCGGCCCTCCATCTGCGCCAGATGAGTATCCGCTGCCTTGCGCACGCTGATGTCGCGGATGGCCGCGGTCACCAGAATCCCTTCCTGGCTTTCGAGCGGGCTCAGCATGATCTCGATGGGAAACTGGCTGCCATCCTTGCGCCGCCCGATAAGTTCAATGCCGGTGCCGATCTGCTGCGCCAGCGCCTCCGCCGCGGATCGCGTACCGTCGGTGATGATGCGTTCCGCGAAGCCCTGGGGAATGATGTTCTTTACTTTCTGGCCTACCAGTTCGTCTCGCCTGTAGCCAAACTGCCTTTCTGCCTGAACGTTCAGCAGAACAATCTCTCCGCCGACATTTACCACCACCATGGCATCGGGAGCCGCTTCCAGCAGCCCGCGGTAGGACTCGAGTTGCACCTTCCGATCCAGTTGGGACACGGTTTTCATATCACCTGACTTTGTGCTATGCGCAGTGCTTCAAGGTCCCTAGTTCGAGTAGGGGCGCTGGTGCCTGGCGGTAGAAACGGGGACAGTTGCCTACTGGCGATAGCGTCAGTATGCTCCGAAAATACAGGCGATCCGACATAATAAAATCTGAAGCTCGCCGCGATGGTTCCACTTCGGTACGCGGCCCAATTTGAAGCCGTCGCGAGACTTGGGCAAGCGAGAGCGCCTGCCTTTCGCGCGAATGTCTTTCGCTCGGACCCCAATTTTTCTCCGAGTCTTTCATGCCGTCGCGGCCTTGGCCCGATTCTTAGCGGAAATTAAGACTTTGCGCCCGATGGCCCCTTTCTCCAGAAAATTCTTCAGCTTGAGGATTAGGGTCGGCGTGATGTCCTGCCCTTTGGCTACCAGCAACATGCCAGTCTTGGTGCGCATCTCTTCCTCGAGAACCATGTCGTAGGAGATCAACTCGTCAATATCGCAGGAGCGCACTTCCAACTTGGTTTTTCCGGCATCGAGTTCCACCAGAGCCTGAAAGATTCGCGGATCGAAATCCGCGTGTTTTCGCGACAGGCGGCTTGCCGCCTCGCTCTGGGTGAGCCCCTTTGTTACGAGTTCATCGAAAGCCAGGGTTGCCCGCAGCATGTTGGCTCCGAGGCGCATGTCGGCCGTGGCCACCTTGGCGATGTCGCCTCCGATCGGCGCCGAATCATTCTGGTGGGCAATCATCCAGGCGATCGGCTCCATTCGGGGAATCTTCGATAGCAGATCACGAGCTACGCCGGGGTGAGCGTCAAATCGCTTTTGTTCGTCCGGTGGAAGGGGCCGGCCAGCGTAGACGGCTTCGATGGTTTCCGGGTGAAGAGTGACGCATCCCAATTGCGACATCATGGCCGCTACCTCAAACCTCCAAGGGCTGACCAGAGCCATCCGCGTAGCTACTTGGTGGATATAGCGGCGGACCCGCAGGGCCCGGCCGAATGCCGCAGGGTTGACCAGGCTGAGCACCTCGGTGAGTACCTGGATGCTGCCTTGCAGCGTGTTTTCCAACAGGTCTTTCTCCGCGGTCAGCAGCCGGTACTGCATCAATCCCGCTGTCAAGGCCTTGGCTAATGTGTCTTTATTGCAGGGCTTGGTCAGAAAGCGGAAGATGCTTCCTTCGTTGACTGCGGTCACCGCACTACGGACATCGGCATCGCCCGTCAGCATGATGCGAATGGTGTCGGGCGCAAGCACTTTCACTTTTGTCAGAAACTTGGCCCCATCCATTTCCGGCATTCGCATGTCGGAGACCACCACGGCATAAGGTCCGGTGGCTTCGAGCACGGCCAGGGCCGCCGCTCCGCCGGGCGCAGTGTCGATTTGAAATTCGTTGCGGAACATGCGCTGATAGCCCACCAGCACGGCGTCTTCATCGTCCACCATAAGAATTTTTTCAGGCATTGAGTTCACTCCGAGAGGCCACTTCGCGACAAGCTTTTTCCCACGGCGCCAGTTGTTGCTGGAGTCCGAGTTGAGTTAAAAGAAGTTCATCCAGCGCCGACGTTTCGTTGGAAGCGGGATGAACCTGCAGCTGGTTATCGTAGTAATCGGCGGCATGCACGGCGATCAGCGCGGAAAACGACGCAGGTTGGGCCTGCGACGGCTGATGGTGCCAGGCAACCGCTTCAACAATGGAGTCGGTCAGCCCCCATAAGCCGAGCAGATATGCGCCGACTCCGTTGTGCGTGCAACCAAACGCATCGCCTTCGCACTGGGCCAGAGGAACTCCAGGTTCCTCGGTCCTTTTCAGAACCTGCTGATATTCGGCTCCAAAGGCGCAGGCCAGAACCAGCCGCCCCACGTCGTGCAGCAAGCCGGCCGTGAAAGCGTCATCCATCACCGCGGCAGACGACCGTTCTACGCCCGCGATGGCTCGGGCGAAACTCGCGGTGGTCATGCTGTGGTCCCATAAGAAGCTCAAGTTCTGCGAGGGATGGCCTCCGAGATCGGAAAACACTTGGACGCTGAGAACCAGCGCTTTCAGATTTTCGACGCCGATCAGGCTCACCGCCTGCTGCGGGTTGGAAACGTGGCAAGACAGTCCGAAGAATGCGGAGTTGGCCAACTGCAGCACTTTGGCGCACATGCCCATGTCCCGCGCGACGAGGTCGCCTATTTTTGCGATCGGGGTTTCGGGAGAGCGCAGGGCCTCGGTGACGGCAACATAGAGTGCGGGAAGACTGGGCACGGTTTTCAGCCGGCCGATGACCTCTTTCAAGTGCGTATCATTCAGCATGTCACGTAGGGCAAACGCCCGGACTAGCCGTTGCTTGAGTTCATCGAGATCGCAGGGCTTCGACAGATACTGGTGGCTGGGGCCAACCGAACGCAAAATAGTCTCGCGGTCCGATTGCCCGGAAAGAATGATGCGCACGGTGCGGGGAAACTTGGCCTTAACCAGATCCAATAACTGGGCGCCATCCATCCCCGGCATACGCATGTCGGTGATCACCACGTCGAAGGGAGCTTGCGCCATGGTCTCCAGGGCTTCAGCGCCACTGCCGGCGAGTTGCACTTCCCACTCTGAGCGCATGCCACGCAGGCTGTGCTGGATGCCTTGCAGAATCATGGGCTCATCGTCGACAAAAAGAATTCGCTTATTCATGAGCGGGAGTTTCAATTCCTAGTGGAAGCCGAATGAAAAAGGTTGTTCCCTGGCCCAGTTCACTTTCAAACCAGAGCTGGCCCTGATGGCGGTTGACAATGGCGGCATGGGCCAGCGCCAACCCCTGGCCCGTACCCTTGCCTACTTCTTTCGTCGTGAAAAAAGGTTCGAAGACCCGAGAGCGTATTTCCACTGGTATGCCGGCACCGGTATCGGCCACTGCGACCCTGGCCCAATCGCCTTCCCGCTGCGTGCTGATCGTGATGGTGCCTTTCCCCGTGCCGTTCTTTTCGATGGTGTTCGTGATGGCGTGGGCAGAGTTGACGATCAGGTTCAGCATCACCTGGTTGAATTCTCCAACCAGGCACGGGACAAGGGGCAGCTCGGCGTCGAATGCGGTCACCAGGTCAGCGCAATACTTCCATTCGTGCCGGGCAACGGAGATAGTGGTTTCAATTGCTTGGTTGAGGTTGATGGCGCGCTTTTCTTCTGAGCCAGGATGAGAGAATTCTTTAAATCCCTTTACGATCTTGGCGATGCGCTTGACTCCCTCCAGGCACAAGTCAATGGCTTTCGGAATATGTTCCGACACATATTCCAAATCGCACTTCTGGTGAAGTTCGCAGAAGCGTTGCAGCTTTTCGGGTGCAACCGGGCCGGTGGTCCATTCCGATTGCACTGTGCCGCAAAACTCGAGAAATTCCGCGACCGGGCCCCAGGAATCTTTCAGGAACCGGATGTTGTCTCCAACGAATTGCGTGGGAGTATTAATTTCATGGGCGATGCCCGCCGCCAGTTGACCAATGCCCTCAAGTTTCTGCGCCTGACGAAGTTGTAATTCCAGGCCCAGGCGTTCGGTAATGTCGGCTCCGGTGACGATGAACCCCGTGGGCACGCCATTCTCCGCCGGAATGCGCATCACCTGTAGCCCGAGGAGCCGTCTTTTGCCTTCACGGTCGTAGGGCAGATTGTCAGAACGATAGACAGAACCTGTGGCCAACCAGCGCGTGATTTCTGCTTTCATCTCCGGATGCAGCCATTTGATTCCACAGTCTTCGATGGCGCGCCCGTCAACGCTGATTTCGTCGATTCCGAAGGTATTGGTTGCGGTCAGATTCCAGCGAGTGATGCGGCCCTGAGAATCCAATCCGATCAGAATCGAAGGGATGGAACGCAGAAAGAGGTTGGTTTCTGCCTGTGCATTCCGCAATGCGGCGAGAAGCTCACCTTTATCCCGGTTGGCGCCCTCCGCCTCCTCCCGAGCTTCCTGCATGCCAACCTCCGCTTTGACCCGCTGCGTGGCGTAGCGAATGGCTCGGAGCAGTGCTGGCGACTCGATTTGGCCTTTGACCAGAAAATCCTGGGCACCCTCCCGCAAAGCCTGATCGGCGATCAATTCGTCGTCACACCCGGTCAGCACAACCAGTGGGACGCGGGGCGCGGCTGCGCGGGCCCGCCGCAGCGCTTCCAATCCCCGTGCGTCGGGCAAACCCAGGTCGAGCAGGATAATATCCACCTTATTCGCCGCCAGGTGTTTCTCCGCCTCACTCATGTATCCGACTTCGATTAAAACGAACTTACGCAGTGCCTGCTTGCTGAGCATTTCCCGCAGCAGACGAACATCTAGGGAATTGTCTTCCACCAGAAGAATCCGCATGGGCGTATCGTTCATTGATTCGCACACCATTGGTGCTGTTGTGGTTGTTCCCTCGATGCGAGTAACGGGGAGTTCCGTGGGCGAAGACACCGATCCAAGTGACCTGCCTCTCCAATCGGCGGAATTGACCGTCCACTTTAGTGCTGGCGCTTTCAGGGAGGTTAGGGTGGAAGCAAGGCTGGGTTCTATGCAGAGCGAAGACCTGGCACCGCGAGATTCCGCGCCAGTGGCCCGCCCCGGTTGCTAAGTGCTACACGACGGTCGATCGCCGTCGCAAAGTTACTGCGAAGAAGATTTGGACGGAACCACTACATGTGCTTCCTTGCCAGGAGGAATTTCGCTTCCCGGCGGATAAATGAAAATCTGCACTTTGCCCCAGCCCGCATCCGAACTCGCGTCCGACTCTTTGCCCATCCCTAGAGTTTTGAGTTGGCTATCGTCGAATCCGAAGTTCTCCACCGGGTACTCGCGGACAACCATCGCTCGGGCCTGGGTCAGCACCAAATCTTTCTGGGTATCGCCCTCCATCCCGGTGGATGCAACGACTACCCCAAAACCGAACTGGTTGTTGGCCAGGAACTCGCCGCCGGCGTTGAGACTTTTCTGATTCTTCAGCTTGGCCGAATCCTGCTTATCGAAAAGCTGCTTCGTCGTATACGTAAACTCCTTGGTCGGTGCGCTTTGGGGTAATCGTTCAATCTCGTTCTTCGCGAGTTCATCTGAATCTTCGTAGCCGCGGTTCTTGAAATACCCCCGCAACAGGAAATTGTGCTTCATCGCTTCCATGTTTTCCTGGAAGTCGGTAACCCCGGCCTTCGCCTCGAGCATCGTGGCGCGAGCCCAGAGAAATGAACTCGCGCCGGCGAAGGTCAACTTTGCTTGCTCCTGGCGCTATAGCGTGACATTAATTACAAGGTTCACGCCCGGATACATCGGGTTGCACAGGTAATAAACACCGTCGATCTCGACCACATAGACGTCTTGCGTGTAGAGCCAGTTGCTGGGCCATGCTCCACCGAATCCGAACCAATAGCCGCCATACTGGAAACGGCCGCTTCTGAAATCGCCCTGACTAACGCGAAACGTGTGCTCGCGTCCGAAGTTGGCCTTGTAACGGTCGGCGGGGATGCGGCCGGCGCCGGCGTGCTGAGCAGGCTTGGCTTCCGGAGCCCGTTGCTGCGTGTTTTTCTCTTCGGGTTTGGTGTTCTTTTCCTCCTGCGCGTTCTTCTCCTCTGGTCTTGCTGGCTTTTCCGGTTGCGCCTTCTTCTCGGCAGGTTTGTCTTTCTGCTCCTCCTGCTGTTCGTGCTGATCCTGGGCGTACGCTGCACTGGACGCGCCGAGGGTCAGGGACAAAAGTGTTGTACCGATCACTCCTGCTAGTTTCATTGGGGTTGTCTCCATTCATCGATTTTCAAAATTTATACACACGCCTGCCTACTGCAAGCTCCCTGTGGTCGCATTGACCGGGTTGCCGATGGCGTCGCCGGACACAAGAAGTTCGACTCTCCGGTTTTGTTGCCTCCCGGCGGAGTTGTCGTTCGAGGCTACCGGCAAAGTGTTGCCGAAACCCTTCGCGCTGACTGAATTTACTGGCACGCCTTCTTGCACAAGGTAGTCGCGCACTGAGTCGGCGCGGTTCTCCGACAAGGTTTGGTTCATGGCATCGCCGCCCACATTGTCGGTGTATCCGCCGACTTCAATGTTGAGTCCCGGATAGGCAAGCAGAATGCCGGCGACTTTTGCCAACTTCTCTCGCGCCCCCGGCTTCAGCGAGAATCTCCCGGTGTCAAATAGAACATCGGACATGCTAACGATGAGCCCGCGTGCGCTGTCGCGAGTATGCAGAATGGAATTCAATTGCTCCGACAACTTTGCACGCATGGCCGCTTTGTCCGTGTCTGCCTGTTGCGCGTTCAACTGGGCCTGCTGTGCCGCCAGGCGCGATTGTTCAGCATCCGCCTGTGCTGCGGAGAGTGCAGTTGCGGATGCAGCCTGGCTATTCGCCATATCGGATTGAGCCTTCGCCGTCGCAGCCTGTGCATCTGCTGCGCTCGTCCGTGCCGCTGCTGCATCGGACTCTGCCTGAGCCTTAGCGGCGTGGTCATTTGCCGAATCCGCTTGAGCTTGCGCCGTGGCGGCCTGGGCTTGCCGTTTCTGCCGCATCGCATCATCCGCCTGTGCCTGCGATTGTGCTTGTGCGTCCGACGAGTTCTGCCGTTCGTTGGCCAGGCGGGTCTCGTCTTCCTTCTTCACTGCGATGGCCCGCGCATCTTCCGCCGTCTGCACCGCCTCGCGGGAAACTGCGATCAGCGGCTTCTTGTCGATATGTTTGTCGGTGGCATCCGTATCTGCCGTGTTCATCAGCTGAACGGCGTGTTTATAGCTGTCTGGAGCGTACTGCTCCGCTCCCTCCGATTGCGCGATGCGCAGGGCATTCCGCGCCTCGAAAAATTCCAGGGGCAAGTTGGCATTCAGGACGACCGGATCGAACTTGTAGCCGGTCGGGATGTAGCCGCCGCGCTCCATCAGTTCGTACTTCGCATTCACCGCTTCGCTGGTTCCCTTGGTGTCTTCGCGAATGACATTTTCAAGCACCACTGCATTGCTTGGTTGCCGCACTGCATAATAAGGCTCGGCAGTAACAATCAGCGCAAACGCCTGAAGATCAGTCGTGACGTGCAGTTTGCTGCGATCGTTGTCGCCCACTAATACTTCTCCCAGGTTCACCGCCCGGCCTTCGGGCGAGATTGCCCATAGGACGTAGGTCAGATATTCGTTGCCAAAAGTCGTAGGCCTTTGCAGGTTGCCGAAGTAGGCATCGATCGAGATCGATCCCCGCTTGCTGTTGACATGTGCTTCGCCGTTCGCTCCAGGCATCAGAGCAGTACCCGCGAAATCCAGCTTCGAGCTTCCGCTGCGATGCTCGTAGTTGATCGCCCGCACGCTCCGGCTGATGACCACCACACGGAACGTGGGCGTCGGACTCATATGCTCGACCTCCACTGTGGTTTGAGAGTTAATCTGGGCTACTGCTGGCACACTCATAGCCACCGCAACGGCTAACAACAGTCTTGTTTTCACAAAGTCTCCTTGGGGCAGTATCTGCCTGGCTTCTAGCTTCATTCAGGGTTTGGGTTTCGCGACGTATTTTTGAGAGTGGCGTGGCCGGTCTCATCCCTTTCCGAGACGAATCCCAGATAGGGAATGGAACAGCCCAAAGACATTGAGCAGCCAGAGAACAACGGCGATTACCACCACACCGTTCAAAATTGACTTGATGGACGACTGCATGGGGATGAAGCGATTCACCAGCCACAGAAGCACACCCACCACGATTAGAACTTCTAGGAGCTGAATTAAAGGCATGATCTTTGAACCTTTCTTCTTCTTGCGGGCTAACCCTCTCATCCGCTCGAGGAGTTGCCGTTTGTTTCGAGGTCCGAGAATTTCTAGGGTCGAATCGTGTCCACCGCAGGTTCGCGAGCGGACACGCGGATGAAGAATGCCGATTGGCTGGATGTGGTCGCTGCAGCAACCTAACAATTGAGAGCTGCGAATCAGCATCCGCCGCTCCGTCTACACACTCAGGAGAATAGAGAATGACAGTTATGAACTGCCCTGTCTGAGCAAGATAGCTCACTTGCGGGAAACTGGATTCGCTCTACAAATCCGCCGCTCGCTGCCGACGGTCACAGCCTGCGTTGGCGTCCAGCCAAACCAGCAGCGAGCGCACGCTTGCCCGGGCTAGTGCGATCGCGCAGTCCGCCGCCCCGTAATAGATGTTGAGCGTATCGCCGTCCGCGTCCATCGTATATCCACAGGGGAAATCGTCCCGAGCAAGCGACCATCGCACCCGCGCGGGATAGTCGTAACCTTCCAGCGTATCGTTGACCGGGAGCGCCAACAGGCGAGCATTCCCATACTCTGCGGAGATGGCGCTGCATAGGTCGGTGGTGAATGTAGCGATTCCACATTGCCGCGGAAGATAATTCCCAATTACCGCGATTCGACTGGGCAGCGATGGCTTCGAGTGCGATCGCGCGCGAGTGGTTGAGGCCTCCCCTGCACGAGCTGCCGGGAACTAACCACTTCCAGGGCTCGATTTGCAAACACTGTGTTTGGTATCGCCATTTTCCCTTCGCCTGGTGAGAACAACTGCCGCTTGAGGCTCCCCGAGGAGCCCTGAACAAGCATTGAGGATGGATTAACGTTTCTTCCTCTGATGTATTCAACTAAATCAGGCTTGAGGACTGATCACTATTGACCATTTTCTTGATGACTAACGCCGCATTATGACGCAATGAAGGCAAAACAGAAGGAAGCCCTGGCGGTTCGCTGCCCCACGTGCGGCGCGAAGCCGGGCGAGAAGTGCGAGCTTAGTACTGGTCTGCCACGTACAAACCCGCATCGAGACCGGCGGTTAATGGCTTCCGACAAGTAGCTGCTGAGCACACCGGTGTGGCCATCCTTCGGCGGCGACCGATCAGCGCCCGCGTTTCGCGGCACGCGAAGATTGAACCGGAAAAAGATTGAACCAGAAAAAGATTGAACCAGGAAAGATCGAAGCAGGAAAGATCGAACCGAGGAAGCTCGAACCGAGATGGTTGAAATCTAGGCCGCCATCCGGTTGGGAGACGGGCTCAGTCCCTGGCCCATTCCGCACTGTTATGGGATGCCTGCCGCGCCTCAGAGCTATCCAGATAGCAGCCCTGTTGCATGTGGCGCGAGTGCGCTGAAACCGTGACGTACGGCACTCCCAAAAAACGGCTGGCGACGATTCCAGTCACTTCGAGGCCATTAAAGTGTTCCGGCTTCACCTTTGCTAAAATCCGCTGCAAAGCGTTTTGGATCTTCGCCGCTCCCGGAATGCCAAAGAACATCGCCTTGACTTCCGCTGCCATGAAGAAGAAGTTCCATCCTGCCGCCAGAATCTTGCGGTCGAGAGAGACGCCATCCAAAGTCTTAATCACGCTCCAGCTTCCCGAACAGGGCTCACTCTCCAGCTCAAGAAGCTGCGCCATCCCGGGCCACTCCTTCATCAGAATCGTGCCGACCTGAACAGTTGCTGCTGACATAAGCCCTCCGGAGACAACCTGCCGCGATCGACGTAACACCGCGAGCAATCTCTCAGGATCAAACATTTCTCTCGGACATACTGTGCAAAAGCGCTCACTCTGCAGATTATTAACTTCTCATGATTTATGCGATTTCCTCGCGTATTTCGCAGACTATACTTACGGATGATGAGCTACGCAGTTGCAGCCAAGAAGAACGGCAAGTTCAACTCCGATACTTTCCTCGCGACGATCGGCGACGGCAGGAAGATCCTATCCGTTGAGAGAAAGCAAACGATATTTGCGCAAGGCGACCAGGCGGACGCCGTTTTCTATGTCCAAAAAGGCAAAGTGCGGCTCACTGTTGTATCGAAGATCGGCAAGGAAGCCACGATCGGCATCGTGAGTCAGGGGAACTTCTTCGGCGAAGGTTCACTGGCGGGGCAGCTTTTGCGGATGGGCTCGGCAGCGGCGATGACAGATTGCGAGATCCTGCGGGTTGACAAAAAAACGATGATGGACGCGCTGCACCGCGAACCCGCGTTTTCTGAGATGTTTGTGGCGTACCTGCTGGCGCGGAATATCCGCTACGAAGAAGATCTGGTCGACCAATTGTTCAACTCCAGTGAAAAGAGACTGGCTCGCGTTCTCCTATTGCTTGCTCGTTTCGGCAAAGAGGGCATTCCGGAAACTGTGGTGCCCAAGATCAGCCAGGAAACCCTGGCCGAAATGGTTGGTACGACCCGTTCTCGTGTCAGCTTCTTTATGAACCGGTTCAGGAAGTTGGGCTTCATTCACTACGCCGGCGGCGCAGAAGGCGCTTTGCAGGTCCACAGCTCGCTGCTCAATGTAGTTCTGCACGATTAACTGCTTCAGCGTATGCGGGCGTCGGATGTCCCGCACCCTTCGCACTCACTGGGGCCCATTCAATCGGCAACAAATGATGGACGCGAGCCGGTTCGGTTGGCCCGCTTTGCCGATGGCCGCACGACAGGCATATCGCTCCCACCTGCCTGATGTCAGTCTCCCTCGAGATTTCATTCTCGCGGACCGCAACTGCTCCAGCGACGACCGGACCGGCACACAGGTCACAAGCATAAGCCGACAAGTGAAGATATTGCTTTCTCATGGATTTCCTCCCGGTCGCCAAGACGTCTGCCTAAGGCATCTGCTAAATCTTAGGTGTTTCGCGGTCGGGTTTCTGGTCAGTTTCGCTCGCTTCCCCGGCTCTGAGAGAGCGACGTTAATCTTCCTTCGGACGTCCGCGCCGACTTGGTGAGCAATTGTGAGCAGATTCTTAGACAGCCAATCCCCTATAACTGACGAGCATGGCAACCAACCCAACTCTCCTGTGCATAAACCGAGACCCTGCACAATTGCGTTCGTTGCAGGAGAATGGATACCAACTGCTGACCGCGACCAATGGCCACGAAGGTCTACGATTGTTTGCCTCTCAGCCTGTAGACGCTATCGTGCTCGATTACCACCTCGGGATGTTGGATGGCGCATTGGTTGCAAATGAGATCAAGCGGGTCCGGCCGACGATTCCCATCGTCATGCTGGCTGACAATCTGGAATTGCCTGACGGCGCTTTGAACTCAGTCGACGCGCTGGTCACCAGATCCGACGGCGCCCACTTCCTGTGGGCAACCGTTCACTTTGTATTGAGTGTAAAACCAGCCCAGAATCGCGAAGCCAAGCAGCAGACCAAACCGTCACCTGGCCCTTAGGACGCACTTTTTTCCCCCCAAGAGATCAGAGAAGCACTCGGACGGGAACAATCCGGTTCTAAGGATGTTTGATGACGGCTGCATTAAATCTCCCAATCGAACCTTGCGGCCCGATCATCGAAATGCGTCTTCATACGGAGCTACGGCCACTCAGAAGGTTAATGACGAGAACTACAAGCGCGACCACAAGCAGCAAATGGATCAGGCCGCCAGCCACATGGAGACTGAAGCCGAGAAGCCACAGAACCAGAAGCACTACGAAAATTGTCCAAAGCATATCTGTTCTCCTTTGCTCATCTTTAAATCTTGATATCTTAGAATCTTGAAGTCTAAACCTTTTTCAGTCGACTAAGCGCTTCCGAAGGCCTTTCCGCACTCCAAGCAAGATCGCCGGGATCGCGGTGTAATCAGATTGCAGAACGGACACATCCTTTGTGATCCGGAGTTTTGAGTTGTTGGCTTAATGCTCCCAATCAGCCGTGAGCAGGCATCGGCAATGCCCGCTAGCTTTTTGCGAAAACGATCGCGGATCCGGCCAAGCGTCATAGGTTCGCCCGCAGTCCCATTTCGGCGCCCTTCCCAAATCAACCATGACATGCCAGCGCCAGCGATGCTGTGCAGGATTGCTCACAATCCCCAGCACTTCGATCAGCCGGGGTGTGACCCGGCAGATTCCGCTTTTGGCGGAACGGAGCGGAAGTGTGCAATTCAGATCAGCTATTCTCAGGCGTGTGGGCGATCATCATGCAGAGGCGAGCAATTCTGCGGCCTCTTTCAGGTCCCTGAACTAAGTCAGCCCATCTGAAGCCCTCCTCTCTTAGTTCCACAGCTCGAAAGGAACAATTCATGAAGAAGACAATTTCGCTGATATTGATGGGCTTACTAGGCATGGTTGGAACTTATGCGTTTGCCGGCTCGGACCGCGAAGACACGGTCGACCGCATGCAAAACTCCGTAGACGTTCTGCAATCGATCATGTCAACCCCTGACAAAGGCATTCCTGAAGAAGTGCTGAACGGTGCAAAGTGCATCGTCGTAGTGCCGAACTTGCTCAAGGGCGGCTTCATCTTTGGCGGAAAGCATGGCCGTGGTGTGGCTTCTTGCCGCACAGCTGGAGGTTGGAGCGCTCCCGCATTCGTCTCGGTTGGCGGCGGTAGCTGGGGATTACAGATCGGCGTCGAAGGCGTGGATCTCATCATGCTGGTCATGAATGACCGCGGCCTGCAGCATCTGCTTTCCACCAAGTTCGAACTTACCGGTGAAGGATCGGTGGCAGCCGGCCCAGTCGGCCGTCACACTTCCGCCGGAACTGACGTATTGCTGAACACTGAAGTACTCACCTACTCGCGCTCGAAAGGTCTATTCGCCGGACTCACGCTGGAAGGTGCTGTAATCGAGCAGGATAACGACTCGACTCGCGCCATTTACGGCCAGCATATGAGGTTTCGCAACATTCTTTCGGGCCATGCGTCAACTCCCCCAAGCGGAGTAGCGTTTGTGAAGGCAGTGTCCGAAGCCGGCCATCAGGCCCACGTTGCGGAAGCAAGAGAAGACAACAAGCAGTAGTTGCATCAGAAAATGAAGTGGCCGGGTGATTTGTGGCTGACCGAAACCCCAAAAGGTTCCGGTCAGCCATTAGATTTTCCTTCGCTCAAAACGTACAGGAGAATCCCAACATCGGCGGTCAGCTTCGTCACCAGGTCGTTTCTTGGAGAGCTGTGGAACAAGAGTGGAACGGAATCTGTCGCCAACCCCGGCAAGTGCTTGCAAAACTTGGTGAGCGCGGCAGGATTCGAACCTGCGACCCATGCCTTAAAAGGGTCGCCAACCCAATTACAAACAACAACTTGCACGTCCAGCTTACTCCATGCACGACACAACAAAATCAATGAGATGCCAACAAGACATCGGTCCGGGTGCCCGGAGGGTGCCCGGACTCCGGCCTCTCGAACAATGTCACTTCGGCTTGCTGGATCCTTGTGTAACGCGAAGGAATCATTTCGCCGAACCATCCAGCATCCGGCTTTTTCAGGGCTACGTTAGTCATCACGGTTCGGCTGCTCTAATCAAAGCAATTCCTACTGTGAAGCAGATTTGGATGAAACAACTACGTGTGCTTCCTTGCTAGGAGGGACTTCGCTTCCGGGTGGATAAATGAAAATCTGCAACTTGCCCCAGCCCGCATCCGAACTCGCGTCCGACTCCTTACCCATTCCCAGAGTCTTGAGTTGACTATCGTCGAATCCGAAGTTCTCCACCAGATATTCGCGTACAACCATCGCCCGGGCCTGTGTCAGCACCAAATCTTTCTGGGTATCGCCCTCCATCCCGGTGGATGCAATGACTACGGCAAAACCGAATTGGTTGTTGGCCAGGAACTCGCCGCTAGCGTTGAGAGTTTTCTGATTCTTCAGCTTGGCCGAATCCTGCTTATTAAAGAGCTGCTTCGTCGAATACGTAAACTCCTTTGTCGGTGCGTCTTGCGGCAATCTTTCAATCTCATTCTTAGCGAGTTCATCTGAGTCTTCGTAGCCTCGGTTCTTGAAATAGCCTTGCAAAAGGAAATTGTGCTTCATGGCTTCCATATTTTCCTGGAAGTCGGTAACGCCGGCCTTGGCCTGGAGCATCGTGGCATTCATCGTGGCAGTCGTCTGTTCGAGGTTGGAATAGAGTTGTTTGTCGTTCACCAGCGCTCCTGCGGTTCCCTGACCTCCGTCGATCTTGGCGCTGATCGAATCCAGATTCGCCGTCGCCCGCGTGGCATTGTGGATGGCTTGTTGGCTGCTATCCAGAATGCCGTCCATCTTATTGAGCAACTCTGCCATTTCGAGTGGTGGCAGGCTCGCAATAGTATCACCGTCCCGCACGCCGGGTGTCCCGGCAGATCCAAACGAGATCGCCAAGAACTGGTTGCCCAATAGTCCCTCGGTTTCAATGGACGCCACGGAGTCTTGCTTGATAATCTCGTGCGTCGACTTGCCCAGATCCATGATCACCGTGACCTTTTCGCCGGGCTTGTGGGGCAGCACGATACTGTGCACCGTACCACTGTGAACCCCGCCCACGCGCACATCGCCTCCGGCATCCAGACCCTCCACGTTGTCGAATTGCGCTTTCAATTGGTAAGTGGAGCTGAAAAGATACTGCTTGCCCCCAATGATAAATATCCCAGCCACCAGGATTGCCAGGGTCGCAATTATGAAAGCTCCCAACCGCGCTGCTCTCGACATTATGTTCTCCTACGAATGCTTTAGGAATTCTCGAACAAACTCAATCTCACTTTTCTGAAGTTCTTCAAAGTTGCCTTCGATCACCACATCTCCACCATCGAGCAACGCGAGACGGTCCGCAATCGTCTTCGCACTGTGCAGATCGTGAGTCACCACGATCGACGCCATGTGATGTTCGTCCTGCAGCTTGAGAATCAAATCATCGATCTCCGCGGAACTGATGGGATCGAGACCAGCGGTGGGCTCGTCGAGCAGCAGAATATCTGGCTCCAAAGCCAGCGCCCGCGCCAGCCCAACCCGTTTCTGCATGCCGCCGGAAATGTCGGAAGGCATCTTCGCCAGAGCACCCTCCATCCCCACTTCCGCGAGTAGCGCTCGAACCCGGTCGCCGCGCTCAGATTTCGACATCTCCTTTTTATGGTGCAGCAGCGGAAAAGCCACGTTCTGTTCGACGGTCAGCGAATCGTAAAGTGCCGCGTGCTGAAACAGAAAGCCCATCTTCTTCCTGACTTCGCCCATCCGGTCGAGTGCCAGGCCAGCGATATCTTGACCATGAATGCGCACCGACCCCGAGTCGGGCTTGTCGAGGCCAATGATCAGCCTCAGCAATACGCTCTTGCCGGTGCCGCTGCGCCCCAGAACTGCCAGGGTCTCGCCGCGGCCCACGGCCACGCTAATCCCGTTCAGAACCTTTTGGCTTCCGAAACATTTGTGCAAGTCCTCGACCGCGATAACCGGCGCACTGCCGTCCCTCTCGGCTTCACCCTGTTTCGTCGCAATTTGATCGATTGTGTCCATGTTTGTTTCGCGAGGCGCTTGAACCTCTTAATGAATGGTCACGGGAACAAGATGAGAATAATCTTCACGAGCACGACATCGGCCAGGATCACGAACAGCGAAGACAACACCACCGAACTCGTGGCCGCGCGACCCACGCCCGCAGCGCCTCCCTGGGTCCGCATACCCTGAAAACACGCGATCAGCCCAATGATCAAGCCAAACACCATCGTCTTAAACGTGGGGGGCAGAAAGTCGTTGAACCCGGCACCCTTAAAACCGCTACTGATGAACTGATGTAAGGAGAGCGGCTCAACCACGGCCTGCGCAGCCCAGCCCATGATTAAGCCCGATGCGTCGGCAGCGAGCGTCAGCAAAGGCATCATCAAGATGCAGGCCAGAATCCGCGTCGCCGCCAGCAGCCGATAAGGATTTACCGCGGATGCCTCAATAGCATCGACTTGCTCGGTTACTTTCATCGACGCCAGCTCTGCACCAATGCCAGCGCCCACGCGGCCACTGACTACCAGCCCGGTGATGATCGGACCGGTCTCGTGGACAATGGAGAACACGATAGCGGCGGGAAGCAGCGATTTGGCCCCAAATCGAGTAAGGCTGTAACGAGCTTCCAGGGAAAGCACAATGCCGGTGGCGGCGCCGGCCAAAGCGACTAGCGGCAGGGACTTCGATCCGATCTCGTCGAGTTGTCGAAACAGTTCGCGGAATTCAAACGGCGGCGTTACCGCAGCGCGCACCACTTGCCAGAAAAACATTCCGAGATCGCCAAACCATTCCAGAAACTCAGTGATCGGACCCTTCGTCGAAACAGCAGAAGGCCCAGGCAGGATCAGCGGCCCCGGAAGAGCAGCCGCATCCGCGGGCGCATTGAGTGCGTGGTCGATCATGGGGTCGGACCCGGACTTGGCGCTCCGTGTCCATTGTTGAGGTGCATACGGGAAAGCAAGGAGTGGGGCCCGCTGTAAAGGAATTCCAGGGCGATGTTACCGCCCACATATCCCAACATGGTGTAGTTGCCCATGCGGAGCGCATCCTTACCGTTGTAGCGGCCGGGATACCACGCGTACACAGCAGTCATCGAACCGGCATACGGAGCGATGAGCGCCGGCAAAGAAAAGACACGGTGGCCATCTTCACCGCGGCGCGCCGTCAACGTCGAGATCACCGCATGTCGCAATCGCGGAAGCACGCCTTTGCATTCACAACGGTAGTACAAAGTGTCTTCCCTGAAGGCTTGTGCCAGCGCGTAGCGCGTTGTAGTGCTTACCGCGGCGATGCCGAAGTTGGACCCGAATCGTCTGCCATATCCTTCGGCCCCCTGCCTCCATTCAGGCGGGGTGTTGTACGCTTGGCCAATGCCAGCCGCGAAGGCCGCACCGGCAATCGGATACGGACCAAACGCATCGAACACGTAGTTGCGAAGCTTCGTTTTCTCTGTCGGACGCGTGTAAGCCAGGTCTGGCTGCGCCGAAGTGCTGGCAACAACGCTCGAAGAATCCGCGGGATCAACCAGTAATTGCGCCTCCGCAAGCATCGGCAGAAAAGCTAAGACCGCGATTACCAGGAGCATACTGCGACGAATCTTCATATCGAGATTCTCCTGGTCAATTCATGCGGCCGTCCGCACGAACGGTTCGTGTTCTTCACACCGTAAGCGGGCAGGTTCCGTGATCGCACTGGCACGCGATCTCGACTTCGCTGGATCCGGCTTCTTTACAGGCTTGTCCGCAGTATTTCTCTCCGCCTTGCACGAGGCACAGGCATGGAATATGCGCACACTTGCTAGGCAAACTTTTTGTCATGATGGCTCTCCTTTTCAGCTCTTTCTTGTTCGGCGGATGCTACAGCGTTCTCTATTCGCCAATGACCATCTCGGCGCGACCGATCCATTTTTGAGCCGTGCCGGCATTCTTTTCCGCGTTCCCTGAGGCTTCCAAATCCGGATCGTTCGTCACCTTCCCGACCCGTTCTTCGATCTTTCCTTTCACTTCGTGGAGCTTGCCTGCGGCACGATCCTGCGTACTTGATTTCATGTTCTCTCCTTGCTTCTTGCGTGGTTCAGATGCGGCCGAGAATCAACAGAATGACAACGATAAAAAGAACCAGCCCCAAGCCACCGGTGGGGGCATAACCCCACTCCCTGCTATGCGACCAGCGCGGCAGCGCCCCAACCAGGGCTAACACAAGGATCACAATCAAGACAGTTCCAATCATGTTCTTGCTCCTCTTCTGATGTGGGTCAGCTTTCGTTATAGGTGTTTCGCCGGTTTCTTAATGGTCAAAACTGCTCAGAGAAAAAGAAATACTGGAAAGGACGGATCAATTCTTTCGCAGGGTGCGGAAGATGACAGGGGAGATTGCTGCGCCACTGCCAGAAAAGAAATGGTGCGGTCCGAAGAGCGGACGCGCACCAAAGAGTGAATCGACTTCTCCAAGTCAGAGCGGACATGACGCAAAACGTCACGGTCAATTCTCTACTGGCGAGGCTTTTCTTCCGGCTTAGCCGCGTCCTTCGCAGGCCGAGGAGCCGGCTGCGCACGAGCTGTCGTCACGGGACGGGAAGCAGGCTGCGCACGCGGTGCAGCTTCAGCCCGGGATGCTGCCGGTTGCCGAGGCGCCGGCTGCGCATGAGCTGTGGTGGCAGGATGAGAAGCAGGCTTCTCGTGAGCCGCGGTCGGTTTACTAGACTCCGCGGTCGGACGAGCCTCTTTAGGCTTCGCTGCCGCCTTGTTCGCGGGCGCCTTGTTCTCAAGAGCGTGCGACGAAGCTGCCTTGCTCTCAGTGGCCTTGCTCTGAGCTGCTTTAGCTTCCCTATTCTCGCTCGTGCGCGCCGCAGATGCCTTGTTCTCAGCTGTCTTGTTCGCGGCTGCCTTGTTCTCGTTCGTGCGGGCTGCGGCAGCTTTATTCTCGGCTACCTTGCTCTCGGCCGCCTTGTTCGCAGAAGCCTTGTTTTCATTCGAACGAGTTGCAGCGGCTTTATTTTCGGTCGCTTTGTTCTCGGCCGCCTTGTTCTCCGTGGCTTTGTTCGCAGCAGCTTTGTTCTCGGCGATAGGAGCCTTGTAGGGTGCTCCTGCTTCCCTAGCCTCGACCACGCCCTTGCCGCTAAACTCTCCCGGTTTGGAGGTTGCAGCGACTGCCGGCCGCCCCTGGTTCACGGACGCCAGTAGAGCGTGATTGGTGCCGGCAGCTTGCACGTGCTGGTTTTGCATCGCCGTGGGCGGCGTGTGGTGCGCACGGGTCGCGGTTTCTTCCGCCACGGTCGGGCGTGCGGTAATTCCGCCGGTACCACCGTTGTAGCTCACATGGTTCACCGTGGTTTCGTTGATTACGGTCTTGTTGTAGACGTTGGTGATGTGTACGCCGCTCACGTTATTCACCGAGGTGTTGTAGTAGAAGCCTCCGTTGTTCCAGTATCCGCCTCCATAGCCCACACCACCATAGCCGAAGCCGTAGTTGACGCCACCGTAGAAGCCGATTTCCGTACCCCAATAGCCGCCATTCCAGGCAAAGGCGTCGCCGCGCCAGCCCCAATAGCCGGGCGTCCAGAGCAAGCCGGCTTCAGGCGGCTCGACCCAGGTGCCGGGCACCCAGAAGTAGCCTTCATCGCCATTGGCCCAGTAGCCGGGCGTCCACATGTAGCCGACCGCGGGAATCATGGGTTGTTCGTATATAGGCAGCGCAGGTGGAGCGATCGAGATCGACACACCGAACTGCGCGAATAAACTGGCCGGTATGGCCATCATCAGAACTGCTAACAACAGAAAACGGGAGGTACGCATTTTGAATCACCTTGCCAGATCATCCTTCGATTGCCCGGTTAAACCTTGCTGCTGCGGGCTGCGTGGAGTGAGGGCGACGGGGTCAGATAGAAGAATGTCACGACCGTGCTGCCGAGTCTGAGCAATACGACTCACTTTCAAGAATGCACCGAAAAGAAAGTGGCGCGAGCCCAGAGAAAAATGGACTCGCGCCGACGAAGGTTAAGCTTGCTTGCTCCTAATGCTATAGCGTGACACTGATTACAAGGTTCACGCCCGGATACATCGGGTTGCATAGGTAATACATACCATCGATCTCGATCACATAAACGTCTTGCGTGTAGAGCCAGTTGCTGGGCCACGCGCCGCCAAATCCAAACCAATAGCCGCCGTATTGGAAGCGTCCACTACTGTAATCGTTCTGACTGACACGAAACGTGTGTTGGCGTCCGAAGTTGGCTTTGTAACGGTCGGCGGGAATGCGGCCACCAGCGGCGCGTTGTTCCTGTTTTTCTGGCTTAGCTTCCGGAGCGCGTTGCTGTTCTTGCTTTGCGTTCTTCTCCTCGGGCTTGGTGTTTTTTTCTTCCTGAGCGTTCTTCTCCTCTTGCTTTGCGGGTTTTTCCGGTTGCGCTTTCTTCTCAGCCGGTTTGTCTTTCTGTTGCTCCTGCTGGTCGTGCTGGTCCTGGGCGTATGCCGCACTCGATGCGCCTAGGGTCAAGGACAAAATTGCGGTGCCGATTACTCCTGCTAGTTTCATTGGTGTTGCCTCCATTTAATCGATCTCGATCGTTTTACATAAACTTACCTACGCAAGCTGCCTGTGGTCGCATTGACCGGGTTGCCGATGGCGTCCCCGGACACGAGAAGTTCCACTCTCCGGTTTTGTTGCCGTCCAGCGGAGCTGTCATTAGAGGCTACCGGCAAAGTGTTGCCGAAGCCCTTGGCGCTGACTGAGTTCATCGGCACGCCTTCTTGTACCAGGTAGTCGCGGACCGAGTCGGCACGGTTCTCAGAAAGAGTCTGATTCATGGCATCGCCGCCGACATTGTCGGTATATCCGCCGACTTCGATGCTGAGTCCAGGATATGCGAGCAGAATACCAGCGACTTTTGCCAGTTTCTCTCGCGCACCTGGCTTCAACGAGAACTTCCCGGTGTCAAACAGAACATCGGACATGCTGACGATGAGCCCACGTGCGCTATCGCGAGTCTGAAGAATTGAATTCAACTGCTCGGACAACTTCGCGCGCATGGCTGCTTTGTCGGTGTCTGCCTGTTGTGCGTTTAACTGGGCCTGCTGTGCTGCCAGGCGGGATTGTTCGGCATCCGCCTGGGCGGCGGACAATGCGGTTGCTGATGCAGCCTGGCTATTGGCCATATCGGATTGAGCCTTCGCGGTTGCCGCCTGGGAATCAGCCGCGTCGGACCTCGCTTTTGCCGCATCCGAGTCTGCCTCGGCCTTTGCCGCCTGGGCCTGCGCTGTGTCGGACTGGGCCTGCTCCTTCTGCCGGCGAGCGTCATCCGCTTGCTGTTGCGATTGTGCCTGTGCGTCCGCTGAATCCTGGCGTTCGTTTGCCAGGCGCACCTCGTCTTCCTTCTTGACTGCGATGGCGCGCGCATCTTCTGCCGTCTGCACTGCCTCGCGGGAGACTGCGATCAGCGGCTTCTTGTCGATATGTTTATCAGTGGCATCGGTATCTGCCGTGTTCATTAACTGAACGGCGTGCTGATAGCTGTCTGGAGCGTACTGCTCGGCTCCCTCGGACTGAGCGATGCGCACCGCATTCCGCGCCTCAAAGAATTCCAGGGGCAAGTTGGCATTCAGGACCACCGGATCGAACTTGTAGCCGGTGGGAATGTAGCCGCCGCGTTCCATCAGCTCATACTTTGCATTCACCGCCTCGCTGGTTCCCTTGGTGTCTTCGCGAATCACATTCTCGAGCACTACCACGTTGCTCGGCTGGCGCACTGCATAGTAAGGCTCCGCGGTAACAATCAAAGCGAAGGCCTGAAGGTCCGTGGTGACGTGCAGTTTGCTGCGATCGTTGCCGCCAACTAATACTTCGCCCAGGTTCACGGCCCGGCCTTCGGGCGAAATCGCCCATAGGACGTATGTCAGATACTCGTTTCCGAAAGTCGTGGGCCTTTGCAGGTTGCCGAATTCTGCTTCGATCTCGATCGCTCCCCGCTTGCTGTTCACTTTGGCTTCGCCGCTTGCCAGGGGCATCAAACCGGTGCCAGCGAAATCCAGCTTCGAGCTGCCGCTGCGGTGCTCATAGTTGATGGCTTGCACGCTGCGGCTGATGACGGTTACGCGGAACGTGGGCGTCGTACTCAGATGCTCCACTTCAAGCGTGGGTTGAGAATCAGTCTGAGCGCGGCAGGCGGACTCAGCGCGATTGCGGCGGCGAACAGCAACGTTGTCTTCACACTATCTCCTTATGGCAGGTATCTGCCGTGTTGCATTAAAGTTTGGCTTTCACGACGTGTCTTTATAGGCGGTGCCACACTTCATCCTTTTCCGAGACGAATACCGGAAAGCGAATGAAACAGCCCAAAAACATTCAGCAGCCACAAAACCACGGCAATGACCACCACTCCGTTCAAAATTGACTTGATGGATGACTGCATGGGGATGAAGCGATTCACCAGCCACAGAAGCACACCCACCACGATAAGAACTTCCAGGAGTTGAATTAACGGCATGATCTTTAACCTTTCTTCTTTGCGGGGCTAACGCCTCTCATCCGCCCGAGGTGTTGCCATGAGTTTCAATATTCGAGAGCTTTTAGGGTCGAATCGTGTCCGCCGCAGGTTCGCGCGCGGACACGCGGATGAAGAATGCCGATTGGCTGGATGTGGTCGCTGCAGCAACCTAAGAATTGAGAGCTACGAATCAGCGTCCGCGGCTCCGTCTACACACTCAGGAGAATAGAGAATGACAGGTGCAGACACTCATGTCTGAGCAAGATAGCTCACTTGCCGAAAACCCTGTACAGTGGCATTACAAATCCAGCGCTCGCCGCCTTTCGCCGCAAGTTGAGTTAGCATCCAGCCAACCCAGAAGAGACCGGACACTGGCGCGCGCCAGGGCGATCGAGCAGTCCGCCGCCCCGTAGTAGATGTTGAGCGTATCGCCATCGGCGTCCATCGTATATCCACAGGGGAACACGACGTCGTCAACGTCGCCGTGGCACTCGTAGTCCGCCTCTGGACCGAACATCCACGAATCGCCTCGCAGCAAACACCTTGCCGGATTCTCCAGCTCGAACAAAGCCAGCCCTAAGCGATAAAGACAGCCGGAAGGCGTGTGCCGAACCCCGTGATAGATCACGAGCCATCCCTTGGAAGTCTCGATGGGCGGAGGCGACAAACCAATCTTATTGGCATCCCACCAGGCGCCGCGGCGCGCTTCCAACATCAGCCGGTGTCTCCCCCAATGGTGCAGATCCGGAGAGTAGGAAATCCATATGTGAGCTCCAAGATTGGTCGCTGGACGATGAATCAGCGCCCAGTATCCATTGATTCGCCGAGGAAAGAGCGCCGAGTCCTTGTCATCCGGCGGCATAATCACGCCGTAGCGCTCGAAGGATCGAAAGTCTTTGGTCAGGGCCAGAGACACTCCAGGACCGCCGCGCGAATAGGAGGTATACGTAACCACGTATTGCTGCAGTTCGGGCACGAATGTAATGCGAGGATCCTCGATGCCCCAGATTTCCTCGGGAAAATCCTTCGGGCTGGGCGTCAATGTCGGTTCGCTGTCGATTTCCCACCCATCGACACCGTTTCGAGAGCGCGCAGCGCAAAGATGCGACAACCCACGGCGATCTTCGACGCGGCACAGCAGTAAAGTCGTTCCATCAGGCAGCAAAGTTGCGCCCGCGTTGAACACACTATTAATGGAGTACGGCCAATCCTTACTGGTCAGGATCGGGTTGGCGGGATGCCGAAGAAGCAAGGGCTCGAAGCGAGTATTCGGAGGACTGATTATATTTTGCGTGGGCATGGTCATGATGGGATTTCCGTTGGCTCAGACTCCTGCAAAGCGCTCATCTCCAGCAGTGCAGTCAAGAACGATAGCGTCGATTCTGCTCCCTGGTTCTCATTGGCGCGCTCGGGATGAAGCCCGTCACGACAGCCGCCAGTGACGCAATCATAAAGAGGAAGCTGGAGATCATTGTCGCCAAGGAACCAGTTGAAAGCCGACCAGGCTTCACTGCGCCAGCGGCTATCACCCGTTATACGGTACGCTTGCAGACATGCAGATACGGCGCCGGCAGCCTCAAGTGGCTGTTGGTCGAAACGCGCCTTATCACCACCCTGGCGATAAAAACCTTGCGACCCAATCGGCACGAAGTGGCCATTGGTTTCGCAGCGTTGCGTTTCGGTGAGCCAGTTCAGCGATTCGAGTCCCGCGGAGACCATGCGATCATCTGAGCAAGCAGAGCCGACGAGCAGCATGGCCTGGGGCAATCTTGCGTTGCCGTAAGCCAGAACGTTCTCAAACCACTTCCAATCCGGGCGTCGGGTCGATTCATACATGGCAAGCAGTCGCCCAGCGAGCACCGATCTGATTTTCTGTGCGTCGCGGTCGCCGGGATACGACGCGAGATATTCCTGAATTCCAAGAAGGGCGTAGGCGCAGGCCCGAGGACTGTAAAATTCCACAACCGCAGGCAGGGACAACTCGAATAGACGGCCGGCAGCACAGCGCAATCCATGATCGCTGGACCGTCCCAGAACCGTGCCCAGCGCCCACACTGCGCGTCCGTGACAATCTTCAGAACCCGCAGCTTCGTTCCAGCGCCGATCATAGCCGAGGAAGTTTCTGAATCTACCCGTTGCCGGATTGAACCCATGCTCCAGAAACGACAAATAGCGGCCTGAGAAATTTGCAACTGCCAAATTCGGTTTCTCCGGCTCATTTTTCTGCGGTTGATCATTGCCCACGCGCTCCAGCATCACCGTGAAAATGAGTGCGCGGGCATTGTCGTCGGTAGTGTGGCCCTCGCCTCGATTGGGGACGGTGAAGATTGCATGCTGTAGCACTCCGGTGTCATCGGTCAGCGCGTTGATATGATCCAGTTTCAATTCCGGTAGCCGATTGAGATCTTTGGGTGTAGCGCGAGCGGAGAACTGAACTCGGGGACTTTCCATACGATCGTTGCGCACGCGAGAGAAACTTTCCATATAGCCTTGAGCCACTCTTTTCCAGATCATCTCCCGCGCGAACAGATAGGCGCGTTTCCGCATCGCGTGACGTATCGCGGGAGTGTCCAGGAGTTCGATTGTCTTTTGCGCAATCGCGTCGGGATTTTGGAAAGGGACCAGCGCGCCCCGGCGGTCGTCTAACAACTCAATGGCATGCCAATACGGAGTCGAGATGATCGCTTTGCCCGCCCCCAGTGCGTAGGCCAGCGTGCCGGAAACCACCTGCGCCTCGTGCCGGTAAGGCGTGATGTAAATGTCTGCGGCGCCAATGAACTCAGCCATCTCCTCGGGACTGGCGAAGCGATTGTGAAACATCACCTGCGATTCCACTCCCACTTCTTTCGCCAAGGCTTGCAAGCTGGCTCGATATTTTTCACCCTCGCGGCGAAGAATATGAGGATGGGTCGCTCCGGCGACGAGGTAAACGACATTCTTGTGCCTCGACAAAATCTGCGGCAGCGCCTGAATCACATTTTCAATTCCCTTGTTCGGCGAAAGCAGGCCGAACGTAAGCAGCACCGCTTTCCCTTCCACTCCGAACTTGTCTTTGTAGAAATTTGGATCCAGGAACGGGAGGTCCGGAACGCCGTGAGGAACCATGTCGATCTTGCTGCCGGGAATCTTGAAGATTTCTTGCAGGAACTGGGACGAGAGCTGGCTCATGACGATAAGGCGATCCGAGAGTTCTGCGATCTCTTCCATCACCCTCAGTTGATTAGGGTCTGGCTCGCGCAAAACCGTGTGCAGCGTGGTCACTAAAGGCATTTTCAGGCGGCGCAGCAGATGCAAAACATGGCTTCCGGCTGGACCGCCGAAGATTCCATACTCGTGCTGCAGGCACACCATATCGATATTGTTGAAGTTAAGAAATTCAGCCGCTTCCTGATACGAGGTCAGGTCGTCCTGAGCAAGCGACCATCGCACTCGCGCGGGATAGTCGTAACCTTCTTCCGTGTCATTGACCGGGAGTGCCAACAGTCGAGCATTCCCGTACTCTGCGGAGATTGCGCTGCACAGGTCGGTGGTGAATGTGGCGATTCCACAGTGCCGCGGAAGATAATTTCCGATGACCGCGATCCGACTGGGCAGCGATGGCTTCGAATGCGCTCGGGTGCGAGTGGTTGAGGTCTTCTCCTGCACGAACGGAAGGGAACTAACCACTTCCAAGCCACGATTTGGAAACACTGTGATTGGTATCGCCATTTTTTCTTTGCCTGGTGAGAACAATTGCTGCGTGAACTCTCCCGAGGAGCCGCAAGCAAGCACTGAGGATGGATTAAAGTTTCCGCTTTTGAGTATTCAACTAAATGAGACTTGAGAACTGGTCACTATTGACCATTTTATTGGTGAGCAACCCTGCATTATGGCGCAATGAAGGCAAAGCAGAAGGACGCCTTGGCGGTTCGCTGCCCCACGTGTGGCGCGAAGCCGGGCGAAAAGTGCGAGCTCAGCACCGGCCTGCCACGTACGAACCCGCATCGAGACCGGCGCTTAGTGGCTTCGGACAAGTAGTTGCTCATCGGGCGGATCTGGCCAGTCTTCACTGGCGAAGCCGATCAGCGTCCGGAATCCCGCCACTCCTTTTTCAGACTCGTGCCGAGTTGAACAGTTGCTGACATAAGCCCTCCTGAGACAATCACCGCAATCGACGTAACAGCGCCGTGAGCAATCTTTCAGGATCATCCATTTCTCTTCGACATACTGTGCAAGAATGCACACTCCGCAGATTATTAACTTGTCATGATTTATGCGAGTTCGCCCTATTCCAAAGACTATACTTACCGATGATGAGTTCCGCAGCAGCGGCCAAGAAGAACGGCAAATTCGACTCCGACACTTTCCTTGCGACGATTGGCGATGGCAGGAAGATCCTATCCGTTGAGAGAAAGCAAACGATATTTGCGCAAGGCGACCAGGCGGACGCCGTTTTCTATGTCCAAAAAGGCAAAGTGCGGCTCACTGTTGTATCGAAGATCGGCAAGGAAGCGACGATCGGCATCGTGAGTCAGGGGAACTTCTTCGGGGAAGGTTCACTGGCAGGGCAGCTCTTGCGAATGGGCTCGGCAGCGGCGATGACAGACTGCGAGATCCTGCGGGTTGACAAGAAAACGATGATGGATGCGCTGCACCGCGAACCTGCGTTTTCTGAGATGTTTGTGGCTTACTTGCTGGCGCGGAATATCCGCTACGAAGAAGATCTGGTCGACCAGCTGTTCAACTCCAGCGAAAAGAGACTGGCCCGCGTCCTTCTATTGCTCGCTCATTTTGGCAAGGAAGGCATTCCCGAAACCGTCGTCCCTAAGATCAGCCAGGAGACATTAGCCGAAATGGTCGGCACCACCCGTTCTCGTGTCAGCTTCTTCATGAACCGCTTCAGAAAGCTGGGCTTCATTCACTATGCCGGCGGTGCAGAAGGCGCTTTGCAGGTCCACAGCTCTCTGCTCAATGTAGTTTTGCACGATTAGAGTTCCGCACACTGCAACGCAAGTGACGCGAACCTGGCTCTCTTACACCTTCTCCACTAGCTCGCGAAACTCTTTGGCATGCTTGTGGCTCGCTTCTGCCTGGAGCTGCGTAAGCCGCCGGGGACGCGTGTCTAGCTCTGCTTTCTTCTGATCAATACTGCTCCCCTGGGGAAATAGTCCAAATGCAGCCGCGTGAGCAATTGTGAACAGCCAAGTGAAAGGGAAAGGGAGAACATGAGGGAGCACTAAGAAAAGACTGGTGTTATCCCACCGCTCCTCGGAGGACCTATGTGGATTCTTTCAAAGCGCGCACGGCAATTGGCAATCGCCCATGCCGGACTTGAATCGCTAATCTTGGAACGCACAGCGGAACTACAGAACCTATCGCAGCGGCTGCTTCAGGTGCAGGATGAGGAGAGGCGAAAAATAGCGCGCGACCTGCACGACACCACAGGCCAAACCCTGGCTGCACTGAAAATAAGCGTTTCGCTGCTTCAGGAAAGCTGCACGAAAGACTCGTCAGTACTGGCGGCAATCTCTGACGTTGAACAACTGGCCAATCAGGCCATCGAAGAAATTCGAACGATGTCATACCTTTTGCATCCACCCTTGTTGGATGAGGTAGGCTTTGCTTGCGCTGCGGAGTGGTATATCGAAGGCTTCGCCAAGCGGAGCGGAATCAGCGTGAGTGCCCATATGGGCGAATCACCTGAAAGACTGCCGAAGAAGATGGAGGTCGCTCTTTTCCGGGTGTTACAGGAGAGCTTGACCAATGTGCATCGACACTCCGGGACCTCGGCCGTCAGGGTATGTTTTGAACGGCAAGCTGGAGCAGTGATGCTGGAGATACAAGACTTCGGACGGGGCATACCGGCAGAGCGGTTAGGCGGGCTGAGGCAGGCAAGTGCGGAAATGGGAGTCGGCCTTGCTGGAATGCGCGAGCGACTGCATGAACTGAACGGGGAGCTTGAAATAGAATCGGATGATAAGGGAACGAGCCTGCGGGCCATAATTCCACGCTATGCACCTGCTCGACCTCAAGTGGCAGATTACGGGCAAATCGCCGCCTGCGGGTAGGATTGCGAATAAGGGTCGGCGCGAATCGATCGACTCGATTCGCCATCGGTCGGACTACGCTTGTTCCTTAACTGACATGGGGCGACTCTGCAGGAAGTTGATGATCAGTGCGCAATTTATTTGCAGGCCACCGTTGTAGCTGACGAAGCCCTTCTTCCTGAACCCGCTCATAAATTTGCTTACCCTTGCGCGGGTGGTCCCAACCATCTCCGCCAGGGTTGATTGACTCACTTTCAGGGGGTACTCAGGCTTTGATTCTTTGGTTATTTGCGCAAACAGCAAAAGAACTCGCGCTAGGCGCCTTTCACTGAAATTGAAGAATTGATCTACCAGGTCTTCCTCGATTCGAATGATCCGGGAGAGCAGATATTCAACAAAAAGTGCCGCAAACTGCGGATCGCGCTCGAGCGTGCGAATCGTGCTCTGCTTTCGCAGGCGAATGATATTGGACGGCCCAATTGATCTCGCGGTATAAATCCGCTGAGATTGCCCTGCCATGCAGCCTTCACCAAAAAAGCTGCCGCGCTGCAGGAAGGCGACTATAGCCTTTTTGCGACGAGTGGAAACAGCCGTGAGCTTCACCGTGCCGCTCTGAACGTAGAAAACAGCATCGGCTGTATCCCCTTGCGAAAAGATGACTTCTTTGTCTTGGTAGTCGTGAACCGTCATCCCAGTACGGAATTTCGTGCGGAAAACTGCGGGACTGAAACGGAGGGTACGTTTAATTGCCATTCGGGACAGGGCAATCGTACCCACGAGGGACCAAACTCGTCTAGATGTTCAAAATTGAACATCACGGCCACGATTCTGGGCGCATGGTCAGACACGCGGAACTATCCGATGCTGCTTCCCTTAGAAAATTTCGCAGCTTATTCGGTTGCTCCCGTATCCTTGGGCGGGTCGGCGCGCCAGACGTACATGTATTTCTCGTCGCTCGACGTTTCCACTGGGATGTTTCTCTCGCGCGTTACGCGGTTCAAAGCAGAGCGAAGATTCTGCATCTTCTCGCCGTTCAGACTGCTCAACGGAATCTTGATCGCTTGCCGGGCGTTCAGTTTTGAAAGGTCACACAGAATGTCCGCCACCGCTTTCCGATGTTTTCCCTTACGACCCTGCGGGACGTCGGACCGATTCATCGACTCATAGTGGACGCCGTTTCCGTTTCCATTGCGTCCCATTGGTGGCCTCCCTTTAACGTGTAATCCTATCCGTATCCACAAATCGTACTGCAAAGAATCGTAATCCTGCAAGTGAAAATCTATACGAACCTAGCAAGCGCAGGCAATCTGACGTCTAGACGTAGCAATAACACTATTATTTTCAAAAGATGTGCACTATTGAACAGCTCTCCTCGCACTAAGACCTGCTAAGAATTGACCCGCATGATTTGGGCCACGCTACCATGGTTGGCGGTGTGGGTGACTGAGACGCTCAGGAAGTAAACGATGTTATAGCAATTCGTCCTGGCGTTCTCTTGAGGGGGCACCCAACCATGACTCCAGTTTCGATGGCCAAGAACAAAAACGAGTTCGATCCCAGCACTTTTCTTGCGACCATAGGAGCGGGCAGGAAATTTGTGCTCTTCCCGAAGAAACAGCGCATCTTCACGCAAGGGGATAACGCCGATGCCGTGTTTTATATCCAGACCGGTAAGGTAAAACTCACTGTGGTCTCGAAGACCGGCAAGGAAGCCACGATCGGAATATTAGGTGAGCGAGATTTTTTTGGCGAAGGTTCCCTTGCGGCCCAATCACTCCGCATGGGCTCCGCAACCGCACTCACGGATTGCGCCGTTCTGCGAATTGACAAGAAAGCCATGATGGAAGCGCTGCATCGCGAACACGAAGTTTCCGACATGTTCGTAACGTATTTGCTGGCGCGGAATATCCGTTACGAAGAAGATCTGGTGGATCAGCTTTTTAATTCGACCGAAAAGAGGCTGGCACGGATCCTTTTACTGCTGGCTCACTTTGGCAAGGAAGGCAAACCTGAGACTGTAGTTCCCAAGATTAGTCAGGAGGCGCTCGCGGAAATGATCGGCTCCACCCGCTCGCGGGTGAGCTTCTTCATGAACCGATTCAGGAAAATGGGATTTATTCACTACAACGGTGGACTCCAGGTTCACACGTCTCTGCTCAATGTCGTTCTACACGATTGAGTGCTTCACTTTATGCGGTGGTCAGATGACCCGCCCCGCTCGCGCTCGCTGGATCCCATTCAATCGGCAACAAATGACGAGTCCGCCCTCGTTCGGTTGGCCCACTTTGCCGATGGCCGCACGACAGGCACATTGCTCCCACTTGCCTGATGTCAGTCTCTTTCGATATTTCATTCTCCCGGACTGCAACCGCTCCGGCGATCACCGGACCGGCACACAGGTCACAAGCGTAAGCGGACAGGTGAAGATACTGTTTTCGCATTCGTCTCCTCGCAGCGCCGAAACAGATCTCTTATACATCAACATCCTAGGTGTTGACAGCTGGGATATCTGGTCAGTATTGCTCGGCTTGCCTCGCTGGCAACTGACCGCCATTATTTTTCCCTAATTCACCACCCAGGCGGGGCGACACAGGTGTCAGGCCCATCCCCGTCGACCGTAAGTTCCCTGCCCAAGGCCAACGTGCACAACAAATGGGGCAAAAGTGTTCACAATTGAGCAGCTTTAGTTGGACACATCCTCGATCATTCGTGAAGTGGGGAGTATGAGTGATGTCCAACTACTCGGCTGGAAAGACCATTCTGTGTATCGACGATGATGACGGCGTGCTGAGTTACCACAAGGCACTGCTGGAGAGACGCGGATACGAAGTGCTCACGGCAGATTCCGCCCGAGAGGGCTTACAACTTGCGGAAGTCTGCCCGGTTGCCGCCGTGATCGTCGACTATCACATGCCCGATATGAATGGGCATGAGGTCGCAACCAAAATAAAGCGCATCAGACCACAAGTTCCAATCGTCATGGTTTCCAGTGACGATGCGGTTCCGGAACAAGCGTTGGATGCGGTTGATGCGTTCGTTTCCAAAGACGAAGTAGCCAGACGCCTATTATCGGTGCTCAACCGAGTCTGCCGTGAAGGCCCGTCCAGCTTTCCCATGAACGACAGAAGCATCGCCTGAGACTGTATCTGGTGGCCCAGTGGGTTTCGAGCCTACTGATTATTCAGGCTCCAGGCCCGCGTATTGAGCAATTGTGAGCAGAATTGGGGGAAGCGCTTCTGTATACCTAAATGGCATGGCCACCAACAACACTCTCCTCTGCATACATCGGGACCCGGATCAACTGAGTTTATTGCAGGAAAACGGATACGAATTGCTGACCGCGACGAATGGCCATGACGGTCTGCGGTTGTTTGCTTCCCAGCCTGTGGATGCAATTGTGCTCGATTACCACCTCGGACTCTTAGATGGCACATTTGTTGCAAATGAGATCAAGCGGACTCGGCCGACGATTCCCATCGTCATGGTAGCTGACGATTTGGAATTGCCTGACGGCGCTTTGAACTCGGTCGATGCACTGGTCACTAAGTCTGACGGCGCCCACTTCCTTTGGGCAACCGTTCACTTTGTATTGAGTGTGAAGCCCGCCCAGAATCGCGAAGCAAAGCACAAGTCGCAGAGCAAACCGTCATCTGACCCTAAGGACGCACCATTTTCCGCAAGGGAGCGGAGAAATATTCGGGCGGGAACAATCCGGTTGTGAGGATGCTGCACAAACAACGGCATCGAATGTCCCAGACGAACCTCGATACTCGATTACCCCACAAATACGTCTTCAGATTGCGTTTCGACGGCCGCTCAGAAGGTTAATGACGAGAACTACCAGCGCCACCACAAGCAGCAAGTGGATCAGGCCGCCGGCCACATGCAAACTGAAGCCGAGAAGCCATAGAATCAGAAGCACTACGAAAATAGTCCAAAGCATATCTATTCTCCTTTGCTCATCTTTAAATCTTGAGGGTCTTACCCTTTTTGGTTGACTAAGCCTTTCCAAATGCCTTTCCGCACTCCAAACAAAATCGCCGGGATCGCGGTGTAATCAGGCTGCAGAAGGGACACATCCTTTGTGATTCAAAGGTTTGAGTCGCTGGCCTGACGGTCACGGTCAACTTCGAAAATGAATCGGCGATGCCCGCTAGCCTTCTACGAAGACGATCGCGGAGCCGACCAAGCGTCATAGGTTTGCCCGCACTCTCATTTCGCAACCTTCGCAAATCAACCATGACAGGCCACGGGCAGCGATGCTGTGCAGGATTGCTCACAATTCAACCGGAACTTCGAGTGGCATGGGTGAAACTCGGCGAACTTCGCTTCTGACGCACAGACGGAAGGTGAGCAATTCAGATCAGCTATTGGTTTGGGTCTGAGCGATCATAGTGGCAGAGATGAGCACTTCTTCTCTCTCTTTCAGGTCTTCTGAACTAAGTCAGCCCATCTGAAGTTGTCACTCCTTAGTTCCACAGCTCCGAAAGGAACAATTCATGAAAAAGACAATTTCACTCTTGTTAATGAGCTTGATCGGCATGGTTGGCACTTACGCATTTGCCGGGTCGGACCGGGAAGACACGGTCGACCGCATGCAAAAGTCCGTAGACGTTCTGCAATCGATCATGTCAACCCCCGATAAAGGTATCCCGGAAGAAGTGCTGAACGGTGCAAAATGCATCGTCGTAGTGCCGAACTTGCTTAAAGGCGGCTTCATCTTTGGTGGCAAGCACGGACGTGGCGTGGCTTCCTGCCGCACAGCTGAAGGTTGGAGCGCTCCCGCATTCGTTTCGGTTGGTGGCGGCAGTTGGGGATTGCAGATCGGCGTCGAAGGCGTCGATCTGGTCATGCTCATCATGAACGACCGTGGTTTGCAACATTTGCTTTCCACCAAGTTCGAGCTTACCGGTGAAGGATCGGTAGCGGCGGGCCCGGTTGGCCGCCACACTTCCGCCGGAACTGACGTATTGCTGAACACTGAAGTGCTGACGTACTCGCGCTCGAAAGGCATATTCGCCGGGCTGACGTTGGAAGGTGCAGTGATCGAGCAGGATAACGACTCGACTCGCGCCATTTACGGACACCACATGATGTTCCGCAACATTCTTTCGGGCAAGGCGTCAACTCCCGCAAGCGGAGACGCGTTTGTGAAGGCTGTGTCCGAAGCCGGCCACCAGGCCCACATCGCGGAAGCACGAGAAGACAACAAACAGTAGTTGCATCAGAATGCCAGTAGCGAGGTGATTTGTGGCTGACCGGAACCCCAAAGGTTCCGGTCAGCATTACAAAACGCCGGGCAAGTTGTGCAAACGAGCTTTCACGGGGTCATTGACGATAGTTAAAAGTGGTATGCATAATGTGCGACTATATCGTATATTATGCATATGTGGATTCCGCGCGCCGTTGAACCCCGCCTGCAACGTTCCGCGAAGACGCGGCCGGTGGTCGTGCTGACTGGAGCCAGACAGACTGGCAAAACCTCCACTTTTCTGCGCCTTTTCCCGAAACATGCGTTTGTTTCCCTCGATCTCCCCGCCGAAGCTGAGCAGGCCGAAAAGGAACCGGGCACTTTTCTCCAACGTCATCCGCCACCCGTGCTCATTGATGAGGTTCAATATGCGCCTGGCCTGTTCCGACACCTTAAGGTGGCCGTCGACGCCAACCGTACACGCAACGGGCAATTCCTGCTGACTGGTTCGCAGAAGTTCACCCTGATGAGGAACGTTTCCGAATCGCTGGCAGGCAGGGCCGATATCGTGGAACTGGAAACCCTTTCGTTTGCCGAGATTCAAGGGGCGTTGCCGCAAACCGGGATCGAAACTGCCGTCGTGCGCGGCGGTTTCCCGGAGCTGTACGCCAATCTGGACATAGATCCTGTAGCCTTTTACAACTCGTATCTTGCTACGTATCTGGAACGCGATGTGCGCTCCTTAACCAATGTTGGCAGCCTGCGGGACTTCGAGAGATTTCTGCGCGCGTGCGCACTTCGCTCTGCCAACCTCTTGAACAAAGCAGATCTGGCACGCGATGTCGGCATTGCGCCTTCGACTGCGAACCACTGGCTGTCCATGCTCGAAGCCTCGGGTCAGATCGTATTACTTGAGCCCTGGTTCTCGAATCGGACCAAGTCCATTGTCAAAAGCCCCAAACTCTATCTCGCTGACACTGGTCTGCTTTGTGCTCTGCTGAACATTCGGTCCGAAGAAGGTCTTCGGCAATCCCCGGCAGTAGGCGCGGTCTGGGAGACGTTCGTCTTCGCCCAACTTCGGGACCGAGAGCGCCGCGGAGGGCGGACAGGGAGTCTCTTCTTCTGGCGCGACCGAACTCGCGAAGTAGATTTCGTCGTGGACACAGGCGGACGATTAGAGCTGTTCGAAGCAAAGTGGACGGAGTTGCCAGATGTTGGTGACACCGTAAATCTCGACTTCGTGCGCAACGTGGTGGGCAAAGCGCGCGTAGCCGCTGCTGCTGTCGTCTGTCGCGCAGCAAACGGCTTTCCGCTTCCGAATGGATTTCGGGCGCTACCTGTAACCGAACTGAGATGAATTTGCCCTGAGAGTGTTCAACTTGGGGCGGAGCCCGTTTCGTAGAACTAGAAATCTGACATCCCCCGGATAGCTGAAGAATAAGCCGAGGCGCAAAGGCCAGTGTCAAGGCTCTTCGACCGCGAACGCGGCCCGCGAAGCGCGGCCTTGACACTGGCCGGGCCTCGGCTATGCTCTGCCTATCCGGGGCATATCATTTCGTGAATCCTGCATCACAGACCTAGACCGAAACCGTGACTGATCTGATTCGTGTGTGTGGTTTCTGGTTCTATCTTGTGCGCTCTTGGCTCTTGCTGAATCGCAGGAGAATGGGACACGTCGCGGCTGAGTTCCTGTCCGAGCGTCGCTGCGTTGTTCGTATAAATCTGAGCGTCATAGCGGCCACGTGAAACCGAGACATAGGCCATGCGGCTATTGAGCAGATCCTTAGCGCCCAACTCGGTGTCTACGTGAATCAGGACACGGTCGGCAGTCTGTCCCTGACTGGAGTGGCTGGTCATGGCATAACCATGGTCGAGATGCGGATGCTTGCACGGATCGAGTTCGACCGCGCGACCACCGTCCATCTTCACGCTCAGCCGCTCGTCTCCGTCGATGCTCTCGATTGTCCCCAATTCTCGGTTGGCAACTTTTAGCTCGTTGGCCGGCGCAGTGAGCTGAATGCGGTCGCCTACCGAAAAACTCCGCATCTCCTCGCGGAAGACTGAGACTCCCTGCTGCCTGCGTGGATCGTAAGTGCGCAGCGCGCCGTCCTGCAGCTCGACTGTCAGCCGGTTTTTCGGAGCGTCGATGCTCTTCACCTGTGCGTACGCGCCTTTCCCGATGCCGGTCTCCTTCGATGCACGCGAATAGCGCAGCACATCGCCCACCTCATAGCGCTCGGCCCATGTGCGGTCCGCGCCGGTGAGGTCTTGGCGCGGTACTAGTGTCCTGATGCGGTGCTCCTCCCTGCTGACGAGGCCACTCCGCTGCAATTCTGCATGGACGCGCTCGTTGATCTCCATGCGAGAGCGATTATCGGGAGAAATCACCAGGGTGTTCTCCGGCGATTTTGCGTAGTCCTTCGCAATCGCGGCGATGCGCTCGTCGCGGCCTTGAATCTCATGGACTCGGCCCTGTCGGTCAAGATTCTGTATTGCTTCCTGTACTTCGCCTTGGGCAAGCTGCTGGACTACTTGTTTCAGTTCTGGGTCTTTCTGGCGCACGATCTCTTCGAGCTTCACCGTTTTCATACCGGCGTCCTGGAGTTGCGCAAAGGGCCTCCCGGCCTCAACCGCCTCATGTTGCCGCCGGTCGCCGACCAGCAACACACGGTCATTCGTATGGAGCTGGTTCACAAACTCATGCACCTGCCGGGTCGATGCCAGAGAGGATTCGTCGAGCACATAGAGCCGTTTCTCGCCGGTATCTGGCTGCTGTCCACGAACCAGATGCTTCTGTAGCGTGGATGTCTCCATGCCTGCTTCCCCAAGTTTCTGCGCCGCGCGGGACGTTGGCGCGAAACCTTCCACCCTGTAGCCCTCGGCCTCCGCGCCTTCACGAATCACGGAGAGAGTTGTTGTCTTGCCCGCGCCTGCGATGCCGTCTAAACCGACAACCTTCTCCCGCGAAAGAAAGATTTCCTCTACTACTTGGCGCTGCGACGCATTCAACTCCGTGTGGCGGTCTTCGGTGGCGATGCGTACTCGCGGCGAGACCAGCATAGGATCGCCGTAGTCACGCCGATTGCCTTGCTGCATCCGGCCAACGATCTCACTCTCCATGTGTACCATCGCGGCGGTTGTGTACTGTCTGCCAGCACCAACGTGTGAGACTTCCCGGAACTCCCCGGCCTCGATCCGGCGCTCGAACTCTTGCCGGACCTGGGCATAGGTAGTTTCTCCCATGCCGCGCACCAGCGCTGTTTCAAGGATCGCACGGCGGTCCTGCACAGCCGATCTCTCGAAGACATGATCGCGTGCCCATGTCACGGCCTGCTTCGCCTGAACCTCTGGCTCCGGCATCTGGTATTGCCTATGTTGGCGTGCCTGTGCGATGACGCGGTCCGCCTGATGCCCGTACTGTGCGGCCAACTCGCGGTGCCGGTGTAAAACTTCTTCCGGCGAAAGCAGTTCCTTGCGGTCGCGCGTATGGTGGGCCGCAATCTGTGCCGCCGCGGCTCCGTCGATTCCTTGTTCTCGGAGATGGTCTTTGATCTGTTCACGCCTCGGACTGGAAGCCTCCAGATACTCCTTCGTGTAGCCTTTTACTTCCGGTTGGCCATGCTTGCCTCGCTCCAGTTCGTAGCCTAGCTTTTCCAAACGCAGAGCCAACTCGGATCGGTAGACCGCCGTGGCGTAGCGTTGTGAGACGAACATCTCGTGTGGCTGCAGAGCTCGCATCTGTTTCCCATTTTCGAGACCGTTCTCGCGCTCGGTCATGTTGAAGATGACGGCATGAGTATGAAGCTGGGGCGCAGCATAGCCATCGACGGGCCGCGCGGTGTCGTGCTCGAAAGTGGCGGCGATAAATTTTCCGGTCGTCTCTGGGGCATGGACATTGCCGATCCGCGCCTGCGTGTATCGCTCAAGTTCTTGCAAGGCTATGCGTACACTCTCCCGATGAGCTTCTCGCACACGATCATCGCCGCCCACGAGAGCGGTGAGCGATACCGACTTCGGCGCGGAGAAGGTGGCGTCCCACCCGGCGCGATGCTCGGCGCTGGTCACGTCTCTGCCAGATTTGCCTTCATAGGTTCTCGAAACTTGATGCCGGACAAGCTGTTCTTCGGTGTGCGGATGCTGGCCTTCACTCAGTCGCGCAAAGTGTTCGGAACCAACGCCACCTTGCAACCCCCACTGCTCTGCGAGCCTGCCCTGCCACTCACTGTGACCCTGCTGATCGCGGCTCCAGTAGTTTTGTTCCTGCGAGGCAAACTCCCGCACATGGTAGGTCTGCGCCTGGCTGGCTGACAGCGGTTTCGAGATCGTGAGCATACCGAGCATTCCTCAAGCGTGAAGTTGTGTTCTTGGCAATTTGTCTCTCATTCGATTCCCTTCGTTTTCTCCCAGGCGAAGGCCTCTTTTGGTTTGGTTTGGGGCGCACCGATGGTCGAACCATTGACAGTCGAAAGAAAGAGCGCAAGCATCGGCTGGGTAGGCTTCTTCAGCGGATCGGCTGGAGCATTCGCGGGCACTGATGGCGTTGGTTTCGGCGCGATCTCTGGCATCTGGCGCTGCGAAAATCTTGGCAGTCTGAATCGGATTCTGCTACTTGTCTTCCATCGCTGGATCAAACTTGGCCGAGGTCGACCCCATTCGATCGTCTCCACATCCCGCCCTTTCCGTGAGGACCTGTTCTGCAACACACTCCGCACAGCCAGCAGCAAAAGGAACATCGCGGCTACCCAAAGCAACGGCGTCAAGAGCGAAAAGCTTCCGGGAAAAGGCAGGGCGCTCATGGCATACGAGCTCTTTCCTTTCGCCCGCGGGCGAAGAAGTCGTCAAGCAGTTTGCGTGCCTGCTGAAGCTTTCGTGCGTCTGCCTGGTCGCGAATTGTGAGGACGGAATCAGGCGACAATTGTCTGCCTTCCGATGCCGCTTGGGAGGCTGCATGGAAGAGATTCAAGAGTGCGTAACGCACCGCCCATACTTCGGCCAACACCAGTTCTGCGGGGTCAGCGGGCCGCTGCCGCGCGGCGCACAGAGCGGTCCCGCGCAGCCACTCGGAGAGAGCCTGTCCCGCGCTTTCCGCGGCAGCTTCTAATTCTCCTAGTTCTTCGGGAGTCAGTCTCGTGGCCGCGGTCTTGGTGCGGAAGCCGGGCTTCGCCTCTTCTCCGAAAGGCAAACTGGACTGGGGATTAGCTTGAGCGCGAGGACTACTCATTGGACGAACCGCCTCGTTGCACTACGGCGCTTGATTCCGCTGCGATTAAACTGCGTAATTGCTAGTTCACAGCAAGGTCTTGCGCTTCAACGCGTTTACGCGAGTCGATACTCTGGAGCCACCTTTCACAAACAAACATTATTGTTCGATATCTCAGTCACTCAGCAGTTGACGAATTTTGTTGACGCAGCGAAAGTTAACCTGCGTAAACGGCGAAGTTTCATCTGGCGTTCCGCAGATCCCAACTTGGGGGTGACGTGTCCACCATTCTTCCGGTGCGAAGCACCGCCTCGCTCACATCTCGCCATATTCCAACGCCAACGTGTCCCACGCCTGCATCACGTCTGGCGACTGCCATGCACGGCGAAACAGATTCTGAATGGATTTCCAGTGCTCCATGGGGAAGACGAAACTAATTCCGTTGTCACAGGCACAGAAATTCACATCGAACTCTTGGTTCTCCATGATTCCAACGTGGGCGTAGAAATAGTGTCCTTTCCATTGAGCCAGTGGGCGAGTCAAATCGAGCCCTTCCAGCATCCTTCGGAATTCCGCAGTTCTCGCGTATCCATTTACCGGATAGCGTGGCGCAAGCGGGCCAGGAAAATGCAGGTAGGGAGAGAAATCGTTCCCCTCCTCTCGCACCAGATCGAGGCGGTATCCGCCCTCCTCCTGGGATGGCAATCCGCGCTGCATTGGGGCTTCAAAGTCATCGTCGTCGCCAGCGGGTTTCGGTCGTAAGGGCTTGCGGTGAACTGCGTAATGGCCTCGGGCACAGACGCGCCAGAGGGTATTCCAGTATGGCCAAAGCACTTCGTTCAGCTTTTCGATATTCGAGAACGTTTCCTGATCCAAGAGCGTGTAGAGATTGCGAACGGCGAGCAGTGGTCGTCGGCGCTTCTGAGCCGGGTCTCTGAGCATCTGAATCGTTCGCGTAACGACTCGACGGAGGTCGTCACTATCGACATCGTCCGGCTCCTTTGCAGCGACTTGTTTGTCCTCGGGAAGCGTCATCAAATAGAGGAAGTCTAGGGAAAGCTTCTTCCTTCTGCGGGCGATTGCGTAAACGGCGAGAAATGCCTCAAGAATCTCGGCCAGAGAGTCGTAAGAAAGCTGGCCTTGTTCGGTGCTCATAAATGACTGCGCACCCTTGGCGCAATAGTAGGCAACGAGAGCCCATTCAGCCTGCGTGAGCGGCATGTGTGCCTCCGCTTTCCCGCGAATGTTGAGCAGAGAATCTGTCGGCTCAGTGAGCAGCTTTGCCAACTCAAGACGGTCGTCTCTAGCCGACTCCAGCAGTTGCTTTGCGGCCTCGGATGTCGAGACGGTTTGGCCGGTCTTCTGGGCAATGACTTCCTTCAGTGTTTCCAGCCTGGAACGCAGTTCTTCGGAGATACGGATGGAGATCACCGGCTGATGAGCCGTTGCTGCTTTCACTGCCATGAGCATCCTCGATTAAAATAAGTAACGTTACATATTGACTGTATTGGTACCCATGCGTTATTGTCAAGCGCAATGCCAGCCAGGAGTTGATCAACCATGCCCCAGCCAAATCGAACAAGAAAACCTTCTTCCCTTCATTTCGCAGATACCGCAGGTTGGAACACAAGCAGCCGAAAACCTAGCGTTAGAGCTCTTCCGCACCTGGGTGCACAATCACCCGAGCCTTTTGTAGAGGCAAATGCAGCTGGGGAATTTCTGAATTATTCGTCTCGAACGATAAAACAGATGGCCCGAGAGGGGCGGATTCCCGCTCATCCTTTCGGATACGGTGCTCGCAAGAGATGGTATTTCCTCATCTCAGAGCTTGCGGAACATCTTCGCGGTCAGGTAAATTCCGTTCATGGAGAAGCTGGTCGTGACAAGACACAAAGGAGGGTCATTTGAGTCACGATCACTGCAAGCCTGTCCGCTACAACCGCGGCATGCTTCGCAAGGAAAAGAGAGCAGTCGGGACGGTGTGGGTGTTCCGCTGGAGCGAGGAAGTGAACGGACAGCGGCGCCAGCACAAAGATGTGATTGGCACGACGAAAGAATTCCCTACCGAAGCGGCAGCGAACAAAGATGCCGATCGGCGACGATGCCAGCTCAACGAAAACAAAAAGTACTTGAGCCTAAAGGCGATTACGTTTGGGGAACTCATCAACCATTACGTCAACCACGAACTACAACGCTTATCGAGATCGGCTCGCAAAGCAAACAAGTCGTACATCAAGAACTGGATCGAACCGAATTGGCACGGTCATCTTGCCGGCGGCATGAAGACCATGCAAATTCAAGAATGGTTGGACAAAATCCAGCGCCCGGACGGAACCAAACTGAAGATCAAGAATGTGCTGTCGGCGATCTTCTCGCACGGAGTCCGCTGGGAATTGGTAGAACGCAATCCAGTCTGCGGCCAAGGAGGGAGTCCCGGCCATCGCGGTGCTTCAACGGGGGTTCGCCAAAGCAGCAGGGTCTCAATTCAGCGTCTGACTCTTGCCCCAGATGTCGTTCGTCAAACGCTGGAGCAGTTGCCTTTACGAGAGGCGACGATGGCACTCGTAGATGCAGTCACGGCTCTCCGTGCGTCGGAGTTAGTCGCCCTGAAGTGGAAACATGTCGGCTGGGAGACAGGAATCCTTCAGTCCGAGTTTGCAATGGTCGAAGGCGAACTGAAAGAGACCAAAAGCAGGAACAACCCACTGCCACTGGCGGAGTGTGTGCTACAAGTGCTTCGTCTTTGGCGCGAAAACACGGCCTATCGATCGGACGAGGATTGGATCTTTGCCAGTCCGCATTATCATGGCAAGACTCCTTACACCTATCAAATTCTCTTCCGTCGCCACATCCGTCCCGTGATCGAGAGAATCTCCGGAATCAAGAGCAGCAAAGAAGCGCCGATCGGATGGCACACGCTACGCCGGTCGCTAGCGACATTGTTGATCTCGAACGGGGAGAATGTGAAGGTCGCACAGTCACAGCTTCGGCACACAACCCCGAAGATTACGCTGGAGCTTTACGCACAAGCGGTTTCAGCCGATCAGCAGGAAGCCCACAAGAAGGTCGTGCAAATGGTGCTTCCGGCGGAATTCTCAGAGAAACTGAAGGCGCGGAGCGTTACCGCAACAGCGTAGAAAGCAGAGTCTCTTTTGCTCTGGGTGTCCGGGGGTGCCCGAAATCGGCCCTGCCGAAATTCACTAACTACTTTGAAATCTTGGTGAGCGCGGCAGGATTCGAACCTGCGACCCATGCCTTAAAAGGGCATTGCTCTACCAACTGAGCTACGCGCCCGCCCGCCTTTCAATCTAACATATTCCCAGGCACCTATTGCGCCGACTGCGGCAGCCTGGCTTTGCCGCGGTCGAGCCCTTTCCACGCGATTTCAGAAGCGCCAACGGCGTTGCTGGAATAGAATAGCGCTTCGCCAAATCTTGCCCTATGAGCACTCCGAGCGAACTCCGGAAAAACTGGGAAGGCCGCGTAGTGGATGGAAAGTTCCCGCTGCGGCAATGGCTGGGAGCCTCGGATCACGGCGCTGTATTTCTTACCGACCGAACCAGCGCGGAACCGCAGAAGGCCGTCATCAAGCTCATCCCCGCGGATTCACGCGAGGCCGCTCAGCTTTCCCGGTGGGCAGACGCCGCGAAACTTTCCCATCCCCACCTGATTCGGATCTTCGAATACGGACGCTGCCAGATCGACGACACCCGGCTGCTCTATGTCGTCACCGAATACGCGGAAGAGAATCTGGCCGAGATTCTTCCGCTGCGGCCGCTTTCTGCCGCTGAGGCTTCCGAAATGCTTCGGCCCTCAGCGGAAGCCCTGGCTTATCTTCACAAGTCCGGGTTTGTACACGGTCGCATCAAGCCCTCGAACATCATGGCGGTCGGCGATCAGTTGAAGATTTCTGGCGACAGACTTAGCAAGTCCGGGGAGCGCGGCGATGCGCGTACACCCAGCGTCTACGATGCGCCCGAGGCGGCAAGCGCAGGGCTGTCCCCTGCTGCCGACATCTGGTCGCTCGGGGCCACCCTGGTTGCCGTCCTGACGCAGAACGAGCCGAGGCTTGAGAACCTCGCCCCGGAGCCGGTGGTCGTTCCCGAAACGATTTCGCAAGCTATTCGTGAAGTCGCGGGACGGTGCCTGCAGATCGATCCGCAGCAGCGCTTCACAGCGAGCGACATTCTCAGCCGGCTCCAACCTCAGGCCAGCCGACCCGCAGTTCCCGTTAGTGCGAGAGTAGTCGAGACGCATCGATCAGCAGCGCATTCCAAGCGGTGGATTGTCGCGCCCATCCTTGCCGCGGCCCTCGTCCTCGGGGTGTGGGTTGGGAACAAGCTTATGTCTCATCAGCCTTCGGTCCCGGCGGCCGAAGTTGCGCCTGCGAAGACTCCAGCAGAGATTCCTCCCGAGCGATCTCCAGCGCCGTTTGCCGAGAAGGCACAGCCCGCGCCAACGGGAAGCGCGCAAGGCAGTGTGCTTCATCAGGCCATGCCTGACGTTTCGCGGAACGCACAAAACACGGTCCAGGGACGTCTCAAAGTCGTGGTCGACGTTTCGGTGGACGCCTCCGGCAACGTCTCAGAGGCAAAATTCGTTTCTCGGGGGCCGAGCGCTTACTTTGCGAATCGGGCGATGGCAGCAGCGCGAGCTTGGAAATTCAACCCGCCGAAGGTCAACGGACAAGCCGTCCCAAGTGAGTGGGACCTGCGTTTTCAGTTTCGAAGAACATCCATCGACGTGTTTCCCGTGGAAAAACACCCCTAAACGAAACGGGTCAACGCTTCGCATCTTCCCGTTTTGCTTCTTCCTCTTTTGTCTCTTCACGACTAGGATTCTTCATCTTCCAAACCATCTGCCGCAGCATGCCGAGCAGGAATTCTGCGTCGCCGGTTTGCAGATGAAGCCGCCGCACCAGTCGGCGGACCGCACCGTGAAATGAATCCGAGGAGTTCAGCTTGGGATACGCGCTGGCGCGGAGTGCGGTGAGCAAGGTCTCAGTAATTCTTTCCACCTCAGCTGCGGATGCAGGACTTCCCTTCTCAGGCTCCGCCAGGGCCGCGGGATCGCGAGCCAATTCGTACAGGCAAATCGCCACTGCCTGCCCCAGATTCATCGAGGTATGTTCCTCGCGAGTCGGGATATGCATGAGCCAGTGACAGTGGCTCATGTCCTGGTTCGAAAGCCCGAATTTTTCTGATCCGAACAGCAGCGCGCAACGACCGGTGGCAAGATGCCCGCGAATCAGAGGCGCCCCAACCTCCAGCCGCTGGAGCGAATGCTGCAGGTCGCGATGGCCGATAGCAGTGGTTCCGACTACCAGCGAGCAGTCGGCAACCGCCTCAGCCACAGTTTCGTACTTCTCCGCGGTCGCCAGCACGGCGGCGGCGCCCACCGCGGAGCGAGCGCCCTCAAACGCAACATCGTAAGGGTTCACGACTCGCAGACGCTGGAAACCGAAGTTGCTCATGGCCCGAGCGGCGGCGCCGATGTTGAGAGGATTGCGCGCGTCCACCAAGACGACGCGCAAATGATCGAATTCAGCAGAAGCCGGCAAGCTGTTTCTATTCTACGGCAGCCTGACGCGGACGGTTTTGTGACTCGTACAACCCTCCTGGAGACAGACTCACGAGAAGCAAATTCGCTGCACGCCTGTTGCCGTAGAGTTCTCGAGCTCCGACGTGCAAATGTAAAAAATTTGTCAAACCTTTGCGACTACGGAGAAAGTGGCCGGAAACGTTGTAAGCTTTCAGTGATAGAGGGCCACATCGTGGGCAATCCCGGTAGGCTCGCACCGGTTCAAGAAGATGGATTCGAATCGAGTAAGGATGGCATTATGGGTCAGATCGTAACACCTATGAACGCGGCTAGATTGGCGGATCCAATGAACTCGGTGCGGCCGATGGGAAAGATTCTAGTAGTCGAGGATGATCCCGCTGTCCAAAAGGCTTTAAAGCGGCTGTTCGAATCCGAGGGATATACGGTTGAGATTCAGGCCAACGGAAAGTCGGCGCTAGAGAGCTTTCAGGCCGCTCCCCCATCGGTCATTATTCTCGACCTGCGCTTGCCCAAACTTTCTGGCAGCGACTTATGCAAGGAAGTCAAGGCCCAGGCTCCGGCTTTGCCGATCGTCGTGTTGAGCGCAACCAGCGACGTCTCCGACAAAGTTCTGCTGCTCGAGCTGGGCGCCGATGATTATGTAACCAAACCCTTCAGCCCCAGGGAGCTGCTCGCGCGGGTGCGCGCCGCGCTACGGCATACCTCGAGAACGGCCCCCATCAACCTAGTGAGTTTCGACGGCATCTCGATCGACTTCAAGAAAATGGAAATCCTGCGTGACGGCAAGGTTGTGGTGCTGACCGCGCAGGAGTTCAAGACCCTGCAGTTCCTGGTGCAAAATGCCGACCGTGTGATCGGCCGGGACGAATTGCTGAACGAAGTCTGGGGATACCAGAACTATCCCTCTACACGCACCGTGGACAACCACATCCTGAAGCTTCGCCAAAAATTGGAACGTGACCCCGCCAGTCCGGTACACTTCCGCACTGTGCACGGCATGGGTTATAAGTTCGTTCGCTGAGATCCCTTGGCCCCTTCGTCAGAACCCGTCTCGCAGACCTTTCCAGTACAGTCCGGAAACGCACTCGTGTCTCGGACCAGGCTGCGCACCCGGTTCCTACTCTCGATGCTGGTCATCACCGCTGGCCTCACAGCCTTAAGCCTTCTGGTCGTGCGGCACAGCGTACGCAACCATGTGCGGGAAGGAATCGCGCAGGATCTGCGGAACTCCGTAACTACTTTCCAGAACTTTCAGCACGATCGTGAAGTCATGCTGACTCACTCTGCCGAATTAGTGGCGTACCTGCCCATCACGCGATCCATCCTGACCGCTCACGACCCGGCCACGATCCAGGACGCGTCGAGAGATGTTTGGCCGCTGACCGGCAGTGATCTTCTTGTGCTGGCCGACCGCGACGGCAAGGTTGTCGCTCTCCATACAAAGTCAAAAGGCTTCAGCCGCGAGGCCGCGCAGCAGTTTTTTGGGCGATCGTTGAACGAGGAGGACTCCAGCCACTGGTGGTTCGACGCCCATCATCTCTACCAGACTTTCATGCAACCGGTTTACTTCGGCTCCAAGACGGAAGGTGGTTTGCTCGGCTTCCTGATTATCGGCTATGAAATCGATGACCGGCTGGCTCGCGAGGTAAGCAAGGTCTCCGCCAGCCAGGTAGCTTTCTCCTACGGGGATGAAATTGTCGCCACCACCCTGACACCTTCGCAGGCCGAGAGTCCAGGTGTGCGCGCGTTGGCTGCGGGATTGTCGCAAAGTGCACCCCGTGATGTTGAAGTGGGCAAAGAGAATTTTGTGGCCACGTCGCTGGATTTGTCGAGCCAGCAAACTCCGGTGCGATTGACCGTACTGGGATCCTACGATCAGGCTGCGAAGTTCCTCGATAATCTGAATCGGCTGCTGTTGCTGCTGGGTTTCACGGCGGTTCTGATCGGCAGCGGTCTCGTGTTCCTGATCTCGCACACGTTCACTCGCCCGCTGGCCAGCCTGGTGGAAGGCGTTCGCGCTTTGGAGCACGGAGATTTTCACCACCCTCTCGATCCCCGCGGTAGCGATGAAGTCGCGGAACTGACCTCAGCCTTCGACCGAATGCGTTCCAGCCTGCTCAAAACGCAACAGGCATTGCTCGAGTCGGAGCAGTTGGCGACGATTGGACGGATGGCGAGCTCGATCTCCCACGACCTTCGCCACGCGCTCGCCGCCGTGGTTGCTAATTCTGAATTTCTTTGTGACGGCCGTCTGACCTCGGCTCAGCGTGAAGAGCTCTATCAGGAGGTCCGCACGGGCGTGAACCAGATGACCGACCTCATCGACTCCCTGCTCGAGTTCGCCCGCACCCGCGAGTCCCTGAACCCCGCTTACAGCAGCGTAGTTGAAACCGCTCAGCGGGCCACGCAGGCGGTGCGCTTGCATCCGCGCCATCAGGGCACTCTGATCGAGATCAACAACAACGGTCAGAAGCTGGCCTGGTTCGATTCCCGCAAGCTGGAGCGCGCTCTTTATAACCTTCTACTGAATGCCTGCGAAGCCGCGCCCGGAGGCGAGGGCAGAGTTCAGGTCACGATCAGCGGGACCGGCTCAGCGGTCACGATTGAGGTTTCAGACAATGGTCCCGGCATCGCGGAACCGATTCTGGACCGGTTGTTCCACCCCTTCGTGAGCTTCGGGAAAGAAAACGGGACCGGCCTCGGACTTACAGTCGTGCAGAAGATCGTGCAAGATCACGGTGGCCAGGTTTTAATGGAGCGCACTCCCGACGCCCGGACCGTTTTTCGCATTACGATACCGGGACGCGCCCCACAAGGATCGGACGGCGGCGGCGATGAACTGGCGGATCATCCCTTTTTGTCTGTCGCCGGCGATCGAGCGACTGAAGACTCAATTCGACATTCGGATACGTAGTCACCCGTTCCCATTTTCTTGATTTCGCGATGATCCGAATGTCGCGCAGGAGGATGTGTGAAGAACCCAAGGACCCTCGCGCTTTGGAAATCTGTCATGGCGGCTGCCTTTGTTGTTTTGAGCGCCTACAGCCTGGCGCAGCAAGGCACACCCGCCATGGCATCTCAGCCGGCGGACAGCTCGCTGCAGGAGCTCGATTCGCAAGTGCGCGAATTGCGCGCGGTCATCGAGCAGATGCGCACCGAGAATGCGCAGTCGCGCGCCGAAATGCAGGAGTTGCGCCAGGAATTACAGGACACGCGTAAATTGCTGGCCCCGCTCGCGGCTGCGGCGAATGCCGGCCCGCCCGCTTCTGTTCCGGCGGAATCGGCTGCGCCCGTCTCGCCCAATGCATCTGAAACAGCAGCAGCGAGCGGAGATCTCGGAAACCGCGTTCAGAAGCTGGAAGAATCCGCGCAGTTGCTGGGCTCGAAGATCAATGAGCAATACCAGACCAAGGTGGAAACCGCCGCCAAGTATCGCGCCCGGCTCTCCGGCATTGTTTTGATGAATGCCTTCCACAATGTAGGAGGTTCCGACAACCTGGATATTCCCGACTATGCACAACCGGTCGCGCCGGGCAGTCCTCAGTCGAGTTTTGGGGCCACCTTGCGGCAAACCGAAATCGGCCTGGAAATTTTTGGACCAACCCTGGCCGGCGCCAAGAGTTCAGCCAATGTGCAGTTCGATTTTGCCGGAGGCTTTCCCTCAACTCCCAACGGCGTGAACTTCGGTCTGGTTCGCCTGCAGACTGCCAGCGTGCGGCTCGACTGGCAACACACTTCAATGATCGGGGGCCAGGATTCGCTGTTCATCTCGCCGCTTTCTCCGACGTCGTTCGCCTCTCTCGCCACTCCCGCGTTTGCTTACGCGGGCAACCTGTGGGGCTGGACGCCGCAACTTCGCCTCGAGCATCGCTTCGATCTTTCCGACCAGCAGACACTGACATGGCAAGGCGGAATTCTCGACAATCTCGATTGGGAAGCGCCATACAACTCCTTCTACCGCTCTGCTACGGCCGGCGAACAATCTGGTCAGCCGGCGTATGCCATGCGCACGTCGTGGTCTCGGCCCGTGCTCGATCATCCGTTGACCTTTGGCGTTGCGGGATATTACGGTCGGCAGAACTGGTCCTGGGGTCGCGACGTCGACGCCTGGGCCGGAATGACCGATTGGCAGATTCCGATCCTTCGTCGGCTTGCACTCTCCGGCGAGTTCTATCGGGGTCGTGGAGCGGGCGGATTGGGCGCTGGCATCGGCCGCGCGGTTCTCTTCGGCGGCGATCCATACTATTCGACGACCAGCATTCGCGGGCTCGATTCGGCCGGAGGCTGGAGTCAATTGAAGTTCCAACTCACTCCCAAGCTCGAATTGAATGGAGTCTTCGCTGAAGATGACGCTTTCGCCGGCGACGTGCGCGGCTTCGCCGTTGATGCCAATAACTTCAGTCCGATTCTGGGGCGCAATCGCGGGGCGCTCGGCAACCTGGTCTATCGGCCGCGATCTGATTTATTGCTGTCCGCCGAATTCAGACGTTTGCACACGTTCCCCATCTATGACAGTGCGAGCGTCACCAACCAGATCAATCTTTCCATGGGGATACTATTCTGAACATGCTTCGCCTCCTTCATCGCCGGATGTTCGGTTGCATCCTGTTGCTGCCCTTTCTCTTTGTAATAGCCTCGGCACAAGACGTGAATCAGGGCGCCGATCAGGGTACAGATCTTAAGGGCACAGATCTCAAGGGAAAAGTGCAGCTCACCAGAAACGGACATCGCGTCAACGATGCTTCGAAAGTTGTGGTCTGGCTCACACCGCTGGGGACGACTCCTGCGCCGCAGCCTCCGCCACAGCAGACCTCGCAAATCCCGCAACTGGTGCAGAAGGACAAGAGTTTCCATCCTTCCCTGCTCGTCATCCCGGCGGGAGGGCAGGTGGAGTTTCCCAATCAGGATCCTTTCTTTCACAACGTGTTTTCGTTGTTCGATGGCAAGCGTTTCGATCTCGGACTTTACGAGAGCGGCACCACTCAGTTTGTTAAGTTCGACAAGCCTGGCATTTCTTTCATCTTCTGCAACATTCATGCCCAGATGAGCGCCGTGGTGATCGCGTTGAACACTCCGTACTATTCGATATCCAACGGGCACGGCGAGATAAGCATCGGCAACGTGATCCCCGGCCGCTACCAGATGCATGTGTTCCACTCCTCGGTTTCGCCGGATGCACTGCACGCCGCGGAAAAGGAAATAACAGTAACTCCCGGCGAGACGTTCCTTGGAAGCTTCAGCCTCGCCGAATCCAATCTCGAACTCGCGCACAAGAACAAATACGGCCGCGACTATGATCCCCCGCAGCCCGACAGCCCAGCTTACGCGCGACCTTAGGTGCGGAGCCGTCAGCCGTGATGCGGCGCAAGGATGCGCCGTTTGCACGGCCACCCATCGAACGGCATGTCTACCGAGGATGGCCTGAGCGCCAAGCCGAAGCACGCGAAGAATTGAAGATCATTCACGACGAAGGAAGCTTCGGTCGACCAGTAGTACTCGCCGATCATAGGTTTGGCACCATACCCTATATTTGCATCAGAGGGCGTTCATCGTGTGAAACTCTCGAGAGCCGATCTGGAACAACCCCCAGTTTGCGCATCGGACACCCCTCATCGGCAGCAGGCTTGGTTTCAAGAGACTATTTGGCCGGGCCGCAGATCGGATGGGTCCACTTCGCAGTGAATATCCAACTTGAGTCGGCCGGTCGATCACGGCTGATCGCTCGGCGGACGCAGCCTTTCACGTTTTCTGGATCTATGGCTTCAATCTGCAGAGTTCCAGCGCTTTTAGCCTCTTGAGGTTTACTGGCGCACTCAAATCGTACTTCCAGTCTGTTGCTCGTCGAAGCGAGAATGACATGGTTGCAAGATTCCCAATCTGGGCTGAAGGTCGGTCCTCTATTCAGTTGTTTCTTGGTCAGACAATACTTTCGCCGGATCACTTTGGGTGCGTCCGACGACTTGGCTTTGATGCGCTCTTCCACTCGAGCGCGCTGCTCGGGAGTCAGTTTTTCCAGGAGTCCGGCGGGAATCGGAATTTCCGTATTTGCAGCGACCGTCGTAGCCACTTCCCAAAGTCCGAGCTTGATGTTCAGCGATTGCACCTTGTCCACCGCCCCCGTTCCGGTGGACAAGGCGAGTAGCGCGATAAGTGGGATCAGCCGCATAGGGTGCTCGAAGCGGGTTCCCGCGAGGCCGAACATACCGTGGTCGATGGCGCCAGTCAGAACTGCGGTTGGGCTACCTCCGAAACCCGAGCGGCTGGCGAACCGACGGCGGGGCGAGCCGCCGCACTTTGCGATTTTCCCTGTTCACCCTGAGGTGGCGCGAATCGAGCGAGCAGAACTGCCATCTGTTGCTGTTCCTTGCGTAATTGCTGTATCTCAAGGCTCATGACCGCAATCTGTGCGTCCTTGGCGGCGCTGGAGCGGGCAAGCCTGGCAACCCTGGTGTCCGTGGCGGCAGCGGAGCGACGGAGCTCGGCGATCTCCGCTCGCGCTTGGTGGTTTTGCTTTCGCTGAACCTTAGCTTCCGCCCGCAGGCTGTCGTTGCTCTCTTTCAGCTCCCGTACGCCTTCGAGAAGCAGGTAAGGCAGCTGGCCATAGTTTACCCGTCGGTAACCGTCGTTTCCCATAGTGACCATTTCCGGGAAGATCTTCTCCACCTGCTGCGCGATCAACCCGGTCTGACGTCCACCGCGGAGATGTAGCTCGGGAGGGTTCGAGGGATTCCAGTCGAAATGCACAGGTTCTAACTCTGCCAATTTTTCGAGGACGTGGGAAAACGGTTGAATATTGGTCTTCAGGCGCGCGTCTGACAAACAACTCCCCTGGTGGTCCCCGTTCCCCCAATTTGTACATCCTTGGACGAACATATTGCCCCAGTCGTACACGGCGCCGCCATTATCGATGCTCATGCGCCTGCCGTACCCCGTATAGAAATCCAGGCCATATTGGTGGTTAACATCAGAATAAGTCGGATCCGTGCACGCGCTCGCGCTCGTCCGGCAGGAAGCGACGCCTTCTCCCGAGCTCGGCCCTCCGAAGATCAGTCCATTTCCGGCTGACGCGCCGCTCCCGAACAGAAGGGCGTTGAGGCTGCTCGAATCTACGATGAGCGAGCCGTAATCCGAGAGCCGCACCTGTTCCACCAATCCGTTCGTGGCAGCCCCGGGAACCTTAGTCAGAAAAGTCAGGCTGCTGGACGAAAGGCCATCGTCGATACTCTGGATGCGCACCGTGGGTGCGTTGACCGTCGGATCGTATCCGTCAAAATCCACTGAGGCGCCTGATCCGGCGCCCCCGCCGTTGTTCATCAACGTGATCGACGGACCCAGCCCTCCGGAGTTGCTCCGGACCAAATGCAGCTCTGTGTAAGGGTGCAATGTGCCAATGCCGACGTTGCCGAGTTCAGCAATGACCATGCGGTCGGCGCCTCCGGTCCAAAAATCCAGGCCGTACAGGTTCCCAACGGATGTCTGCGTCGAAGTGATCGCGCTGTAAGTGCTGCTGTTAGGGAAAAGCAGCCCCGGGAAAATGCCTCCGAAATTCGTCTCGGCAGCATCTACCACTAGATTTCCCGCCGCGTCGACATCGCCCGCGAATTCGTCGGAAAGGTCCAGCCGCGCGTACTTCCCGGCCGCCACGCTCCCCAACTCGCTTGCGTTTACGTTGGTTACCCCAGCGCCGTTGCCGGTGAAGCTGGCAGCAGTCACGCTGCCACTGACCTTCTCATTGCCGGTGAACGTGTTGTTGGCGACCAGTTGCGGAATTTTGGTGGTGTCGACGTTCAACGTTGTAGTGCCGCCTAGCGCGACAGGGCCGCCACCGGTGAGAGCTGTCCCCGGCGCTATCGTCAACGAAGGATGGGCCAGCATTGTGTTGCTCACGCCCGCGTTTGCGATGCTGAGCGTGCCTGATGCCGTGATTGGGCCGCCGGTGAGTCCTGCGCCACTGGCGACACTTTTCACCGTGCCAGATCCCGTGCCGGGAAACGTCTGGCCGGTGGCGAACGTGATCAGTCCCTTGTTGCTGATCCTTAACCCAGTCTCGGCCGGAACGGAAGTTCCTGAGCCATAGAGCAGGTTCAAAGTCCCGGAAGGTGTTGCGGTGTCATTGCCCGCCGGTTCGGCCTGTAACTGGAATGTCTGCGCGACTGCGGCTTTGGCGCTGCTGTTATAAGCTGACGCCACCATCGTCTCCGGACGCGAATCGAAGCCGGCAGTGGTCGTCGCAGTGCCGGTGGCTGGAAGATTGAGCTTACCGCCAACGTTCACCGCCGTCGTTCCTGCTTGCGTAAGAATCGAATTCTGAATGTTCGTTCCGGTTGTGAACAATGGGATTGTATTTGCCGTTCCGCCTGTCGTCGTCACGTCGGACGATGCCAAAGGCGCCACCGTGGCAGTGTTCGGAACCGCGAGAGCGCTGGCAGTTGTGTTGGCCATGGCGGCGCCCGCAGGCGCGGCCAGCACGAAGGCCGAAGCCGGCAGTCCTCCTACGGTCTCTGCGTCTCCGGCCTTCAGAGCGTAGGGCACGCTGAGCAGCAGCACGCGCGGCTGCTCAGCTTGCCCTTCTGCTTGCACTCCCAACCAGCGCGCCTCCCCCGAAGCGAACAGGTCGGTCGGCAATCCTTGACTCGTCGTAGAACCCAGCACCGCCGTGTAGTGCCCGCTCTTGTCTAGATTGACGTTCTGGATTTCCATCCACAATGGTGCTCCGCCTTGCTCATCTTTGTAGAGCAGGAAGGTGACGCCGACGGTACCGCTTAACGGCTTGCTGTTGATATCTGTGAGTGACCCGCTGAACTTCACCAGCGTGGGTACGATCGGGTTTGCATTGGTGGCCTGCTGTGACTGGCTGAGCAGTTCGGCGCAGAGCAGCAAGGTCACTAGAAACATCCCCAGAGTTCGCTTCATGATTTTTTCTCCGATTTGCATTTTCGATCGCGATAAAGCTCTTGAATCATCGGTCGCGGGTTCGCGGGTTATCCCGCGCGAGCGGCAGAGTGCGCGAAAAATGTCAGTTCGTCAAAGGACCTGGTCGTGATGCCCGAATGACCTGGTAAATATCGCCCTTTCATGCGATTAGAAAAACTTATGACTTGATTTGCTGAGTTCGTGCTATGCTTTCGCGCCAAAAGGGGGCGGCCCACGCCGAGGGATGCAGACAACGGCAAATTCCAGGCGAAGTTATCGGTTCGGCCTTTTTGAGGCCCATTCGATAAATGGCGAGCTCCTGCGTCAAGGAATGCGCGTCCGGCTGCAGGATCAGCCCTTTCGCCTTCTCACCGTTCTTCTGGAACATGCCGGCGAGGTCGTGTCCCGCGAGGAGTTGCGCCAACAGCTCTGGCCGGCCGACACCTATGTGGAATTCGACGGCAGTCTCAACGCGGCTTTGAAGCGCTTACGGGCTGCCTTGGGCGATCCTGCTGAAAATCCAGTCTTCATCGAAACCGTTCCGAAGCGCGGGTACCGGTTCATCGCGCCGGTAACGGTCGAGGAGAAGCCGTCCGAAATCCCGACGGCGGACTTCCTCGGGGCAGGCAATGTTCCAGCGACGACGGGGACGGCGACCGGGGCGACCCCTCCTGCGCAGGTCCCAGCAGGGAAACGGCCCGAAACGTTCCTCATTCGGGGAAGGGTTCTTATTTATGGAGTGACCTTTGTGGTCTTCGTGCTCCTGAGTCTGGGGTGGTATTTCTACGGCCACCGTTCTCTGCCGGCTGCGCAGTCGCCCTCCAGCGCCGGCCCATCACTTCCAACCCGTAAATCGGTTGCGGTTCTCGGGTTTCGCAATGCTTCCGGCCGCACCCAGGACGATTGGATGGGAACTGCTTTCGCGGAAATGCTGAGCACGGAACTCGCAACTGGGGAAAAACTGCGGCTGGTTTCGGGCGAAGAGGTCGCAAACCTTCGTATCTCGTCGCCGTGGCCGCAGACCGGCACACTGGGCCGCGAGACTACGGCGCGCATTGGAACGGCCCTGAACAGTGACGTGCTTGTCCTCGGGTCGTACACTGCGATCGGCAAAAAGGATCGCGGGCAACTGCGCCTCGATGTGACACTCCAGAATGCTCGAACGGGCGAGGTGCTCAGCCAGATTGCCCAGACCAGCAGCAGTGACGACCTGCTCCAAGTTACATCCGACACAGGCGCTCGATTGCGAGAGCGGCTGGGAGTTCCCGGAGTGAGTGACTCGGAACAGGCGGGCGTTCTTGCATCATTGCCTCTGAATCGTGAAGCAGCAAAGTTTTATGCGCTTGGAATTGCCAGGTTGCGCGAGTTCGATGCTTTAGCGGCGAAGGATCTGTTGGAGCAAGCCACCAGGGCGGATCCCAAATTTTCGCTCGCACACGCGATGCTAGGACGAGCCTTGAGCCAGCTCGGCTATGAACAAAAACACAAAGGAGAAGCAAGAAAGGCGTTGGATCTGGCCATCGATTTGCCACAAGCGGATCGATTGCAAGTGGAAGGTGATTACTACGAGAGTCTGCCAGACCATGAGAAGGCTGCTTCCACCTTCCGCGCTCTGTTCGAGCTGTTCCCGGATAGCGTGGAATACGGCTTGCAGCTTGCCGCCGCCCAGAATGCTTCCGGTCATGCATACCAAGCACTAGACACAATCGCCCGGCTGCGACGGCTGCCCGCGCCCGCATCCGACGACCCTCGCATCGATATGGCGGAAGCCAAAGCAGTGCCCGCCAGCAGAAGAGCAGATAGCCTCCTGCTGGTCCGCCGCGCCGCCACGAAAGCTTCTGGCCAAGGCAAGAAGCTGATCTACGCCCAGGCGCGCCTGTGGGAGTGCATGAATCTTCTTTACGGGGAGCATCCTGATCAGGCGGACGCACCCTGCGAGGACGCCTACAACATCTATCGCGCTGCTGGAAATAATTTAGGAGCGGCCGACGCGCTTCGTCTGATGGCGGACAAGCAAGGGGGAGCGGGCCACATTGCGCAAGCGCGAGCGACTTATCAACGGGCACTCAAGATCCTGGGGGAAACGGGTGAGCACTTGAAAACTGCGGTCATCCTCAACAATATGGGGAACGGCTATACAGACGACGGCGATCTGGATCGTGGCGAGCAGTGTTACCGTCTGGCTAAGTTTCATTTTGAACAAGCCGGAGACAAGCACAACACGGCGACGGCACTCTCGAATATCGCGGATATCCTCTACCTCCGCGGTAACTTGCCCGCGGCAGCGAAGACTTACGAGAAGGTTATCGAGATCCTGGCTTCATTGGATGGCGTGCTACCCGGCTATGCCTGTTACAGGCTTGCTGATTTGGAGTTGACGCAGGGCGACGTGCAGGATGCGCATCGCCATGCCCAGCAGGTCGTTGACGCAATGCGCCAGACTCAGGGTGATCCTGGTGGGGAGCGGACAGGAGCCTTGAGCGAGTTCGGAGATGTATTGAAAGCGGAAGGGGATTTGAAAGGCGCGCGCCAACAGTATCAAGCTGCCCTCGATATTCGGCAGAAAATGGGCGCAATGTCCACGGTCGCAGAAAGCCAGGAAACGCTTGCTGATCTTGCCCTCGAAGAAGGCCACCCTGACCAAGCCGAACCTTTGCTGCGCGCGGCGATTGAAGAGTTTGAAAAGGAGAAGAGTGACCCGGATAGCGCCAGTGCATATATGGCGATGAGCCGCACATTGCTGGCTGAGGGGAAGTTGGATGAGGCGCGCCTGGCGATGGAGCGCGCGACGAAGCTCACCGTTACCAGCCCCGATCCTGCATTGAAGCTGCCCGCCGCGATTCAGAGCGCGCGCATCGAACTAGCGGCTGGCCGGAAGGCGTCGGGACATTCCGCGCTCGCCACAGTGATCCAACGACTCCGCTCAGTAATCGTGACCGCCAAGAGGTTGGGTTATTACCAGACTGAATGCGAGGCCCGGCTGGCCATGGGTGAGGCGGAGCTAGCGATTGATCCTGCGACCGGCCGCTCCGAGCTGGAAATCCTTGAGCATGAAACTCACGGACACGGGTTGGAGCTGCTCTCTCACAAAGCGCAACTGCTGGCTGCAAGGAGCAAACCTTTGTTGTCATCTAGATCATCTTTCACTCGGCAGTGAGTTCTTCCCGCCGCTGGTCTCAGGGGCCCGAGTAGGCTAGAGCGTTCAAGATCCGGATCGTGGGTGTAATCATTCCATAAGAATGTCAGCTCCCAGACAACCGCAGTCTCTTCGCCGGCTGTCCATTCGCATCGATGACGACTCAGTAGATTCGACAGCTAGTCCTGCCACCGTCTCCGTCGATGATATTCGCCTCCACCAACGCCGCCGAGGTCAATCACAACCGCGATAATCAGGATCAGCAGATTAATGCCGGCTAACGGCTGTCGTGTATTCGCCATCCACGCATACACTAACGTGGTTAGGGGCAAGAACAGAAAGCCAAGTAAGGGGAGTAACAGGCCGTGGTACGCTCGCTCCAAATAATTCGAGAAAAAGAACAGCAGTGCGAGTGCGATCCGAGGAAAGGCCAGAAATACAACGAGCAAGAGGCAGCCCACGAGATTCTCCCTGCGCATCGTACGCTTTTCGCGCACTGGACTCAACGAGGTTGAGTAGGTGGTGAAAGTGATACAGGAGTGGACTACCCCGGTACTTGCAGGTTATCGAATCCGACGAGCTAAACCATGGCGAGAGAGCGCGAAGGATGGGCCACTCGCGGCTTCGTACCGACCTGTTGATTTCTTCTCGAAAATAAATCTTCGTCGTGCGAGCCGGGAGCGGATGGCTGGTGTGTGCTCCGGTCCAAGATATCGGATACCCCCCTCCCCCCTGGGGTCCAATGGAATCATCGTGTTAAACACGATTCTGCCCGCAAAATACGGATGTCAAAGAACTTAGATACTAAAATCTAGACGGCAAAGGACTTGCGAGCGCGGCGGATTGGCTTCTGCCAACCGTCACGGCCTCGACCATGATTACGCGATTTAAGTTTGGGCGCAAGGTCAGATGTCACAGTGGGCCTGTGGAAATTGTTGAACGCTCTGCAGTCCCGCCTTTTTGCAGAGAGCGCGCATGCGTCACCCGCCTGAAGGCGGAGCTGAAGGTCTGGAAGATCGGGTGAAACCACCGGCGAGGCCGGGGTCCGTGGTGCCCAGCTTTGCAAAACCGGCAAAGCTGGGGCAGCCTCGTTCGTTTGCGGTGCGGGCAAGAAACATTAAAGACGGGCCAGCCCTCCCCATTTTTTAGAGAGACGCGATCCTGCGTGGTATCAAGAATTCTTGGCCGAAGATGCCACTGGAAAACGGTAAATCTTTAGGAGAGATACGGCTCGGTCCACCATCCCGCTACGAAATTCATATCGAACTTGGGGCTGGCCTATCTTCGCCGGGCGCCCTCCCTGACCGAGGCTGCCCCAGCTTTGCTGGTTTTGCAAAGCTGGGCACAACGGACCTCGCCCCCATGTTCATTCGTCACATACCCGACCTTTCATGCTGTGCTACATCTCGTTGGTGGCCAACAAGCTCCGTCGCTACTACGGCGCAGGATATCTCCACTTCATCACCACGAGCTGTTATCGCCGGCTGGCGCTGCTCGAAAAGCCGCAGCATCGTGATCTGCTGCTGGAAGTGCTCGAACGCGTGCGCTGGCGGTATCACTTTGTGGTTGTGGGCTACGTGATCATGCCCGAGCACATGCACCT